>Ga0194132_10000970_pt1 | contig 58636 bp, 54 predicted proteins | sample TA2KigOf80mmetaG_FD_148612 | JGI IMG/M metagenome (GOLD analysis project Ga0194132, IMG submission 148612) | Freshwater microbial communities from Lake Tanganyika, Tanzania - TA2015054 Kigoma Offshore 80m | ecosystem: Environmental > Aquatic > Freshwater > Lake | place: Tanzania: Lake... | reverse complement strand
CTCAATGAAAATCTTGCGTTTTTTTATACACCCACGCAAGTGGCCGCCAACGAAGCGCCGCAAAATCGCGCGTTTCGCGTCGGCGGCATGGTGGAAATGGGCAGCGTCAAACGCCAGGCCGATGGCCTCACTGTGCAATTTGTGGTGACCGATACCGCGAAAAGCATCCCTGTAATGTACAAAGGCATCCTGCCCGATTTGTTCAAGGAAGGTAAGGGCGTGGTGGCACAGGGGCGGCTGGAAAACGGCGCGTTTGTGGCGAACGAAGTGCTGGCCAAGCATGATGAGAACTACATGCCGGTTGAGGCCGAGCACGCGGTGAAGAAGGCGAAAGAAGCGCAAGAGCGGGCGGCGCGTAGTGTGGTTACCCCTAAGCCATGATTGATCACTACACCGTTTGTTTTTCATCTGTCCGCGAAGGTGACCAAGCAGTGACCGGCGCTGCGTTTAATTGGTTAGGCGTTCTGACTTCCACAAAAAACCCATGATCCCCGAACTCGGCCAATTCGCATTAGTCCTCGCGCTCACTCTCGCCCTCGCGCTGGGCACGCTGCCGTTGATCGGCGCGGCAAAAGGCAACGCGCAGTGGATGCAGCTCGCGCGCCCCGCCGCGCAAGGCCAGTTCGTGTTCGTGGCGATCGCGTATGCCTGTCTGACCTATTCGTTCATCCACAACGATTTTTCGGTGCTGTATGTGGCGTCGAATTCCAACTCGGCGCTGCCGCTGGCTTACCGCATCGCCGCGGTGTGGGGCGGGCACGAAGGCTCGCTGCTGTTGTGGGTGCTGATGCTCGCCGGCTGGACGTTTGCGGTCACCGTGTTCAGCAGCCATTTGCCCGAGGACATCGTGGCGCGCGTGCTGGGGGTGTTGGGCCTGGTGAGCATCGGCTTTTTGAGTTTTATGTTGTTCACCTCCAACCCGTTTGACCGCTTGCTGCCGGCGGCGATGGACGGACGAGATTTGAATCCGCTGCTGCAAGACCCCGGCATGGTGTTGCACCCGCCGATGCTCTACATGGGTTACGTCGGTTTTTCGGTGGCGTTTGCGTTTGCGATCGCGGCGCTGCTGTCGGGCCGGCTGGATGCGACGTGGGCGCGCTGGTCGCGGCCATGGACCACCACCGCGTGGGTGTTTCTCACCATCGGCATCGCGTTGGGCAGTTGGTGGGCGTATTACGAACTGGGCTGGGGCGGCTGGTGGTTTTGGGATCCGGTGGAAAACGCGTCTTTCATGCCGTGGCTGATGGGTACGGCGTTAATCCACTCGTTGGCGGTCACCGAAAAGCGCGGCTCGTTCAAGAGCTGGACGATCCTGCTCGCGATTTTCACGTTTGCCTTGACGCTGTTGGGCGCGTTTTTGGTGCGTTCCGGCGTGCTGACCAGCGTGCACTCGTTCGCCACCGACCCCAAGCGCGGCATTTTTATTCTGATTTTTCTGGTGCTGGTGATCGGCGGTTCGCTCGCGTTGTTCGCCTGGCGCGCGCAGCGCGTGGGGCTGGGCGGGCGCTTCGAGGTGGTGTCGCGCGAATCGTTGTTGCTCACCAATAACGTGTTGCTGCTGGTGGCCACCGGCTCGGTGTTGCTGGGCACGCTGTATCCGCTGTTTTTGGATGCACTGAACCTGGGCAAGATTTCCGTCGGCCCGCCGTATTTCGAAACGGTGTTCCTGCCGCTGATGGCGCCGGCGTTGTTCCTGATGGGCGTGGGGCCGGTGGCGCGCTGGAAGCAGGCCACCTTGCCCGAACTCGCGCTGCGCCTGAAATGGGCGCTCGGCGTGGCGGTGGTAAGCGCGCTGGTGTTGCCATTGGTGATGGGTAAGTGGACGCCGTTGGCGAGCCTGGGTTTGCTGCTCGCGGTGTGGATTTTCGCCAGCAGCGCGGCGACGTTGAGCGCGCGCTTAAAACAGACGCCCGGCGCGCTCGGCGCCAAACTGCGCGCGCAATCGTTGAGTTACTACGGCATGCTGCTGGCGCACGTGGGTATTGGCGTGTTGGTGGTCGGTGTCACCATGGTCAAGACCTACGAGGCCGAGAAAGATGTAAAGCTCGCCTTCGGCGAGAGCGTGGCGCTCGGCGGCTACGCGTTTCGTTTCGATGCGGTGAACGATGTCAAGGGCCCCAACTTCGCCGCGCAGCGCGGCACCATCAGTGTGACGCGCAACGGCGCGCCGGTGAGCACGCTGTATCCCGAAAAGCGCGTCTACAACGTGCAAAAAAACCCGATGACCGAAGCCGCCATCGACAGCGGGCTCACCCGCGACTTATACGTGTCGCTGGGCGAAGCGGTGGGCGACAATGCCTGGATCGTGCGCGTGCACGTCAAACCGTTTGTCGGCTGGATCTGGGCCGGCTGCGTGTTGATGGCGTTGGGTGGCTTGCTGGCGGTGTTCGACAAGCGTTATCGCGTCGCCGCGCGCGTGGCGCGCGAGCGCGCGCAAACGGCGGTGGCCGGGGTTGCGTCATGAGGCGCTGGCTGTGGCCTTTGGGCATTTTTCTGGTGCTGGCGGTGTTTTTGGGGGTGGGCTTGACCTTGAACCCGCGCGAAGTGCCCTCACCGCTGATCGGTAAACCCGCGCCGCAGTTCGAACTGCCGCTGCTGCACGATGCCGGCAAAACGTTTACGCAAAAAGACTTGCTGGGCAAGGTGTGGATGCTCAACGTGTGGGCGTCGTGGTGCGCGGCGTGCCGCGATGAACATCCGGTGCTGGTTGATCTTGCCAAAAGCGGCGTGGTGCCGATCTACGGTTTGAATTACAAAGACAAGCGGCCCGACGGTGTGGCGTGGCTTAAGCGTTTTGGCGATCCCTATGTGTTGTCGGCGTACGACGAGAAGGGGCGCGTGGGGATCGACTACGGCGTTTACGGCGTGCCGGAAACCTATGTGATCGACAAGCAAGGCGTGATTCGCTACAAACACATCGGCGTGGTGACGCCGCGCGATGTCAAAGAAAAAATCCTGCCGCTTATCGCCAAACTCAATGAAAATACGTAAGCATTGGATTTTATTAATATTTTTATTCTACGCTTGGGGGGCGGCGCAAGCGGTTCACGCCGCGCAGGACGCCGCCCTGGAGCGGCGCGTGCAGCAACTATCGGCCGAGCTGCGTTGCCTGGTGTGTCAAAACCAATCGCTTGCCGATTCCAATGCCGATCTTGCCCTCGACCTTAAAAATCAGGTGCGCGAGCAGATCGAGCAAGGCGCGAGTGACCGGCAAGTGATCGCATTCATGACCGAGCGCTACGGCGACTTTGTGTTGTACCGCCCGCCGCTCAAGGCGACGACGTTGCTGCTGTGGTTCGGCCCCGTGTTGTTGTTCGCGGGGGGGCTGATTGCGTTGTTTATGCGGTTGCGCCGCCGCGCGCAAACGTTGGCGGCGCCGGTGCTGAGCGCGGAGGAACGCGCGCGCGCCGCGGCTTTGCTGGGTGAACCCGCCACACGCCGCGAGCCGAAACTGCCATGACCCTGTTTGGGATTATCGCGGCGGTGCTGATCGCGGCCGCGCTAGGATTTGTGCTGCCGCCGCTGTTAAAAGCCCGCTGCCGCGAGAGCGTGGCCGTTCAGCCGCTAAACGTCGCGGTGTATCGCGACCAACTGCAAGAACTCGAAGCCGACCGCCGCGCCGGCACCATTGCCGATGAGCAATACGAGCGCGCGCGGCTGGAGCTGGAACAGCGGCTGCTCGATGACCTCGTCACCCATGCCCCCGCCACCCGCGCGGCGCGCGCGAGCGGGCGCGCGCCGGCAATCGCCGTCGGTCTGGCGGTGCCGCTGCTGGCGGTGGCGATTTACTACGTGGTGGGTACGCCGCACGCACTGGCGCCGGCGCCCGTGCCGGCGGATGTGAGCAAGGGCCTCACCGTGGCGCAAGTGCAGGTGATGGTGAGCAAGCTCGCCGAGCGTATGAAACAAAACCCCGACGACCCGCAGGGCTGGGTGATGCTCGGCAAGGCGTATGGCGCGATGGGGCGCTTTGATGACGCGGTTGCCGCTTACGCCAAGGCGGTGCAACGCGTGCCCGACAACCCGCATTTGCTCGCCGACTACGCCGACGCACTGGCGATGGCGCATGGGCAGTCGTTCGAGGGCGAACCCGAAGCGCTGGTGATGCGCGCGTTGAAGATCGACCCGGATCATCCGAAATCGCTGGCGCTGGCGGGCACCATCGCCTTCGAGAAAAAAGATTACCCCAACGCGGTCAAACACTGGGAAAGACTGCTCGCCGGTTTGCCGGCCGATGCCGAAGTTGCGCGCGGTGTGCAGGCGGGCATAACCGAGGCGCGCGAACGCGCCGGCAAGGGCGGCGCGGCGCAACCCGCGGCGGCGGCTGCCGCTGGTGTGAGTGGCAAAGTTAGCCTGGCCCCCGCGCTCGCGGCGAAGGCCGCGCCGGGCGACACTGTGTTTGTATTCGCGCGCACCGCGCAAGGTTCACGCATGCCGCTGGCGATTCTGCGCAAAAAAGTAAGCGATTTGCCGCTGAGCTTTACGCTGGACGACAGCCTGGCGATGTCGCCGGCGACGCGCTTGTCGAGCGTGCCGCAAGTCATCGTCGGCGCGCGCATTTCCAAAAGCGGCGATGCTACGGTGCAGCCTGGCGATTTGCAGGGTGTGTCCAAGGTGGTGAACAATACTCAGCAGGGTGTCGAGGTGGTGATCGATACCGAGGTGCAGTAAGGGCTCTTTAAAAACCTTCGCCACGGATTTCGCAGATTGACACAGATTAAACGAATCTTTTCACGGGGTTTAATCCGTGTTCATCTGTGAAATCCGTGGCTAAAAGGTTTAGAATTTCTGTTTAAAATATTAAATAAAATCAAATACTTACGCAAGGGGTAACCATGGCCATCCTGCTCGATGAAACGAACGACGCCAAACGCACAAGCTGGGTAACCAGCGCCAACGGCCACGGCGATTTTCCGATTCAGAATTTGCCATTAGGCATTTTTAGCGTGCGCGGCGACACACCGCGCGGTGGTGTGGCCATCGGCGATGAAGTGTTCGATCTCAAAGCAGCGAGTGACGCGAAATTAGTTTCCGGCGATGCCGACAAAGCAGCGCGCGCGGCGAGCAACCCAACACTCAACGAATTGATGGCGCTGGGCGCCGGCCCGCGTGCGGCGCTGCGTAAACAACTCTCGGCGTTGCTCGCCGCGGGTACGGCGGAATCGGCGCGCGCCAAACCGCTGGCTTCGAAGCTGCTGCACAAGGCCGCGGACTGCACGCTGCATCTGCCGGCGAAAATCGGCGCGTATACCGATTTTTTCGCCGGTATCACCCACGCCGAAAACGGCGGCAAGCGCCGCGGCGCGAATCCGCCGTTAAGCCCCAACTACAAATACGTGCCGGTGGCGTATCACAGCCGTGCTTCCACGGTGCGGCCGAGCGGCGTGCCGGTGCGCCGCCCGAATGGTCAGCGCGTGGTCGACGGCGAACAACTGCCCACGTTCGGCCCATGCTTGAAAATGGATTTCGAACTCGAATTCGGCATCTGGGTGGGCCAGGGCAACGCGTGGGGCGAGCCGATCCCGACCGGCCAGGCGTTCGATCACATCTACGGCTTTTGCATGTTGAATGACTGGTCGGCGCGCGACATCCAGCGCTGGGAGTCGGCGCCGCTGGGGCCGTTTTTATCCAAGAATTTCGGCACCACCATTTCACCGTGGATGGTCACGCCCGAAGCGCTGGCGCCTTTCCGTATCGCACAGCCCGCGCGCCCCGAAGGTGACCCCAAGCCGCTGCCGTATTTGTGGGACGAAGCCGATCAGCGCGAAGGCCAACTCGATCTGGAAATCGAGGTGCTGATCCACACCGAAGCCATGCGCGCGAAAGGCGCGCCGCCGCAACGCATCGCGGTGAGTAACACCAAGCATTTGTATTGGACGGTGGCGCAGATGGTGGCGCACCACACTTGTGGCGGCTGCGCGTTGGAACCCGGCGACATTTTCGGCTCCGGCACCATCAGCGGCCCGACGCCGGAAAACTACGGCAGCATCGCCGAGTTGTCGTTCGACGGCACCAAAGATATCACGCTCGCCAACGGCGAAATTCGCCGCTGGGTGCAGGATGGCGATGATATTTATCTCAGAGCGCACGGCCGGCGCGCGGGGTATGCGTCGATCGGATTTGGCGATTGTTGTGCGCGGATGGTGGCGGCGAAATAACGCATAACGCTGTCGTTTGGTGGTTTAGTGGTTTGGCGGGAACGACTCATTGGTTGTTCATGGCTATTGGTGAGAGAGGCTGAATGAGGTGTAGGGTGCGCACCGCGCACCACGTCGCCGCCGTGCAACGGTGCGCGATGCGTACCCTGCCACGACCACTACAGCGATTTCCCCGCGGGTAACACAACGGGCTTCCCGCTCGCGATCCACTCATGGCCACACTTGCGGCAACGTACTTTGAGCCAATCTTCGCTGTCGATCTGATCGGCGTGTGACGCATGATCTGATGTGCGTGGGGCGTGAGGCGTGAAGGGTGAAGGGCACAGCACCAGAGGTAAAATGGTTGCTCGATGTCCAGCCTGGAAAAAGGCATTGTCCACCGCATCCCGTTATCACCCGCTGTTCCCCGTGTTGCTGGCCGCGCTCGCCACCATCGGGCCGTTTTCCATCGACACGTATTTGCCCTCGTTTCCGGCGATGGGGGCGGACATGGGCGTGGCGCAAGTGATCGTGCAGCAGACGTTGACCGCGTATTTGATTCCGTTTGCGTTCATGATGCTGTTTCATGGCGCGTTGTCGGATGCGTTTGGGCGCAAGCCGGTGATTTTGCTCGGGCTTTGCGGTTATGTGATCGCCTCGATCATCTGCGCGCTGGCGCCGAACATGACTGCGCTGTTGATCGGCCGCGCCCTGCAGGGCTTGGTGGCGGGCGCGGGTACCGCGATCAGCCGCGCGGTGGTGCGCGATGCGTACCAGGGCGCCGATGCGCAGCGCATGATGTCGCGGGTGATGATGATCTTCGCCATCGCGCCGGCGGTCGCCCCTTTGATCGGCGGTGCGCTGCAAATGTGGCTCGGTTGGCGCTCGATCTTTTGGTTCCTCGCGGCGGTGGGCGCAATACTGTTGCTGGTGTGCTGGCGCTTTTTGCCGGAGACGCATCCGCCGCACGCGCGCCAGCGCTTCTTGCCCGCACCGCTTGTGACGGCTTATCGCCACGTTGGGCTTAACGGGCGGTTTTTGTTGTTGTCGTGTGTGGCAGCACTCAACTTCGGTGGTTTTTTTATTTATGTGTTGGCCGCCCCGGCGTTTATTTATCGCCACTTGGGGCTTGGCGAACTTGGTTTTGCGTGGCTTTTCGTCGGTGGTGTGGTGGGCATGATGGCGGGCTCGTATCTATCGGGCCGGCTCGCGGGTAAGTTAACGCCGCGCAACACCGTATGGTTGGGGTTTGCATTCATGTTCGCGGCGCAGGTCTATAACAACCTCTACTACCTGTGGTTTAGCCCGCAGGTGCCGTGGTCGGTGCTGCATCAAGTGCTGTACGGGCTGGGCATGGCGATTGCCATGCCGTCGGTGGCGTTGATGGTGCTAGATCTGTTCCCGCACAATCGCGGTATGGCGGCCTCCTTGCAGGCCTGCTTGCAGTCGTTGATCATTGCCTTTGTGGCGGCGGTCGCGGCGCCGCTGTTTGCCGCATCGGCGGCGTTTTTGGCGCTGGGTAGCTTGTTAATCGCGCTGGCGGGGCTTGCGTTGTGGCTGGTTTATTTGCGGTTGCCGAAGGTTGAGGTGGCGTGATGAATGAAGTGGTGAATTGGCGCGAAGAGAAGCAAGCGGCCTATCTTTATCAAGTGGTGGCGCGGATGGAAGCGGGCACGCCGCGCGCCGCGCTGTTTAACGAGTTGGCGGGCGAAGCGGACAAACAGGCCGAGATCTGGGCCAAGCTTGCGCGCGAGGCCGGGCAATCGCTGCCCGCGCGCTATGTGCCGGACCTGCGCACGCGCGTGGTGGCGGTGCTCACCCGGCGGCTGGGCGCGCGGCGGCTGCGCCCCGTGCTCTCGGCGATGAAAGTGCGCGGAATGTCGCTCTACACCCACGCCGCGCAAGGCCATCCCACGCAGGCGCCGGGCGATGAGATGGGCAAGCGCCACCGCGGCGTGGGCGCCGGCGGCAACTTGCGCGCGGCGGTGTTTGGTGTGAACGACGGGTTGATTTCCAACGCGAGCCTGATCATGGGCATCGCCGGTACGACGGCGAATAACCAGCTCATTTTGTTGTCGGGCGCGGCGGGCTTGATCGCCGGTGCGTTTTCGATGGCGGCGGGCGAGTATGTATCGGTGCGCTCGCAGCGCGAAATGTTCGAATACCAGATCGGCCTTGAGCGCGAAGAACTCGATCACTATCCCGAGGAAGAAGCCGAGGAGCTCGCGCTCATTTACGAAGCGCGCGGACTGCCGCGCGAAGACGCGGTGCGCCTCGCGGCAGGGCTGACCGCGGACCCGGCGCGCGCGCTCGGTACGCTCGCGCGCGAGGAACTGGGCTTGAATCCCGATGATCTCGGTTCGCCTTGGGGGGCGGCGCTGTTTTCCTTCAGCGCGTTCGCCGCGGGCGCCGCGGTGCCGCTACTGCCGTTTTTGGTGGCCGGCGGCGACGCGAGCTTATTTATCGCTATCGCATTGACCGCGATAGCGTTATTCGGCGTGGGGGCGACATTGTCGCTATTCACCGGCCGCAGGGCATGGTTCAGCGGCGTGCGCATGCTGGCGATCGGCGCGGGTGCCGGCGCGGCGACGTTTTTTATCGGGAAGCTGTTGGGGGTGACGTTGGCATAAGCTCCATTGGCAATGGCGGATGTATAAAAATATCAATTAAATCAAATACTTACGTAGTATTTATCGGCGCCGCCCGGCCGCGGTTGGGCGGGCACAAAAGCGCTTCCGGTATAATCGCGCCGCCGAGGAGCGTTGCGACGGATGTTGGCTTTACAGCCCCATCCGCCAGGCTCGGCGACCTACCCCGCAACGGCGCTCACGAACTTTTTTCGAATGAAAGGAGAACGTGATGCGGGCCGCCGCCCACCCCCCCGACCGTTTTACAGCGCTGCAACAGGCGCTGGTTTCGCGCATCCTGATTCTGGATGGCGCGATGGGCACGATGATTCAGCGCTACAAGCTTGGTGAAAAGGAATATCGCGGCGAGCGCTTTGCGGATCACGCGCACGACGTGAAGGGCAATAACGAGCTGCTGGTGCTCACACAGCCGCAGATCATTCAAGAAATCCACGAGCAGTATCTCGCGGCGGGCGCCGACATTCTCGAGACCAACACCTTCGGCGCGCAGCGCGTGGCGCAGGGCGACTATCGCATGGAGTCGCTGGCGTACGAAATGAATGTCGCTGCGGCGAAGCTCGCCAAAGCGGCGTGCGCCAAGTATGCAACACCGGCGCACCCGCGTTTCGTCGCGGGCGCGTTCGGCCCTACGCCGAAGACCGCGTCGATCTCGCCCGATGTCAACGACCCTGGCGCGCGCAACATCACCTTCGATGAGTTGGTGGCGGCGTATTTGGAGCAGGCGCGCGCGTTGCACGAAGGCGGCGTCGATTTGTTTTTGGTCGAGACCATTTTCGACACCTTGAACGCCAAGGCCGCGCTATTTGCGATCGAACAGTTTTTCGAGGAAAGCGGCGAGTGTTATCCGGTGATGATTTCGGGCACGGTGACCGATGCCTCGGGGCGCATTTTGTCGGGGCAAACGGTGGAAGCGTTTTGGAATTCGGTGCGCCACGCCAGGCCGATTACCGTCGGCCTTAACTGTGCGCTGGGCGCGGCGTTGATGCGCCCGTATATCGAGGAACTGTCGAACCTTTGCGATGTACCGATTTGCGCCTACCCGAACGCGGGGCTGCCCAACCCGATGAGCGACACCGGGTTTGACGAGACGCCGCCGATTACGTCCTCGCAAGTGAAAGAGTTCGCCGAAGCGGGCTACCTCAACATCGCAGGCGGCTGCTGCGGCACCACGCCCGATCACATCCGCGCCATTGCACAGGCGATCAAGGATGTGCCGCCGCGCAAAGTACCGGTTGCCGAACACAAGCTGCGGTTGTCCGGGCTGGAGCCCGCCAACATCGACGACAACTCGCTGTTCGTCAACGTCGGCGAGCGCACCAACGTCACCGGCTCGCGTGCGTTTGCGCGCATGATTTTGAACGGCCAGTACGACGAAGCGCTCGCCGTGGCGCGCCAGCAAGTCGAAAACGGCGCGCAGGTGATCGACGTCAACATGGACGAGGCGATGCTCGATTCCAAGGCGGCGATGACGCGCTTTTTGAATCTGCTGGCGAGCGAGCCCGACATCGCGCGTGTGCCGATCATGATCGATTCGTCCAAGTGGGAGGTGATCGAGGCGGGCTTGAAGTGCGTGCAAGGCAAGGCCATCGTCAACTCCATCAGCATGAAGGAAGGCGAGGCCGAGTTTTTGCGCCAGGCGACGCTGTGCAAACGTTACGGCGCGGCGGTGATCGTGATGGCGTTTGACGAAAAAGGCCAGGCCGATACCTACGAGCGCAAAACCGAAATCTGCAAGCGCGCCTACGATCTGCTCACGCAAAAAGTCGGTTTCCCGGCGGAAGACATTATTTTCGATCCGAATATCTTTGCCATCGCCACCGGCATCGAGGAGCACAACAATTACGCGGTCGATTTTATTAGAGCAACGCAGTGGATCCGCGAAAACCTGCCGCACGCCAAGGTGAGCGGGGGCGTGTCGAACGTGAGTTTTTCGTTTCGGGGCAATGATCCGGCGCGCGAGGCGATCCACACGGTGTTTTTGTATCACGCGATTCACGCCGGCATGACCATGGGCATAGTCAACGCCGGCATGATCGGCGTCTACGACGATCTCGATCCAGAGTTGCGCGAGCGCGTGGAGGACGTGGTGTTGAATCGCAGATCGGACGCGACGGAACGCATGATCGAATTCGCCGGCACGCTCAAAGCCGGCGGTGCGAAGGAAGAACAAACCCTGGCGTGGCGCGAAGAGCCGGTGGAAAAGCGCCTGGCGCACGCGCTGGTGCACGGCATCACGCAGTGGATCCTTGATGACACCGAGGAAATGCGCGTGCAGATCGCCGCCAGGGGCGGGCGCCCGATCGAGGTGATCGAAGGCCCGCTGATGGACGGCATGAACATCGTCGGCGATTTGTTCGGTGCGGGCAAAATGTTTTTGCCGCAGGTGGTGAAATCCGCGCGCGTGATGAAGCAGGCGGTGGCGCATCTGGTGCCGTTTATCGAGGAAGAAAAAGCCAAGTTAAGTGGCGACGCGGCGCGTTCCAAGGGCAAGATCGTCATCGCCACAGTGAAGGGCGACGTGCACGACATAGGCAAAAACATCGTCTCCGTGGTGCTGCAATGTAACAACTACGAAGTCGTCAACATGGGCGTGATGGTGCCGTGCCAAAAAATCCTCGACACCGCGCGCGAGGAAAAAGCCGACCTCATCGGCTTGTCGGGTTTAATTACGCCCTCACTTGAGGAAATGGCGCACGTGGCGAAAGAGATGCAGCGCCAGGGGTTCACCCAGCCGCTGCTGATCGGCGGCGCCACCACCTCGCGCGTGCACACTGCGGTGAAAATCGCGCCGGGTTACACCAACGGCGCGACGGTGTGGGTGCCCGATGCCTCGCGTAGTGTCACCGTGTGCAGCAGCCTGCTGGCCGATGACGCAACCGTGCGCCGGAAATATCTCGACGATTTGCACGCCGATTACGACAAGGTGCGCGCGCAACACGCGGGCAAGCAAGGGCCGGCGTTGATTCCAATCGCGCAAGCGCGCGCCAACGCCTTTAGAACCGATTGGAAAAACTACCAACCCGCGGCGCCGCAGTTTCCGGGGGTGAAGTTGCTCAAGAACTACGATCTCGCCGAAATCGCGCAGCACATCGACTGGGGACCTTACTTCCAGACCTGGGATTTGGCGGGCTCGTACCCGAAAATCCTCGATGACAAAGTCGTCGGCGCGGAAGCGAAAAAAGTGTTCGCCGACGCGCAGCAGATGCTGAAAAAAATCATTGACGGCAAATGGCTGCAAGCGCACGGCGTGTTCGGGCTGTTCCCGGCCAACAGCGTGCATCATGGCGAAGACATCGAAATCTACGGCAACGAAAAACGTGATTTGCCGGTGATGACTTGGTACAACCTGCGCCAGCAGAACCAGAGGCCCACCGGCAATCCCAACCTGTGCCTGGGCGATTTTGTCGCGCCCAAGGCTAGCGGGCTGAAGGATTACGTCGGTGCGTTCGCGGTGACGGCGGGTGTGGGCATCGACAAAAAACTCGCCGAATTCGAAAAGGCGCACGACGACTACAGCGCGATTCTGTTGAAAGCCCTGGCCGATCGTCTGGCCGAAGCCTTCGCCGAGCTGCTGCACAAGCGCGTGCGCCGCGAGTTCTGGGGGTACGCCAAGGATGAAGCGCTCGATAACGATGCGCTGATCGCCGAAAAATACCGCGGCATCCGCCCCGCGCCGGGTTACCCGGCGTGCCCCGATCACGTGGAAAAGGGCGAACTCTTCGAGCTGCTCGATGCCAAGCGCGCGGACGTGACGCTCACGGAACATTTTGCGATGTGGCCGGCGGCATCGGTCAGTGGGTTTTACCTGGCGCACCCGCAGGCGCAGTATTTCGCGGTGGGCAAGGTGGCGAAAGATCAAGTCGAGGATTACGCGCGGCGCAAGCACATGCCGCTCCCCGAAACCGAGCGTTGGCTCGCGCCCAACCTGGGTTATGAGCCCTGAGCCGGTTACAGCGGGCGGTCAGCGCGACACCGGCATTTGGCGGCACAACGCGGAGGGCTATCTCACGCTGATTGAGCGCGGCCGCAATAACGTCGCGCGCACGCTGTTGGGTTGCGTGCTGATCCTGGGCGCATGGGTCGGCTTGGGCGTGCCGCTTTATTTTCTGCTGGAAGCGGATGCGCCGAGCGGTTCCTTGCGCGAGTTCGTGGTGGCCAATCTCGGCATCCTGGTGATGCTCGCGGGGCTTGCCGCCGCGGTGATCGTGGTGCAGCGCCGGTCCTTGCTCACCTTGGTGACGCCGCGCGGGCGCTTCGATAGTCATCGCGCGTGGCAGGGTTTTGCCGCGGCTTTTGCGATCATGGGTTTGGCGTTTGGCGTCGAATGCGTGTTGTATCCGGATCGCTATCAATTCAACCCCGAGGCGCATCGCTGGTTGTGGTTCGCGCCGGTGGTATTGTTGTTGACGCCACTGCAAGCCGCCACCGAGGAGCTGGTGTTTCGCGGCTATTTAATGCAGTCGCTGCGCAGTTTTACGCAAAGCCGCTGGCTGATCGTGGGCCTGACCAGCGTTATTTTCATGCTGCCGCATTTGTGGAACCCGGAGGCGGCACATGGTCTGCTGGTGGTGCTCAATTATGTGCTGGTGGCGGTTTTTTTCGCGCTGGTGACGCTGCGCGACGGCCGGCTGGAACTGGCCATCGGGGCGCACGCGGCGATTAATGTATTCATCGCGCTGATCGCCAGCTATCCGGATTCGGTGCTCAATACGCCGGCCTTGTTCATGGCCGACCGGCTCGATCCGGTGTACTCGCTCGCCAGCGTGGCGGCGGGTGGCGTGTTATTTTATGTGTGGTTTTTCGGGCGGCGGCGTGCATGAATCAAACTTTATTCGCGGTCGAGGACGTGGCGCGATTCGAGCGCGACGGTTACGCCATCGTGCGCGGTGCGGCGGCGCCCGCGCTGTTGCAGCGCATGCGTGTGGTGACGCAAGCCCATCTCGCGCAGCCGCGCTTGCCAGTGGAATATGAAGCCGACACGCACTACCCCGGCGCGCCCGCGTCGCGCGAAGCGCCCGGCGGGCGCACGGTGCGGCGCTTGTTGCAGGCGTATGCGCGCGATGCGGTGTTTCGCGAGTGGGCGACGTCGCCGTTTATCGCGGCGCGGCTAAGGCAACTGCTGCGCGACGACGTGCTGTTTTCGCAGGCGCATCACAATTGCATCATGACCAAACACCCCGCGTTTAGCAGCGTCACCGGCTGGCATCGCGATATCCGCTATTGGGCGTTTGCAAAACCCGAGTTGATTTCGGTGTGGCTGGCGCTGGGGCAGGAGCATCGCGGCAACGGCTGTTTATCGCTGTTGCCGGGCACGCACCGCATGGATTTCGCGGCGGACCGGCTCGATGCCGCACAGTTCTTGCGCGATGATGTCGAGGCGAATCGCGCGCTCATCAACACGCAAGTGCTTGCCGAACTGAACGCCGGCGACGTGCTGTTTTTTCACTGCCGGCTGTTCCACGCCGCGTCGCAAAACCACACCAGCGAAACCAAGTTTTCGCTGGTGCACACCTACCGCGCGGCGCAAAACCCGCCGGACGCCGGCAGCCGGTCGGCGTCGCTGCCCGATGTGCCGCTGGCGGAATGAATCGTAAGCAGTTGATTTAATTGACTATTGTTTTGGCGGGTCATTGATCTGATTTTGCATCCAAAGATTGACGGGTTGCGTATGGATCACAACGGCGGGTTTCGCGCCGTTCACTTCTCGTTGCTCAATCAGGAGGCATCATGCGGCTGCGCCCAAAAATCAAATTCGGTATTGCGGCGGTTGGAACGGTGGCGGCGGGCGCGCTGTTGGCGCAAGCCACGGTGGGGCCGAAGGATGTGGCGCTGCCGGCGGACTACCAGCAGTGGCAGATGTATCAGCAAGTCAATCGCCACGACACCAAACAATACCGCGAGCTCTACGCCAAGCCCGAGGTGGTGAAAGCCGTGCGCGAAGGCAAGCCCGTGCCCAACGGTGCGGTGCTGGTGATGGCGATCAACGCCGCGCAAACCGATGCCGAGGGCAAACCGTTGCGCGATGCCAAAGGCAATTTCATCAAAGGCAAGCCGATCGGCGTCACCGTGATGGAAAAACGCGCAGGCTGGGGCAACGCGGTGCCGGCGGCATGGCGTAACGGCGATTGGCAATACGCCTCCTACCGGCCCGATGGCACGCCCAACGAAAAAGCCAACGCCGGCATCAAGGCTTGTTTCGATTGCCACCTGCCGCACGCCAAACAGGATTTTGTGATTTCGCTCGCCAGCTTAAGCGGCACCGCGCTGGCCGCGGCCCAGCGGCCGGCAGGGCCCGGTACGGTGGCGATCGCCGAATTTTTGTTCGGCCCGGAAAAAATCACGGTCAAGGCGGGCCAAACGGTCACCTGGACCAACATCGACGATTCGCCGCATCAAGTGACTGTGTTGGCCGAGACGGTGCAGCGCACGCCAGTGATTTTAAAGGGCCAAAGTACGGCGCTGCAATTCGAACACGCGGGCACCTACGGTTACATCTGCGGCCTGCATCCGGGGATGAAAGGGGAGATTGTGGTGACGAAGTGAGCCCATCACTTCGCTGAAGGGTGGGCGCGCAGCTAAGACCCAATCTCCTCGCCATCATCCTTGGTAATCGCCACCACCGCCGGCCGCGGCGGCAGATCGGGTTTGAAATCGGGCCAGCGCGTCGAGGGATTATCGAAGGTCGAGCCCTTTTCGTCGGCGGGATGTTGTATGGCGAGAAACAAGGTTTTGCCATCGGGTGTGAACGCCGGGCCGCAGATTTCCGCACCGCGTGGCGCTGAAAAAAAGTTGCGCGTGATGCCGCGACGCGGGCCGCTGGTCTCGGCGGCGTAAACGCTATCGGCAAAGCCCGCCCAATCGTCTTGCCCGTCGGTGGAGATCCACAGGCGGCCCTTGGGATCGAACGCCACGTTATCCGGCGCGGCCACCCAGCCGTTGGGCGACACCTCGCCGTGGTAACGCGCGGCGTGTTCGGGGTTCTTCGGGTCGCCGCCCACCAGAAAAAACTCCCACGCACAGTCGGTGGCGCCGTGATCGGGCTTGCCGTTGACCATCGGCGGCACGATTTCGATGATGTGCCCGTACTTGTTGGGCCCGCGTGGGTTGGCGGCGTGCACTTGATCGGGTTTGCGCCGTTCGTTGAAGGTGAGCACGACGTAAACGTGGCCGGTTTCGGGATGGGCCTCGACATCTTCCGGGCGATCCATGCGCGTGGCACCGAGTAAATCAGCCGCGCGGCGCACGTCGATCATCACATCGCCCGGCGTGGCGAAACCATTCGCCGGCGTGAGCGGCCCTTGCCCGTGCACGATCGGCAGCCAGCGCATTTTGCCGTCGGCTTCGAAGCGCGCGACGTACAACGTGCCGTGGTCGAGCAAATCGCGATTGGCGGCGGGGTTTTTCGCGTCGTAACGATCGCGCGTGACAAACTTGTAGACGTACTCCATGCGCTCGTCATCACCCGAGTAAATCGCCACGCGCCCATCGTGGATCACCGCGCTGGTGGCGCACTCGTGTTTGCAGCGACCGAGCGCGGTGCGTTTTACAGGTGTGGATTTCGGATCGTACGGATCGATCTCCACCACCCAGCCGAAGCGATTGGGTTCGTGAGGTTCGCGGTCGAGATTAAAGCGGTCGAAGTGGCGTCCCCACACATAACGCCCGCGGCCGTTGATGCCGTAGCGCTTCCAATTGGCCGCTTCCGCGCCTTTGCTCACGTCGCCGGTGAAATAATTTTGCAGATTTTCCTCGGCGGTGAGCACGGTGCCCCAGGGCGTGGTGCCGCCGGCGCAATTGTTCATCGTCCCGATCACGCGTGTGCCTGCTGGGTCGGCGCTGGTGCGCATGCGTGGATGGCCCGCGGCCGGTCCGGACACGCGTATCTCGGCGCTTCTCGCGGTGATGCGGCGGTTATAAATGCTCTCCGGTACCAAGCGCCATTCATTGCCGCTGCGCGCGATTTCGACAATGGAGTGGCCTTGCGAAGCCATTTCCACGGAACTTTGTTCGCGCGTGATCAGCTTGTTGAAGGTTTGCGGCGTCATGCCCGGCCACGACAAATAGGGTGTGTTGCGCTCGTGGTTCACGCACAAAAGCCCGCGCGTCGAGCTAGTCGAGCCGCGCGGCAGCGGCATGAAGGCGATGAAATCGTTGTCCATGCCGAACTGGCGTTCTTGTTCGTCGGCGGTTTGCCGGCCGGGGCGAAACGCCGGGCCGCCGGCGTGGATCGGGTCGCCCCAGCGGATGACGGTTTGCACGCGGTAACCTGGCGCGACATGGTGGGTTTCATCGAGAAAGCGGCCCGATTCGGTGAACGTAAGTCCGCTCGCTCGGGCATTTGTCGAAGTGCCCGGCGCCACGCAGCCGAATAAGCCATAAGCGCCAACGGCCGCGATGCCTTTTAACGCGGCGCGGCGGCTTAAGCGCGCCTCGATCACGTTTTGCAGCGTGGGGGTGGTGGACGGGTTGGATACGCCGTCGTCGTCGTCGAACAAGTGATGCATGAGCGCTATTCCTGCCGGGTTTTCAGTGCATTATGCATGGCGTTAGCCGTACGGGGAATACCGCTACCGGCTAAAATGTTAACCCTGCATCCGGGCGCGCGGTTAAAACGTATATGGGGTAACCGCTCGGCAAGCCTACTGCTTGGACAGGACGCTTTTATGAAACGTATTTTGATTTTGTTCCCCAAGGATTGGGACCGCGACGAGCTGGCGCACCCGCGCTACACCAACCGCTATCAGTTTTTCTACGAAGGTTTCGATCTTTTCACCTTCCCCGAAAACGCGCGGCTGCTAACGTTCAACGTGCGGCGCTACATCGATAAACTGGTCGCCAAATACCGCGGCCGCATCGATGCGGTGGTGAGCAACAACGAGCACTTCGGCGCGCTGATCGCGGCGGTGGTGGCGAAACGCCTGGGCTTGCCGGGCACCGACCCGGCCGTGATCATCGCCGCGCAGCACAAGTATTACGCGCGTAGTATGCAGCGCAAACTGGCGCCCGAAGCCACGCCGAATTTCGCGGTGTTTCCGTATCAGTTGCAATCGGCCGCCGACGTGGGGATGCCGTTTCCGTTTTATGTGAAACCGGTGAAAGCGACGTTCTCGGTGCTGGCGCGGTGCATCGATAGTTTTCGCGAGTTGCAGCAGCATCTGAAATTCAACGCGCTGGAAACGCTGATTCTGCACAAGCTGGTGACGCCGTTTAACGATTTGATGGGCGAGTACACGCCGTTTTCCATCGATGCGCATCATTTGATCGCCGAGGAAATCATCCGCGGCCAGCAGGTCAATCTCGACGGCTTCGTGCACAACGGCAAGATGACGCTGCTTGGCATCGTGGACGAGGTGATGTACCCCGGCACACAAGCCTTCATGCGCTTCGAATATCCGTCGCGCTTGCCGCCGGAAGTCTTGGCGCGCATGAAAGCGCTTACCGAAAAATTGTTGGCAGGCCTCGATTATGCGTATGGCTTTTTCAACATCGAGCTGATTTACGACCCGGACACCGGGCGCATTCTAATCGTCGAAATCAATCCGCGCATGGCCTCGCAGATCATGAATTTGTACCGGCGCGTGGATGGTTACGACCCGTATCAGGTGCTGTTCGATTTGGCGCTGGGTGAGCACCCGCAAGTCGAATTTGGTAAGGGCGCCTTCGGCGCGGCGGCGAGTTTTGTGTTCCGCCGCTTCGACGGCCGTGCGGTGGAGCGTGTGCCGGGGCGCGCGCAAATCGAATCGGTGCGCGAGCGTTATCCCGATGCGCGCTTGATGCTGTATCTGAAAAAAGGCGCGAGCCTCGCGCGCGAAATGAAATGGCTCGGCAGCCACCGCTACGCGGTGTTGAATCTCGGCGGCGCCAGCACCGAGGATTTGTTCAAACGCTACGACGACATCCGCCGCACACTGGCGTTTGAATGACGCACGCCGCTAATCGCGGCGCGGCGCTACAGTACACTTTGCGCTCAACGCTCCCCGCGGCAAGGCCAGGGGGCGCAGCATGCCGCTCAAAAATATTCAATAAAAACAAACACTTATGAATTTTATCACGCAACACCCGATTGGTATCAGCGTAATCATGTTGACCGCCTCAAACGTGTTCATGACTTTCGCTTGGTATGGCCACTTGAAGCATCTCAACAGCAAGCCGTGGTGGATTGCCGCGCTGGTGAGCTGGGGCATCGCGCTGTTCGAATACCTGCTGCAGGTGCCGGCGAATCGCATCGGTTACACCGCGATGAATCTCGCGCAACTCAAAATCGTTCAGGAAGTGATCACGCTTGCCGTGTTTGTGCCGTTCGCGGTGTTTTACATGGGGCAGGCGGTGAAGCTGAATTATTTGTATGCGGCGCTTTGTTTGCTGGGGGCGGTTTACTTCATCTTTAAAGCGTGAGTTGAAGGCAGTGAATAGTGAACGGTGAACGGTAAACAGTAATCAGTAATCAGCGAAGCGCGGGGCTGTTGTTTCTGTTCACTGTTCACCGCTTACTGTTAACTTCTCGCGGTTTTCCACCGGCACGCTTCACCTGCCGCGCCAACCGCGCTACCCTAGCGCCCCATGCACATCCACATCCTAGGCATCTGCGGCACCTTCATGGGCGGCATTGCGCTGATTGCGCGCGCCGCTGGGCACAAAGTCACCGGCTGCGATGCCAATGTGTATCCGCCGATGAGCGCGCAGTTGCAAGCGCAGGGCATCGAACTCATCGAGGGTTTCGCGGCGGCGCAAGCCAAACTCGCGCCCGATTTGTTTGTCATCGGCAACGTGATTACGCGCGGCAACGCGCTGATGGAGGAGCTACTCAATCGCGGCTTGCCCTATATTTCCGGCCCGCAGTGGCTCGCCGAGAACGTGCTGCGCGGCAAGTGGGTGATGGCGGTGGCGGGCACGCACGGCAAAACCACGACCACCTCGATGCTCGCCTGGATGCTCGAACACGGCGGGCTCAACCCCGGCTTTCTCGTCGGCGGCGTGCCGGAAAATTTCGGCGTTTCCGCGCGGCTCACCGACACGCCGTTTTTTGTGATCGAGGCCGACGAATACGACACCGCGTTCTTCGACAAGCGTTCCAAGTTTGTGCATTACCGTCCGCGCACGGCGGTGCTTAACAACCTCGAATTCGATCACGCCGACATCTTTGCCGATCTGGCGGCAATCGAAACGCAGTTCCATCACCTGGTGCGCATGCTGCCGACCAATGGGCTGATCGTCAGTAACGGCGGCGATGAAAATCTCGAACGCGTGTTAGATCGCGGCTGCTGGACACCGGTCGAGCGTTATGGTGTGACCCATTGCTGGCAAGCGGGCGAGCGTTACGCCAATGGCTTTGAGGTGCTGTTCGACGGCCAACCACAAGGGCGCGTGCGCTGGGATTTGCTGGGCGAGCACAACATTGCCAACGCGCTCGCCGCCGTCGCCGCCGCGCGCCACGCCGGCGTGCCGGCGAAGGTGGCGATCGAGGCGCTCGCCACCTTCAAAAACGTCAAGCGCCGCATGGAAGTGAAAGGCGCGGCGAACGGCGTCACGGTCTACGACGATTTTGCGCACCACCCGACGGCGATCGCCACCACGCTCGCGGGCCTGCGCGCCAAGATCGGCCAGGCGCGCTTGATCGCCGTGCTGGAGCCGCGCTCGAACACCATGAAACTCGGCGTGATGAAAAATGCGCTGCCGGGCAGCTTGGCCGACGCCGACCGCGTGTTTTGCTACAGCGGCGGGCTGGGTTGGAACCCCGCCGAAGCTCTTGCGCCGCTCGGCGCCAAGGCCAGCACGCGCGACGACCTCGCGCAACTCGTCGATGCCATCGCCATGGAAGCGCGCGCGGGCGATCATATCCTTATCATGAGTAACGGCGGCTTCGGCGGCATTCACGGCAAACTGCTGGCGCGGCTCGCCGTTCACGCACGCGCATGAACGACGAACGCGATCTCACGCTGATCATTCGCTCGCGATTTCCGATCGTGGCGATCGAAACGCACGAAGAATTGCGTGCGCTGGCGTTGCTGGAACGCGTGGCGCGTCTGGAACAACACGGCCTGTTTGTGTGGTGCGCCGCGGACGGCATGCAGCGCCGCGACAATCCGTTCGCCGCCGCGCCCGGCCATTACAGTGTTAGCAGCACGCAAAAAGAGCCGTACGGCAAGGGCCCGATCGCCGATACGCTCAACATCGGCGGCGCGCTAAAACACATCCACGCCACCAGCTTCAAGGGCATTTACGTGTTGGTCGACGTGCATCCCTATCTCGAAGACCCGGTGCATCAGCGCTTGTTGAAAAGCATCGCGCAGGACTACGACCGCAACCCGCGCACGCTGGTGCTGCTGGGCCCCAGCGTCACGCTGCCCGCCGATTTGCAGCGCTTGACCGCGCGTTTCGAACTCAAAATGCCGGACCTGCGCGCCATGCGCGAGTTGATCGAGAGCGAATCGAAAAACGCCATTCGTTTCGGCTCCGCCGGGCCCAACGACGACACGGACGCAGTGGCCGTGATTAGCCAGCATCTCGTCGGCTTGTGCTTGGAAGACGCGCGCCGCTTGGTGCGCCAATGTCTCACCGACGACGGGTGCATCACGCCCGAAGACGTGCCGCGCGTATTAAAGGCCAAGCAAGCCAGTCTCGGTTCGGACGGCAGCGTGGTGCAAGTCGAATTGGGCGCCGCGCGCATGAGCGACGTTGCAGGGCTCGCCAAACTAAAACGATGGCTCACACAACGCCGCGCGGCGTTCATCGGCGACGCGCAAGCGTTGGGGCTCGACCCGCCTAAGGGCGTGTTGCTGCTCGGCGTGCAAGGCGGCGGCAAAAGTCTCGCGGCCAAGGCGGTGGCGGGCACCTGGCAACTGCCGTTGCTGCGCCTGGATTTTGGTTCCCTCTACGACAAATGGCTCGGCGAAACCGAACGCAAGCTGCGCGAGGCATTGAAGTTTGCCGACACCATGGCGCCGTGCGTGTTGTGGATGGATGAAATCGAAAAAGGCGTGGCCGCGGGCGGTGCGAGTGATGGCGGCGAATCGCGGCGCGTGTTGGGCACGCTGCTCACCTGGATGGCCGAGCGTAAAAGCAAAGTTTTCATGGTTGCCACGGCGAATGACATCGAGCATTTGCCGCCGGAATTGATCCGCAAAGGGCGCTTCGACGAAATCTTTTTTGTCGATCTGCCCGATGCCGAGACGCGCGCGGAGATTTTTAAGCTGCATCTCATGCGGCGCAACCTTAATGCGGCAAAGTTCGACCTTGCTAAACTCGCGAATGCGTCGGACGGTTTTTCCGGCGCGGAAATCGAACAAGCCATCGTCTCGGGCCTCTACGAAGCGCACGCACAAAATACACCGCTCAACACCATGCATGTGCTGACCGAGATTGTGCGCACGCGGCCGCTGTCGGTGGTGATGGCGGAAAAAATCGATGCGCTGCGTCAATGGGCGGCGCAGCGCACGGTGTCGGCGAATTGACCGTAATCAACTTTTAGAAAATACATTGCCATGAGCATCCTCGATCAAGACCAACTCGGCGCCTTCTGCCGCCACACCCATGTCGAACTTAAAGGCGCGGCGAGCGGCGCGCTCGCCGGGCTGACGTTCGGCTTGAAGGATATTTTTGATGTCGCCGGCCATAAAACCGGTTTCGGCTGCCCCGATTGGTTGCGCACGCACGAGGCGGCCAAAGTGCATGCGCCGGTGACCCAAAAATTGCTCGACGCCGGCGCGCATCTCATCGGCAAAACGCACACCGAGGAAATGGCGTTTAGCCTGACCGGTGAAAACGCGCACTACGGCACGCCGAAAAATGTCGCGGCGCCGGGGCGGGTGCCGGGCGGCTCGTCAAGCGGTTCGGCGGCGGCGGTGGCGGGCAAGCTGTGTGACTTTGCAATCGGCAGCGACACCGGCGGTTCGGTGCGCGGCCCGGCGAGTTTTTGCGGCATTTACGGCATACGGCCCACCCATGGACGTATTTCGCTGGAGCACGTGTGTCCGTTAGCACCTGGCTTCGATACCTGCGGTTGGTTTGCGCGCGATGCGGCCTTGCTTGCGCGCGTGGGTGAGGTGTTGCTGGGCGGCAAAGCCGCAGCACCCGGGCGCGTGCTGCTCGCCGAGGATGCATACGCGCTGGCAACGCCCGAAGCCCAACAAGCTTTGCGCCCCGCGATTGCGCGCGTGGAAAAAGTGTTGGGCAAGGCCGAGCCGGTTACGGTGAGCGCCGAGGGGCTCAACAACTGGTTCGAGGTGTTTCGCATTTTGCAGTTCGCCGAAATTTGGGACACGCATCGCGAATGGGTGACGCGCGAGAAACCGAATTTCGGCATCGCCATCGGCAAACGTTTCGAAGCGGTGCAGAAGGTTACCGCCGCGGAAGTCGCGCAAGCGATACCGCAACGTGAGGAACTCGCCGCTCGCCTCGATAAACTGCTCGCCAACAACGCCGTACTCGTATTGCCCACGGTGCCCGATATCGCGCCGCTGGTGAACTGCCCGCACGACCAAACCACCGCGTTTCGCGAGCGCGCGATGGGCATGTTGTGCATTTCCGGTATCGGCCGTTTGCCGCAAGTGAATCTGCCGTTGGCGACGTTGAACGGTTGTCCGCTCGGTTTGTCGATCGTTGCGGCGCGCGGCAACGACGAAATGCTTTTAAGTATTGCAAAAAATGTTCAATAAAATCAGCTATTTATTGAAACTTCTGATGAAGACTCACTTTAGCCGGATGAGTTTGTCGCTTGTCCACTGAAAGCGCGTTTGGGTTTTTATCGTTGGGCAACAGCGAGGGTCGTTAGGGCCCGGCATCAAACTGTCCACCACTATGGTCGAACCTTTGACAGTGAGTTTTTCAACCTGTCCGCCGAGGTCGGTAGTCAACGTACGATAGTTCTTGCCCTGATCGAGAAAAATCGACATTTTGGAGTAACCGAATGTCGGCCCCAGGGCATCCCACAGCAGCACGATGTCGGGCCTGCCATCGCCGTTAAGGTCGGCAATCACGTGTTCCCTTGCCGATAAATCCATGCCCTCGATCTTCTGCGAACCCATGAATTTGGCGATCACTGCTTTGGCGCCGCGTTCGTCGAGTGAATGCGCGGCCGGGGCCAGCAGCACCAACGCGGTCATGACGGATAAACGCCCCGTAACGCGGTTTAAGCTCATATCGATTCCTCCTCACGCAAGAAGCGGCCCTACCAGGCGCCGATGTTTGTCGAATGCATGGCTGCGCGTCGGTGCCGCAAACTTTACAATAGCACCGGATCAAGCCCACTTCAATCGGAGAACAACATGAGCAGCGAAGAAATCGGCGTCAGCATCGACGGTCACGTGGCAATCGTGGAATTGCGGCGGCCGCCGAACAACTTTATCGACGTCGAATTGATCGGCCATCTCGCCAACGCGATGGAGGCGCTCGACAAAAACGTCATGGTGCGTGCGATCGTGCTCGCCGCCGCCGGCAAACATTTCAGCGCCGGCGCCAATCTCGGCAAACGCGTGGCCGACGAGGAGGCGGGCAAAAAAGCGCCCACGCAACCCAAGCACCTGTATCACGAAGCGCAGCGTTTGGTGCAAACCAAAAAGCCCATCGTCGCCGCGGTGCACGGCAGCGCCATTGGCGCGGGGCTGGGCTTGGCGCTGGTGGCGGATTTTCGCGTCACCTGCAAGGAAGCGCGCCTGGCGGCTAACTTTTGCGCGCTGGGTTATCACCCCGGCTTTGGTTTGACGTATACGCTGCCGCGGCTGGTCGGCCATCAAACCGCGAAGTGGCTGATGCTGACCGGCAAACGTTTGCCGGGCGAAGAAGCGGTGAAAATTGGTTTGGCCGACCGCTTGGTGATGCAAGATCAGGTGCGCGATGAAGCGAAAGCGATGGCGCTGGAACTCGCCAAATCCGGCCCGCTCGCCGTGCAAGCCGCGCGCGAGACGATCAACACCGAATTGTTCAACGGTTTTCGCGCGGCGACCGAGCGCGAAGCGATGATGCAAATGATGCTGCGCGAGACCAACGACTTCAGGGAAGGGGTGAAGGCGGGGTTTGATCGGCGCGAGCCGGTGTTTACGGGGACGTAAACGGCGGCCTTATTGTTACCGTCGTTCCAGCGAAAGCCGGAACCCAGGTTGTAACTTACGCGAAGCGCAAATTTGCAGTGCAACGCACTGAAGGTTTACGACCTGGATTCTGGCCTTCGCCAGAATGACGAAATAGGTGATGCCGCGGCGTCTTGCTTTCGCTGCCGCCCGCGAAGTTACCCCGCCACCAACCCCAACACACTCTCCAACTTCTTGCGATGCAATTTCGGCGCGCCAAGGCAGTGGTACAACGAGCGCGACATCTTGGTGTGCAGCGTCAGCCCGTATTCGCGTGACACGCCGATGCCCGCGTGCACTTCGTGCGCGTAGTCGCAGGCGCGCATATAGCTCTCCGAAGTCACCGATTTGGCGACGTGGCAGCTTGAGGCGGCGTCCATGCCGCTGTCGAGTTTCCACAGCGCTTCGTAGGTGGTCCAGCGCGCCGAGTCGAGGTAATTCACCAAGTGAATCAGATGGTCCTGCACGCGCGCAAAGCGGCCGATGATCTGGCCGAATTGGGTGCGGTCGCGTGCGTAGGTGAGAGACATATCGAACACGGCTTTACACGAACCGACTTTGTAGGCGCACAGCACCGGCGTCACCGCCAGCATCGCGCGCTCGGCAGGGCCCCAGGCGTTGGCGATCACATCGTCCGCGGCGACTTTGACGTTATTCAACACCACTTCGCTCAGGCCGTTGATGAAACCATCGAGCGCGCGCACCGCCACGCCCGCGGCCTTGGCATCGACGCGTACCAAACTGATTTGCGCCGCGCCATCGACGCGCGCCGCGACCAATAAGTCGGTGGCGTAAAGCGCATCGTGCACGAACACTTTTGTGCCGGACAGCGTATAGCCGCTGCCATCGCGCTTGGCATAAGAACGAATGCCGTTGCCCGACCAGTTGTAGTGTTGCTCGGTCAGCGCCAGCGCAAACACCCGCTCGCCGCCGGCGATTTTCGGCAGCCAGGCTTTTTTCTGCGCGTCGCTGGCGGCCTCGAGAACGATGCGCGCGCACAGCACGGCGGAAGAAAATAGCGGCCCCGGCACCGGGCCGCAGCCGAGTTCCTCGAACAGCACGGCCACGTCGGTCAAGCTATTACCGGTGCCGCCGTATTGTTCGGGGATCGCCATGCCGGTCCAGCCCAGTTCCGACATCGGCTTCCACAGCGTGCTCATGACCAGCGCGGGATCGCGGTCGAGTTTTAACAGCACATCGCGGCCACATGCGCCCCGCACGAAATCTTTGGCTGAATCTTGAATCAGTTGTTGGGTGTCGTTGAGTGAGAGGTCCATGATCGGTCCCTGCCAAGAATTAGTTTCAAATCTCACCGCAGAGGCGCAAAGACGCAGAGGTTGCGTAGAGAAAAGCCTTTGGTTTGACGTTCTCTGCGTGGGGTTCTCTGCGTCTTATCGCCTCTGCGGTGAAGGTTTATGTTCGCTAGCGCAGATTCGCCGCTTTTTCCTTCTCGCGCCCGCCGATGCCTAGCCGCCGCGCCATGATCACGCGCTGAATATCGGTGGTCGCGCCCGGATGCAGCGCGGTGATCGAATCGCGTTGGAAATATTCGATCGCGCCATTCACCGGTGCCCAGCGCTTGTCTTTGGTGAGCACCAGCGGCCCCGCGATACGCACCATTTTTTCGCCGATATCGAGACCCGACAGCTTGCGCCGCAAGCTGTATTGCGAGCCTTCGTACGAACGTGGCTGATTGGTGTGCGACAGCCAGTGATTGCGCAGCGCGAAGAGCTTAGTGATTTCGGATTCGATGTAGAGATTGACGATTTCCTCGCGCGCGTCGGGGTCGTCGGCGATGGCCCAGCCATCGTGCTTTTCTTTGCACACGTTGATGAAATCGGTGATCGCGCGGCGGTCGGCCAAGCGGCCCATGCCGCCGTGTTCGACTTCCAAGTGCGTGGTGGCGACCTTCCAGCCGTTGTTTTCGCCGCCGACGAGGTTGTCCGCCGGCACGCGCACGTTGTCGAAGAACACCGCGTTTTTCACGCCGCAGCCACTGCCGCCTTCGCCGCCGGTGGCGAGCAAATCCATCGGCGTCACCGTGATGCCGGGCAAATCCATCGGGATCATCAGCCACGATAAATTTTTGTGGCGCTCGCCTTTGGGGTCGGTGACGACAATCGTCCACGATTGATCGGCGCCGTGCGAGCTGCCGACATACATTTTTTGACCGTTGACGACGTAGTGATTGCCGTCTCGTATCGCGGTGGTTTTGATGCCCGCGAGATCGGAGCCCGCGCCCGGCTCGGACAACAACTGCCAGGTGCGCACCAGGCCCTTGCAAATCGGCGGCAGAAAACGTTTTTTGTGTTCGTCGGTGCCCCACACCAAAATCGTCGGCGCGCCCATGCGGCCGCCGGCATCGTAGTAAGGCGGCAGCGCCAAACCGATGCGCGTCATTTCATCGTGCAGAATCGCGACGTTCTCGGCGGAGAGATCACCGCCGCCGTACTCCTTGGGCATCGACGGATATAACCAACCGCGCTCGCCCAACGCACGCCCGATGTCGCGGCGAATTTGATATTGCTCGTACGACATATCGACCGGGTCCGCCATGTGTTCAAGCGTGGACGGCACGATTTCTTCGATAAACGCACGCGCCTCCTTGCGAAACGTGCCTTGCTCGGCGGAGTCTTCAATCGCGAAATTCATAAGCTTACTCCTGGGTAAAACGTAAGTATTTGATTTTATAAAATATTTTTTTGGGGGCAGTCTCGCTACTAGCGCCTCATGGGTCGGCCGCAGATCTGGCTGGAGGTCGTCAACAGCAACTATCTTACGCGCCTACAGCACAAGATGCGAACGGCGGGCCAAATGATGAGCAATGCGGACAGCCGTATTGCGCGCGGTGCTAGACTCGAAAACACGCCTACGATTCAAACCACACAGAGGATTTGTAATGGCCACCACCGATAAGGCGCCGTCGGACGGCGACGTGCTGTTAAAGCGCGCCACCGCCGACGGCGTGTTGATTTTGACGTTGAACGACCCCGCCACCCGCAACGCGCTAGGCCCGGCGTTGTCGGACGACTTGGTGCAAACCGTCACCGATTTCGGCGTGAACCCGGACTTGCGCTGCCTGGTGCTCACCGGCGCCGGCAGCGCATTTTGCTCGGGTGCGAATGTGCGCGGTTTTCGCCAACGCATCCAGGAAGCCGAGAAAAATAAAGCCTCGCAAAGCGAGCCGCGCCCCGGCCCGTGGGAAGCGCTCGACCCGGTCTATGGCGCGCGCGAGCGCGGCGGCCAGCGCATGGGGCCGGAAATCGTGCGCGTGCTGCACAACCTGCAAAAACCCTCGATCGCGGCGGTGAATGGCGCGGCGTACGGCCTGGGTTGCGGCATCGCGCTGGCGTGTGATTTGCGCGTCGCCGGGCGTGCCGCACGTTTCTCCGAAGCGTTTATCCGCAACGGCCTGGTGCCGGCGGATGGCAGCACCTGGCAATTGCCCAAGCTGATCGGCATGGCCAATACGCTGTGGATGCAATACACCGGCGATGCGGTCGATGGCGAGCAAGCGCTGCGCCTGGGGCTGGTGAACGAGTTGACCGACGACGACAAACTGCTCGACCGCGCGATTGAAATCGCCACGCGCTTGGCGAAAGGCCCGATCTACTCGATGGGCTTGATCAAGCAACTGGTGCACCAAGCGACACAGCAGGATTTGGCCGCGCATCTGGCGCTCGCCAGCCGCGCGCAGGAGCTCGCGCGCAAGACGCAGGATCACAAGGAAGGTGTTGCGGCGTTTTTGGAAAAACGCTCGCCGAAGTTTGTGGGTTATTAATCGATTCGCTTTATCACTGGAGACCTCATGAGTACGGACGCCGCCACCGCCGCCACAACCTATATCACCCCAGCCCTCAAAGACAGCCTAAACGTATGGAGTGCGCCGGAGGTCTCGCATCCGGTCGATTGCTCCGACATCCGCAAATGGGCGATCGCGGTGTATTGGCCCGAAGTGCCGCCGAAAATTTTTTGGGACGAGGCCTACGCCAAGACCACCAAGCACGGCGGCATCATCGCGCCGCGTGAGTTCAACCCGTTTGCGTGGCCGGCGGTGCGCCCCGCCGACCGCGCGGCGCGGCCGGCCAAGCGCGGCGTGGGCGAGCGCACCATGAACGGCGGACAAAAAGAAACCTATGGCGTGCCGATCCGTCCCGGCGATGTGATCACCTCCAAGACCGCGCTGGTGAAGATGGAGGAGAACACCGGCAAGCTCGGCCTCACGCTTTACAAATACACCGAAATGCGCTGGACCAATCAAAAGGGCGAGTTCGTGCGCAGCCGCATTTCCATTTCCATCGTCTACTAGGAGATCGTCATGGCCAGCAAAGTATATTTTGAAGACGTCAAGGTCGGCGACGAAATCCCCAAGTGGGTCAAGCAAACCGACTTCATGCACTGGAACCGCTACGCCGCCGTCAACGATGAGTTTGTGTACATCCACATGGATGATGAATCGGGCAAAAACGCCGGCAACGCGCAAGGCGCGTTCGGCATGGGCAATCTGCGCTGGGCGTATTTGCACAACATGCTGCGCGAGTGGGCGGGCGATGAAGCCGAGATGAAGGAAATGAACGTGCAATACCGCGCCATCAACCAAAAGCACGACACGTTGACGTGCACCGGCAAAATCACCGAGAAAAAAACCGAGAATGGCGAGAACCTGGTGCGACTCGACATCAATGTGCTCAATCAAGACGGCAAGAGCACCACGCCGGGGTATGCGGTGATTGCGTTGCCGTCGCGGAAATAAATCGGCGGGCGCAACCGCCGCGCCGCGATCAATAAACGAGGTCTTTTGAATGAACGTCGCCAACGAACGGGTCTCGCAAAACGCCGCAGGCCTTGCCAACCACACGCTTGTAGAACACTGGCTCGAACAATTCAATGACGCGCTCGACGCCGAAAGCGAAGCGTCGATCGCTGCGCTGTTCGCCGCCGACGGCCACTGGCGCGATCTGCTGGCGTTCACGTGGACGATCACGCCGTGCCAGGGCGCGAACGAAATCGCCGCGTTGATGGTCAGGCACCAGCGCGGCGCCAGGGTGCGCGATTTTGCCATCGCGCGCGAGCGCACGCCGCCGCGGCGCGTTACCCGCGCGGGCACCGATGTGATCGAGGCGATAGTTCAGTTCGAAAGCGAAGTGGGGCGCGGCTTTGGCGTGCTGCGGCTGTTGGCGAGCGCGCCGGCGCAAGCGTTTCAGTTGATGACCAGCCTGCACGAACTCAAAGGCTTTGAGGAAAAAATCGGCAAACGCCGCGTTACCGGCGAAGCGTATTCGCGCAATTTTGGCGGCGCCAATTGGAAGGATCAGCGCGCGGCCGCGCAAGCCTACGCCGGGCGCGAGCCCACGGTGCTGATCGCCGGCGGCGGCCAGGCGGGGCTGTCGTTTGCCGCGACGCTGGGGCTGATCGGCGTCGATTGCCTGGTGGTGGACAAGCTGCCGCGCGTGGGCGATTGCTGGCGCACGCGGTATCACTCGCTTGCGTTGCACAACAACACCGAATTCAACCATTTGCCTTACATGCCGTTTCCGGTGAGTTGGCCGACCTATCTGCCCAAGGACATGCTCGCCGATTGGTTCGAGGCCTACGCGGTGGCGATGGAAATCAATTTTTGGACCGGCACCGAATTGGTGAAGGCCGATTACGATGCCGCCGCCGGGTGCTGGAATGCGCTTGTGCGCAAACTTGACGGCAGTGAACGCACGCTGCATCCCAAACACCTGGTGTTCGCCAACGGGCTGGTGGGCAAGCCCAACAAACCCGATCTGCCGGGGCTTAAGGATTTCAAGGGCGAAGTGCTGCACACCGCGGCGTTTTCCGACGGCGCGAAGTGGCGCGGCAAAAAGGCGCTGATCCTCGGCACCGGCACCAGCGCGCACGACGTGGCGCACGATCTTTATTCGTACGGCGCGGATGTCACGCTGATCCAACGCGGCGCCACCACCGTGGTGAGCATCAACCCCAGCGCCAAAATGATTTACGGCGTTTACGAAGGCGTGCCGCTGGAGGACGGTGATCTGTTCGCCGCCACCAACACCTTTCCGGTGCTGCGCAAGAACCTGCAGTTGATCACCGCGCGCATGGTCGAAGCGGATAAAAAAATGATCGAGGGCCTCACGGCGCGCGGCTTCAAGTGGAGCATGGGGGACGACAACGCCGGCCATCAAATGCTGATTCGCAGGCGCTACGGCGGATATTTTCTCGATGGCGGTTGTGCGCAACTCGTCATCGACGGCAAGATCGGACTGATGCAGTGGGATCGCATCGAAAGCTTTACCGCGAACGGCGCCTCGTTAATAGACGGCACGGTCAAGCCCGCGGATCTCATCGTGCTGGGCACGGGCTTTGTGATGCAGGGCGAAGTGATCGGCAACATACTGGGCGAGGCCGTTGCCAAAAAAGTCGGCCCGGTGTGGGGCCTGCGCCCGGACGGTGAAATGAACAATATGTGGCGGCGCACGCCGCAAGAAGGCTTGTGGTTCATCGGCGGCAGCTTTGCCAATTGCCGCACCTATTCGCGTTATGTGGCGATGCAGATCAAGGCGATCGAGGAAGGGTTGTTGCCCAGGAGCGCCGATCAATAAAATTTCGGTGTCGAGAAATCGAAACGGGTCGTTGCGATTCACGCATGACATCCGGTATTATCGCCAGGCAAAGCAGTGCGGGCGCTGCCGTCGCGGCGGCGGCGCGAAGATGGTATGGGCGGCAAGTCTGATATTTAACCAAGGAGAATAAGCATGGCGAAATTCTTGAACGCACTGGCGGTACTACTCAGTGGTGTGCTCGCCGCGGCAAGTGGTGGCACGGCCCTCGGCCAGGCGTTTCCCGGTAAACCGATCGAGCTGATTTCACCGACCTCGGCCGGCAGCGGCACCGATATCTACGCACGCATGCTTGCCGACATCGTGCGGCGCGAAAAGCTCTTGCCACAACCCATGGTGGTGCAAAACCGCACCGGCGGCGGCAGCTTGATCGCCTACAACTACTTTCAAACCAGGCGCGGCGACCCTTACACCATGATGGCCGCGACCGGCACGGTGGCCATCATGGCGGCGCGCGCCGACGTCAATATCGGGCTTGAGAATTACACGCCGCTAGCGTTGTTTGCCGTCGATCCGCAGGCGATTATGGTCGGCGTCGATTCACCCTACAAAACCTTACGCGATCTGGTCGAGGCCGCGCGCAAGGCGCCTGACACCATCGTTGGCGCGATCACCAATCCGTTGGGCTCGGGCCGCGAGGTCATACACATGCTGGAGAAGTTCGCGCCCGGCGCGAAGTTCAAATTCGTCACCTTTAAAGGCGGCGGCGAAGCAGTGTTGTCGGTGGCGGGCGGCCATACCCATTTCACCACCGAGAATCTGAGCGAGGGTTTGCCGCTGCTCGAAGCCAAAAAACTGCGCGCGCTAGCCGTGACTTCGTTAAGGCGCATGTCGCAACTGCCGGATCTGCCGACGGTGGCCGAGGTCGGCTACAAGTTCGACGCGGGCACGCTACGCGGATTTGTCTATACCGTCGGGGTGCCGAAAGAAATCGCGGCGATGATGGAAAAAGTGCTGGAACGCGCGCACAAATCGAGTGCATGGCAGGAACACGCGAGAAGGCACTTTTATGAAGACCGCTATCTCGCGAGCCCCGAGTACGCCAAATTGCTCGCGCAGCGTGTCGAGCATTACCGGGCTTTTTTTCAGGAGATAGGGGCGTTCGCCAAGCCGTGACCGCGCTGCGTCGGTGCGGTGTAGGCGCCGGGCCCGGTAGTCTGGCGAAGTGGTTCCTGGCTCGGCCTCATCGCGCCGCGTGTTGGTTCATCCACGATCATCGCGCGCCGCCTTTGGCCTCTGCCGTGGGCGGCCCCGCCGCGGCGGCGCCGGCGAACTTCGCCGTTGCCACCGCCACTGCGAATCCCGCATGCCGCGTCGAGTTCACTATGGGCGTGTAGCCGGGCAACGTGTGCGCGAACCCCGCGTGAAACGAATAACGCCAGCCCCCCAACCCCTTGGAGGTGAGACCGGCGTTTAGAGCAAAGGTCTGAGCGGCAGGCGCAATCACCGGGTCATTTTCCCGCAGCGCGGCCTTGTTCCAAATGGCGATATGCGCCTCCAGTTCCTTGCGCAAAAACGAACGCGGATGAAGCCACTAGTTCGACCCCGGAACCTCGGCTGCAACAAGCGACACGATGCCCAGCCCGCGGCCGCTGCCCGCCCAATTCACCGCATTGACCAAATGCCCGAGCGCGCCATCCCAGCAACTCGAGCCGGTGATGGCGGGGTGACAAGTCACCCGCCGTTTGTATCCCTCAATGGGATCGGCAGGTGCATTCCCGGTATCACCGTTGATCGCATGCACGTCCGCGTCCGCCCCGGTGAGAAATGTGCGTTCGCCGCGCGCCGCTTCGATCGCCGCCCTGTTCCTCAAAATCCCGCTGAAGTCCACGGGCATATGCGGCTGCTTGGGGTCGGCACGAAACCGCATGCAATTACGATGGCACGCAGGCGCACGGAACTGGACAACATGCCCTTAACCATACAACCTCGCGAGGCTAAAGTGTAGGCATCCTCGACGCGGTGTCGCGTCACGCGTTCGGTTTTACGATGCGGTCCGCGAATCGTGCTGGCTTGACACTCCCGGTGGCGTTACCGCACGATGCCTGACTGGCATCGATTAAGGGGAGTATCGAACATGCAAGAACCCTGGCTACCCCAGCAATGGCATAAGGAAGCGGATGTGGTCATTGTCGGCTTCGGCGGCGCGGGCGCTGCCGCGGCGATCACCGCGCAGGGCTTGGGCGCGAAGGTGCTGATGTTGGAAAAAGCGCCCGAAGGCGAGGCGGGCGGCAATACGCGCATCGCCGGCCAGGGCTATTTGCAGGTTTACGATGTCGATAAAGCCGTCACCTATCTGAACGCGCTATGCGGCCCGTTCCAGGTGCCGCAACCGATGGCACGCGCTTGGGCGGAAGAAATCGCCAAGAATAACGAATGGGCGCTCTCCATCGGCGGCGATCCGCAGGAACACCAGCACCAGCCCGAAGGCATCGAGTTTCCCGAACTGCCGGGCGCCGACTGTGCGCACAAATTTCACGACGGCGATATTCTGGGCTACTCTAATACCTGGAAGTTTTATGAGGCCGCGGTTAAAAAACGCCCGATTGAAATCCTTTATCAAACGCCGGGGCGCGAACTGATTCAAAACGGCATTACCCGCGACATTCTCGGCGTGCGCGCCGAACACAACGGTCAAGCGCTTTACGTGAAGGCGCGCAAAGCGGTGATCCTCACCTGCGGCGGCTTTGAATACAACCAGGAGATGATCCGCAACTACCTGCCGGGCCTACCCTATTGTCACGGCACGGGTTCGCCGTATAACGAAGGTGACGGCATCACCATGGCGCTCGCGGTGGGTGCTGATTTGTGGCACATGAATAACTACGCCGGCCCGTCGATGGCGTTGAAAGTGCCCGAATACAAGGCTCCCTTTTCGATGCAGGCGCTGCACTATAGCCACGTGCAAAACGGCGGCATGATCGTCGTCGGTCCCGACGGCAGGCGTTTTACCGATGAGAAATACCACACGCGCCACGGCAAAATTCCGCGCAACGGCGTGTGGGGCCCGATGCCCACGCCCTGTCCCATGCACATGGTGTTTGATCACGCGCTCTTTGGCGTCGGCCCGCTTTACGACAAAAAACCGGTGAGCGGCTGGGGCCGCATCATCGAGCGCTACGATTGGAGCGCCGACAACAGCGCGGAACTTTCGCGCGGCTGGATCAAGTGCGCCGACACCCTTGCCGGGTTGGCCGGGTTAATCGGCGTTGATGCCCAGGCATTGCAAGACAGCGTTAAGCGCTGGAACCACAATTGCGAAGCCGGCAATGACCCGGATTTTGGCCGCAACAAAATGCTCATCCCGATCACGCAAGGGCCGTACTACGCCGTACCGTTGTCGCCCGCCATGCTCAACACCCTGGGGGGGCCGCGCCGCAATGAACGCGGGCAAATCGTGCGTCCCGATGGCTTGCCCATTCCAAGGCTCTACAGCGCCGGGGAACTGGGCTCGATTTATGCTTATCTGTATCAGGGCACGGGCAACATTGGCGAGGCCTTTGCGTTTGGGCGCATTTGCGCGCGTCACGCGGTGGCGCAAACGCCGTGGGCATAACGGGCTTACGCGGTTGGCGCGGTTAATGGATGCCGGGGGCGCGCAGCGGTCGCGGGGATAGCGTTTTTTTAGATCGAATGTTCGGCGCAACAGCGCTTGCCGTTGCCGAAGCTGCCGAGCGCGGAACTTTTTTTGAGGATTTTCACCGATGCGCCTTGGCTTATTCATGATGCCCTTGCATCCATCGTATCGCGCGATAGCCGATTGCTACGACCGCGATATTGATCAGCTGGTGTTGGCCGACCAGTTGGGCTTCGCTGAAGCATGGCTCGGCGAACATTTCACCGAGAAATGGGAAAACGCGCCCTCGCCCGATCTATTGATTGCGAAAGCGCTGGCGTTGACCAAACAGATCCGTTTTGGCACCGGCGTGACCCTGCTTGCCATGCACGAACCGGTGTATCTCGCGCATCGGCTGGCGATGCTCGATCACCTGGCGCGCGGGCGTTTTAATTGGGGGATCGGCTTGGGCGGCATTCCCACCGACATGGCGTTAATGGGGCTTGACCCGGCCGAGGCGCGCGAGCGCGCGGTCGAGGCGCTCGAGGTGGTGCTCGGGTTGTGGCAAGGGGACAGCGCGTATGCGCACCAGGGCAAATTCTTCAACGTCAAGGCGCCGCCATTTAACCCGGTGACCGAGCGTGGTTTGCACATGAAGCCGCTGCAGTTGCCGCATCCGCCGGTCGCGGTTGCGGCCACCGGCCCGCAATCGGGGTCGCTCAAAGTCGCCGGCGAGCGCGGCTGGTCGTGGATGTCGAGTTCGTTGTTGTCGAGCGCATTTTTGCCGGGGCATTGGGAGGCCGTGCTCGAGGGCGCGCGCAGTGCCGCGCGCACGCCGAATCGCCGCGACTGGAAAATCGCGCGCGACATTTTTGTCGGGCCAACCCCCGCCATCGCCCGTGAACGCGCGCGCGCCGTGCTGGGGCGCAACTACACGGTGCACCAACGCCCCAGCCGCGCCGGCACCTTCCAGATGCAAATCATGAAGCGCGATCCGGCGATGGCTGACGAGAAAATTGATGTCGACTACCTGATGGAAAACCTGTGGATCGTGGGCGACCCGCAAGAATGTGCCGACAAGATCCGCGCGCTGTATGAATCGGTCGGTGGCTTCGGCACTTTGCTCAGCGTGACGGCGGATTCAGACGACCCCGCCTGGGATCACGAGAGCCTGCGGCTGCTCGCCGAGGCGGTGGCGCCGCGCATTGCGGATTTGGGGTGAATGCGGATGTTAATATCCCGGCTGTTCAGTGCAGGCAACGCCGGGAGGAGCAATGTCAAGATCCGCAAGCTTACTGTTGGGTTTGATTCTTGGCGGGGCCGCGCTCGCCGTTAAGGCGCAGGCAAGCACCGAATTTCCAAGCCGGCCCATACGCCTGATCGTGCCGGTTGCGCCCGGCGGCGCACTGGATACCACCACCCGCGCCATCGCGCAAAAGCTCACGCAGGCCTGGGGGCAGCAAATCATCGTCGACAACCGCCCTGGCGCATCGGGCGTGATTGCCTTTGACATTGCGATCAAGGCGGCGCCCGACGGCTATACGCTGTTGATGATGTCGGCGGATCATGTCATCAATTCCGTGCCCTCGGCGAAGCGGCCGTACGATGTGACTCAGGATGTCGCGGCCGTCAGTCAGGCTACTGCACTTTCCTATCTGGTGTACACCAACCCCGCGGTGCCGTTCACGACGTTCAAGGAACTGCTGGCGTACGCCCGCGCGCACCCCGGCAAGCTAAATTACGGTACGCCGGGTACCGGCAGCTTGCAGCACCTGGGGTGGGAAGTCGTGAGCCAGATGGCCGGTGTGAAACTGAACCACGTTCCCTACAAGGGCGGCGCACCGGCGCTGGTTGCCACCATCGCCGGCGAAGTGCAAATCGGCTTCGTCACGCTGGCGAGCGCCCGCCCGCATTTGCCCGCCGCTCGTGTGCGGCCGGTGGCCGTCACCTCGCGCGAGCGCATGTGCGCCGTGCCCGAACTGCCCACGGTGGCAGAACTGGGCTTGCCCTGTTACGAGCTCAATCAATACTATGGCATGGTGATCGCGTCCAAGGCGCCGCCGGCTTTGGTCAAAAGAATCAGCGCGGGCGCGGCCGCGGCCATCAAAGCGCCGGATATGACCCAGCGGTTCGAAGCCGAGGGCTGGCAATTGGTCGGCTCGACCCCGGAGGAATTTCGCGCGGTGATCCGCGCCGATCTGGATAAATGGATCAAGGTCGTCAAGGCCATTGGTCTTTCACTTAACTGACGCCAGCGCGCAACAACACTCGTCAAGGACATCATGGCCAGGACTGCAAACTACTTCTAGGGCAAGACTATCGCCATTACCGGCGCCGGCAGCGGCATTGGCCGTGCCACGGCGCTGATCTTCGCCGCCGAAGGCGCGCGCGTTGTGTGCGGCGATATCAACGTGCCCGGCGGGGAAGAAACCGCGCGGCAGGTCGCCGCCCGCGGTGGCGATGCCATTTTCGTGCCGATCGATGTCACCCAGCGCGAAGCCGTGCGCCGATTCATCGGCGCGGGGCGCGAGCGCTATGGCCGGATCCACTTCCTGCTCAACTCGGCGGGCGGTGCGCTCAAGCGTGCTTCATTTCTGGAAATCGACGATGCGCTGTGGGATTTGAGTTTCGATCTGAATGTGAAGGGCACCTTCTACGGCATGCAGGAAGTGCTGCCCCACATGCTGGATAACGGCGGCGGCACCATCGTTAACATTGCCAGCATGGCGCACAAACGCGGCGGTCCCGGCACCTCCGTTCACTACGCCAGCGCCAAGGGCGCCGTGGTTACCATGACCCTGGGCGTTGCGCGCGAATTCGCCGACCGCGGCATTCGCTGCCTGTCGATTTCGCCGGCATCGGTTGATACCGCCTTTCAGGCCGCGTCCGGCACCTCAAAGGCGCAAGCGGAACGCGCGCTCAACAGCATCCCGATGAAGCGCATCGCAACTGCCGACGAGATCGGCGAACTGGTGTTGTTCATGTGTTCGGACGCGTGCGAGTTCATGACCGCCGATACGGTGTACGTCAGCGGCGGCGGCGGGTATCGCTAAGAAAAGCGGGCCGGGTCGGGACAGGGCGAAGCACGCACAAGCCATGGCGCCGCCGGCCGGATGCTTGCATGGGCCAAAGGATAAACCCGCCTCGATGCTGCCCATGCTTACCCCGCGCATGATATGGTGTTTCAGATGAGTGCTTCGGCAGTATTTATGTAGGCATGTGATTTAATTGAATATTTTTTTAAGGTGTTAAGGGGTCATCAGGAGTCTTAAGGTTCAGGAAAAGCAGGCATGGGCGTGATGTTTCCCCGCAGCCGAGATCCATGAACATGGCGTTCGCGTTCGGCGCGTAGTGGCACCGCAATCCACAACGTCGGAAAATCGGTACGCGCCTAACGTCAAACAGCGGTCGTGCGATGGTGTCCGTGAGCGATAGGCGGACGGCTACTTGCCCTTGCGCCGATGGTATTGATCGGCAAGCACGTTGCGCACGTGTGGAAACCCGATCGACGTGGCGCCGCCGTCGACGACGATTTCGCTGCCCGTGACATAGCTCGATTCATCGCTTGCCAGAAACAGCACGCATTGCGCGATCTCCAGCGGCCAGGCCGCGCGCGCGATCGGAATCGCCTGCCGGTTGGCCGCGCGAAAGGCCGGCGATGCGTTGGCTGCCATGCCAGTCTCCACAACCTGCGCCGGATGCACCGAATTCACCCGCACGCCCCAGCGCAGGTACTGCAGCGCGGTGGCCTTGGTCACACCGCGCAGGCCCCACTTGCTGGCCGCGTAGGCAACACCGGGATGCCCCACCAGCGCCGCCGTCGACGATATGTTCACGATCGAACCGCCGCCCGAATCACGCATCAGCGGCAGCACTGCGCGGGTGCCGATCATCGGGCCCGTCAGATTGATGGCGATCACGCGTGCCCACTCGCGGTCGGTCACTTCGGCCACCGGCGTGCGGCTCACGATGCCCGCGTTGTTCACCAATACCTGCAGCCCGCCGAATTCACGCCGCGCGAGTTTGACGGCGCGCGTCCAGTGCGCGGCTTTGGTGACATCGAGATGGAGGTAGGCTGCGCGCCCGCCGCGTTCGACGATCTTGCGCGCAAGCGCCTTGCCTGGCGCGTCGATGACGTCGGCGAGTATGACGGCCGCGCCCTCGGCCGCGAACAGTTCCGCCTCGGCCAAGCCTTGGCCGCCGCTCGCGCCGGTGATGAGCGCTACCTTGCCCTGCAACCTGCCTGGCTTAACCATGGGCTCTCCCAGTGTTGTCGGTGTGTTGTCGGTGCGCGAGCGACCCTTAGCGCGCCGCCGCGCGCTTTCTCACGATGGCATCCGGTATTTTCTCGGTTTGATCGGTATCGGGTGGGCCTTTGAGTTCGACGGTGTTGCCGTCCGGGTCGGTCAAATACAGGGAGGGGCCGTGACCTTGCGCGCCATAGCGGCTTGTCACGGCGCCACACACGATGCCTTTGCGTTTTAATTGCGCGCGAATTTTCGGTTCCGAAAACTCGGCGATTTGCACGCAGAAATGATCCATGTTGCGGCGTTTGCGTCCCGCGGCGGCTCCACCCGCCTTGCCCGCGGCCCCGTTTACGTTGACCAAATCGATCAAGCTTGCGCCGGCGCGAAGTTGGGTCAACCCGAGGGACGGCAGCACCCGCTCGATCTTGCAGCCCAGCACGGCGGCATACCAGGCGCACGCGCGCGGCACATCCGTCACTCGGAGAACCACGTGATCGATGCCTAGCGCCTTGATCGCCGCCATGTGGGATTCTCGTTATCGCTCTTGGTCTGACTCGCGCAAGATCTCCACCCGGTTGCGGTAAAACGCAATGAAGTCCTTGATGCCCGCCACCGGCTGCAAGGGCTGCTCGTAGCTCCAGGCCACGTTGTCCGCATTCGCGTCGCCCACACGGAGCGACCAGTAGGAGGCGACCCCCTTGTACGGTCAGCGGCTGGAATGTGTGGTGCGGTTAAGAAGATCCATGCGAATCTCGTCGCGCGCGAAGTAGTAGACCGGCGCATGCCCATCTTCATCCATGATCATGGCGTGGGCCGCATCGACGATGGTGGTGCCCGCGAACACCACGCGTATGCGCTCCGAGGTTGGGTGAAACGACAATGGAAAGCCCGGCTGGCGCTCAAATCCGGGTGTTGGGCCGGCGTTGCTTGTGGTCATGTGAAAGTACCTCGCAAGGCAATGAAGAAACGAAAGCGGCGTTTTCCCCTGAAAACAATCTATCCCGCGGCGTGCGCACGGTCAACCGCCGCGTTGCGCGCGACTTCAATACGGTTCGTCGCAGCCCGGTTGGTGTTGAGCCTTTCCAGGCGCGTCATGGCGCATTGGGCTGACAGCCAAGCCGCATACGCCCCGCCAGTTCAGGGTCGCACCGTTGATTTTAACTGGCGATGACTTCGCGCGCGGCGCGCACACCGCTGCGCAAGGCGCCGCCGACGGTCGCGGATTCGCCGGCCAGATCGGTGGCTTCGCCGGCAAAGAACAAGGTCTCGCGCAGCGGCTTTGCCAATTGTTCGCGCGCGCCCTGGCCGCCGGCGGCGAGGCTGCTGTAAGCGCCCAGGCAGTAGGGATCGTTGAGCCAATCATGCAAGTCGCAGCCAAGAAACTGTTCTCGTATTCCCGCGTGATGGCCGAACAGTGACTCAAGACTTTGCAGCGCGAGATCGATCATTGTCGCGGCAGGCTGTGTCGACAGCCGTGCGGCGGGCGGGCCGCCGCACCAGGCGACAAGCAGCGGCGCGCGTAGTGGAAACGTCGTCCAGAACGTCGCAAACGCGGGATGTGGCGAACGCAGAAAAGCGGCGTCGCGATAGCGCCCTTCACCGAGTGTTTCCCAGAATGCGTGGCGAAAGCGCAGCACAAGTTTGACGACGGCCCCCGCGTCTATGTGTTTTAACGCGGCGCGCTTTTGCGCCAGGGCGGGCATGAAGCGAACCGCGCCCGCCGCGCGTTGCGGCTGCTTAAGCACGCCCACCGGAAGGGTAATCACCGCTTGACGCGCGTTCGCACGAAAAGGCCGGCCGTGAACCAGCCCGCCGATCTCGACGTTGCCGCGGCGCCAGGTCACGGTTTTCACCTGCGTTGCCAATTGCACGCGCGCGCGCGGCGCGGTGAGTTGGTCCGCGAGAAACCGCAGCAGTGCGTGGTACCCGCCAGCGGGGCGCGAGACGACGCCGTCCGCGCCGCCGCCGCTGGTCCATTCCGTCACCACCTCGCGCGCACTGATCCGCAGCGGGTCGGCAGCATCGTAACCTTGCACCCGCAAACGCGCCTGAGCGATCGCGGCGCTCGGCAGCGCTTGGCCCAGTGTGTGCACCAGGAATTCTTCAAACGGAATATCGCGCTTTAGCGTGGCCGCAAACTTGCGCATGGCGCGGGTGATTTCGGGCAGCAGATCGGCGCGCGGGCTTAAGTTGCCCGCTGCGCCGGTCCATCGCGATTGCTTCGCTTGAACCACGGTACCGCCGGACTTTTTGAGCAGCGACAATACCGGCCGTGACGCGCCGTGGATGAATTCCGCGCCCAGTTCCATCGGCGCGGGCAACTCGGGATGAAACCGCGTGTCGCAGCGTCCGCCGATGCAGTCGCGCGCTTCGAGCACCAGCACACGGCGCGCGCTGCGGCGAATGATCTGCGCCGCGCAGGCGAGCCCCGCCGCGCCGGCGCCCACGATCACAACGTCAGCCGTGTGCTGATGGGACATTGAAGGCCGATCTTCGCGCGGGCGGCGGCCGAGGCGGCTAGCTTTTCAAGAACCGCTCCACGCTTGCCGCGAAAGCGTCGGGCTGATCGGTGAACAGCGCGTGCCCCGCGTTGTCGATACGTTCGACATCGCAGCGCGGCATCGTTTGCGAAAGCCGTTGCGCGAGTTCGGGCGACACGACATTGCTGTGGCTGCCGTACTGCAAGAGCGTCGGTGTCGATATCGATTGCACCATGCTCCACAGATCGAGCGCGGCCGGCGCGCGTTTTAGCACCGCGGGATCGTACTTCCAGGTATAGCGACCCGAGTCCAGCCGGCGCATGCCGTAGCGCACGCTTTCCTCGATCAAGTGCGCCGGTGCGCGGGACAACAACTTGCCCAGATAAGCCGTTGCGTGCGCTTGCGATTCAAATTCCCGCGGCGCCGGTGTTTCCGTCACGCGCGACCTATCGGCGTCCGCGGTGGCGGCGGGGCGCCCCGGCGTGATGTCCACCAGCACCAGGCGCGCCAGTTCCTGCTGATGGCGCGAGGCGTAGAGCATCGATACGCGCCCGCCCAGCGAGTGGCCGATCAAGGTGTAACGGCTAAGGCCGCGCGCCTGAATCACCGCCCGCAAATCCTGGTAAAAATCCTCCAGGTCGTAGCGGTTATGCCGGCACCACCCGCTATCGCCGTGCCCGCGCTGATCGATGGCGATAATGTGAAAGCGGTCTTTAAAGCGGCTGCTGAAATGATTCCATACATGCGCGTGCAGCCGGCTGCCATGGACCAGCACGATCGGGTGCTCGCCCTCGTTACCCCAATCCAGATGATGCAGCTTAACGTCGTCGCGAACGATGGTATGGCTTTTGGCCGAAACGGATGTCATGGTTGTCCAGGGTGTCGGAGGATACGCTCAGCGCATCTTACCCGACTCCGATCGTTCGTCGATAGCGGCCAGCGGTATTTGCTCACTCGCCCGCGGGTTGTTCGGCGCGCCGCGCGGGTTATTGACTGAGGCCACCGGGGGCGCGACACTCAAAGCCCCGCCGAGAATCTTGCCCAGTCATTCTGCCGAAGCGCGCCATGAAAAACGCTACCGAACAACTCGCCTACTTCATCGCCAACACCCGTTACGAAAACATTCCCGAGGTTGTGCTGGAGGCGTGCCGCACCATCATCCTGGATGGCCTTGCCAATGTGCTGGCGGGTGCGACGCTGGAGGAGCCGGCGCACGTGCGCCGTTATGTCGACCGCTTGGGCGGGCGGCCGGAGTGCACGGTGGTGGGCGCATCATTTCGCACCAATGCGCCGCTGGCGGCGTTTGCCAATGGCGCGTCGATGCATGTGCTCGATTACGAGCCGCAAGGCATACCGTCGACGCACGGCACTTCGACGTTGTTGCCGGGAATACTGGCGCTGTCGGAAGTCACCGGCGCGTCGGGGCGTGCGTTGTTGACGGCTTTTGCGGTGGCGTGGGAGGTGCAGCAGCGCATCGCCTCGGCCGCGCAAAAAGCCGAGTCGCGGCCGTTTCATCCGCCGGGGATTTACGGCCCACCGTCAAGCGCCGCCGCGTGCGCCAATTTGCTGGGGCTCGATGTGCACAAAACGCGCATGGCGTTGGGCATCGGCGCCTCGCGCACCGGCGCGCTGTTCGCCAACAACGGCACCATGACCAAGTGCACGCATCCGGGCAACGCGGGCCGCATGGGTGTTGAAGCGGCGATGCTCGCGGCCGACGGCTTGACCGCCAACGATGCCATTTTTGAAACCGGCCGCGGTTATGTTGAAACGCTGTTCGGCGAGCTTTTCGAATGGGACAAGCTACTCGATGGCTTGGGCACGCAATGGAACCTTGAGCAACGCGGCTTTAACATCAAGCGTTACCCCGCGCAGATTGCCATGCAATGGGCCACCGAATCGGTGGTGCTGTTGCGCGAGAAAAACCAGTTGCGGGCCGACGACGTGGAGTGGCTGGAGCTTGAAGTCTCCTCGCGCCGCCCGGGGCTGTCGCGGCCCGCGCCGGCGACGGGGCTCGACGGCAAGTTCAGCTTCGAGTATGTCGCGGCAGTGGCGTTGACGCAGGATCAGGTGGGTATCGATTCGTTTTCGGACGCAGTGCGGTTTTCCGCGCCGGTGCAAGCGGCGTTGAAGAAAATTCGCTTAAAGCCCAACCCCGATATCTCGACCTCCACGCTCGAAGCGTGGGTTCAGGCGCGCGCGCGGTTAAAGGATGGGCGCGTGATCACCGAGCGTTGCGACGCCTATCGCGGCAGCGCGCGCAACCCGATCACGCGCCAGGCGCATCTGGTTAAGGTGCGCGATTGCATGAGTCGCGCGTTGCCGATGCCGCAAATGGAACGCCTGATCGGCATGGTCAGCGAGCTCGATGAGCTTGCGCAAGCGCGCGTGTTGGCGCGGGCGTTGGTGGGGGAATAACGAAGGCACCTTCGGTCGAAACACCAACCTGTCGTTCCCGCGCAGGCGGGAACCCATAGGGTGTCTCAAGTGCTACGGTGTTATGGGTTCCCGCCTGCGCCGGAACGACAAGATGGTTGGGGTTGGTTATTTGTTCTACCGTACCTTAAACACTAACTTCCCTCGAAAATGCCGCCCCTCGCTGATCTTGTGCGCTTCCGCCGCCTGCGCCAGCGAAAACAATTTCACTTCCGGCGCTTTCACCGCGCCGCTGAGCGCAAGCGCGGCGATGCGTTCCAGGTGTGCACGGGTGCGCCCGACGTTGGGGCGCAGTGATTGCACGTCTTTGCGTTCCGGCTCCGGCGCCTTGGCGCCGGAGCCGATGAAGGCCGCGCGCCCGCCGGGCTTTAGCACCGCGAAGCTGCGCTGGGTGACATCGCCCCCCACGGTGTCGAACACCGCATCGCAGCCGGACACCGCCTGGGTGAAATCCACCGCGTTGTAGTCGATCACCTCATCGGCGCCGAGCTTTTTCACGTAATCGACGTTGGCCTTGCTGCAGGTGCTGACCACATACGCGCCGATATGCTTGGCCACTTGCACGGCGTAACTGGCCACGCCGCCGGCGCCGCCTTGCACCAGAATTTTCTCGCCTTTTTTGAGTTTGATCGTGTCTTCCACCGCCACCAGAGCGGTCAGGCCGATCAGCGCCAGCGCCGCTGCGTCAACGTGCGACAACTGCGGCGGCTTCTTCGCCACTATCGAAGCTTTGATCGCGATTTTTTCGGCGTAAGCCTGCTCTTGCCCGACATCACACACGCCGAATACCGCATCGCCCACTTTGAAATCGGAGACGCCCGCGCCCAGCACCGCGACCACGCCGGAAAAATCCCGCCCCGGGATGTACGGCAAATCAGCGATAGGGGCGTAAGTGCCCGCGCGAACTTTCCAATCCGCGCCGTTGACGCTCGCCGCGTGGATGTCCACCACCACCTGGCCGGGGCCGGCGACCGGGTCGGGGCGCTCGCCGTATTCCATCACCTCCGGGCCGCCGTGTTTGCTGAAGTAAGCTGCTTTCATGCCGTGCTCCTTGAAGAATTTGCGTGACCCAATCGTAACAGCCCGCGGCGCTGCTTTAGGCGAAAATAAAAATATCAATAAAATCAAATACTTATGTAAAATTGTGAGCGTGTGCGCAGTGGCGGCGCGGCCGCTTGCGGCTGGCCGCGTGCATGCGCCTTGCTAAAATCGATATTCACTTTCAGAAAAATTTCATCATGGCTTCCCACGAAATCCGCGTCATGACTTCGGGCGCGTTCACCGCGGCGCACCTTGCGCTGTTGCCGCAAGTCGAGCAACGCACAGGCAAAAAGGTAATCACGGTCACCACCTCGGTCGGCACCGGTGATGCCTCGATTCCGAATCGTTTAAAGCGCGGTGAAGTTGCCGACCTGGTGATCGTCGCCGACGATCTGCTGCGTCAATTGATCGCCGACAAACGGGTGCTGGCGCAAGGCGCCACGCAACTCGCGCGCTCGATGATCGGCATGGCGGTGCGCGCCGGCGCGCCCAAACCCGATATCGGCAGCGCCGACGCCTTAAAGCGCACGCTGCTCGCGGCCAAGTCGATCGGGTATTCGGCGAGTGTCAGCGGCCAATACCTCACCACCGAACTGGTGCAGCGCCTGGGCATTGCCGATCAAGTGTTGCCCAAGTGCCGCCATATCGGCGGCGGCGAGCGCGTCGGTGCGGTGGTGGCGCGCGGCGAGCTTGAGATCGGCTTTCAACAAATGAGCGAATTGCTGCCGGTGCCGGGCATCGATCACATCACGCCGCTGCCGCCGGAGGTGCAAAAAGTATCGGCGTTCACCGCGGGCGTGGGGGTGAATACCACGGATAAAGCGGCGGCGCTTGCCGTCATTCAATTTCTGGCATCGGCCGCCGCGCACCAGGCCATCACCGCGAGCGGCCTGGAACCGATTGCGCGCGCCTGAACAGCGTTGACGGCAGCCTCACGCCGCCAAAGCATGCTGATTTACATCCACGGCTTTAACAGCGCGCCGAATTCGTTCAAGGCGCGCTTGGTCGGCGAGCGCATGCGCGCGTTGGGGCGCGCACATGAGTGTTTGGTGCCGGCGCTGCCGCATCGCCCCGGCGAGGCGATGGCGTTATTACGCGGCTTGGTGGAACGGCATCGCAACGCCGCGCTGATCGGCAGCTCCTTGGGCGGCTATTACGCGACGTGGCTTGCCGAGCAGTACGCGCTGCGCACGGTGCTGGTGAATCCGGCGGTGCGGCCGTATGAGTTGTTGCGGGGTTATCTCGGCCCGCAGAAAAATATTTACACCGGCGCCGAGTATGAGCTCACGCCGCAACACATCGACGAACTGAAATCGTTTGACGTCGCAACCATCACGCCGCAACATTATTTGCTGGTTACCCGTACCGGCGACGAAACGCTCGACTATCGGCAAGGCGTGGAAAAATACCGCGGCGCGCGGCAGTGGGTGATCCCCGGCGGCGACCACGGGTTTGGCGATTTCGCCGACTATCTCGATGCGATATTGGCGTTTTGCGGTATTAACCCGTGAGCGCGGCTGATGCGCGCACCTTCAGCGCGCACCTTCAGCGCGCAACCCGGTGAATAATCGTCAAACCCGATAGCCTTCGACGCGCGGTGGCGGCGCTCAACGTTCGGGTATAACGGGTATAATGCGCGCGCGGCCCAAGCGATTGGGCCGCGCTTTTTTCATGGGTTCAAATGAACATTTTTTACGAAGAAGACGGCGGTTTTAAAGTCGGCGTGATCCTCGCCGACAACGACACGTCGCTGCAAGTCGAAGCGCCGCACGGTAAGCGCTCCAAGGTCAAAGCCTCTGCGGTGTTGCTGCGCTTCGATCAGCCGGCGCCGGCGAATTTCATGGCGGATACGCAGCGCATGGCGGCGGACATCGACGTCGATTTTTTGTGGGAATGTTGCGGCGAGCCGGAATTCGATTACACGGCGCTCGCGCGCGAATATTTCGGCCACGACCCCAGCGCGCTGGAGTCGGCCGCGGTGTTGGTGAGGCTGCACGGCGCGCCGATGTATTTCTACAAAAAGGGCCGAGGCCGTTACAAGGCGGCGCCCCAAGCGGCGTTGCAGGCCGCGCTTGCCGGCATCGAGCGAAAAAAGCAGCAAGCGTTGCAAAAGGATCGGTATGTGGCGCAGCTCGCCGAGGGGAAGTTGCCGCCCGAATTCACACCGCTCGTCAAAACCCTGCTCTACAAGCCCGATAAAAACAGCATCGAATATAAGGCGCTGGAAGAAGCCTGCGAGACGCTACGCTATTCGCCGGTGCGTTTGCTCGAGCGTTGCGGCGCGATTACTTCGACGCACGATTTTCATCTCGACCGGTTTTTGTTCGAGTATCTTCCGCGCGGCGAGGCGCATGCCGGTATACCGCCACCCGCGGATACCCATGAACTGGCGCTTGCCGACGTGGCGGCGTACAGCATCGACGACGCGTCCACCACCGAAATCGACGATGCGTTTTCGGTGAGCACGCGCGCGGCGGGCGGCGTGCGTATCGGCATACACATTGCCGCGCCCGCGCTGGGTATCACGCTTGACACACCGGCGGAAGCACTGGCGCGCGAGCGGCTTTCCACCGTCTATCACCCCGCCGGCAAAATCACCATGCTGCCGCCGGCGCTGATCGACACCTACACGCTTGCCCAAGGGCGCGAGTGCCCGGCGTTGTCGCTTTACGTCGAGGTCAATGCATCGGGTGAAATCGCCGCCACCGAAACCCGGGTGGAGCGCGTGCGGGTGGCCGGTAATTTGCGCCACGATACGCTGGAACCGGTGTTTCACGAAGCCGCGATCGCCAGAGGCGCGATCGATCACCCGCAAAGCCGGGAACTCATGGCGTTGTGGGATTTCGCGAAGGCGCGCATGAAAACGCGTCTGGGCGGCAACCCGCCGCCACAACAGCGCGCCGAATACAACTTTCACGTGGCCAACGACCGCGTCACCATCACGCCGCGCCTGCGCGGCTCGGCCATCGACATCGTGGTGTCGGAGCTGATGATTTATGTCAACAGCACCTGGGGCCGCGAACTGGCGGATAAAAAAATCGCCGCGATCTACCGCGTGCAAAGCGCGGGCAAGGTGCGCATGAGCACCGCGCCCGCGCCGCACGAAGGGCTTAACGTGGCGCAATATCTATGGGCCAGCTCACCGTTGCGGCGTTATGTCGATTTGATTAACCAGCGTCAGTTGATTGCCGCCGTGCGCAACGAGACGGCGCCGTATCAGCCGCGTGACGCCATGCTGCTTGCGGCGATGCGCGATTTTGAGCTGGCGTACGACGCCTATGCCGAGTTTCAACGCAACATGGAACGCTACTGGTGCCTGCGCTGGCTGACCCAGGAGTCGCGCACGCTGGCGCAGGCGACGGTGCTGCGCGAGAACCTGGTGCGCTTTGACGAACTGCCGCTGGTGCAGCGCGTGGCCTCGCTGCCGGAGCTGGCACCCGATACCACGGTGGAATTGGAGGTGTCGGCGATCGACTTGCTGGATTTGTCCCTGCATTGTGAATTCAGGCGCAAAGTCGATGGTGGCATCGCCTGAAAGGAAGTACTCACTGACCTGCCGTGGCGTTTGCGCAATTACTTGAAAAGTTCTCTGTAACTATCGGTAAACAAAAAGTTTTTCTTGCCATCTCAGGCGGGTTGGCGACACAATAGCGGCTCCCATGAGTGCTAAACCCAAAGCCCCAGTGGTAGCGTTTACGCGCCGCGCCAAGCGCGGGCATCAAATTGCGCGCCAGTCGTTGTTAAGCGAGTTGGATGCCCGCCTCGGACGCTTGGAAGCGCGTTTCGAGCGCGTGGTGACGCGGCTCGATCAGCGCGTCACGCGCGGGCCATTCGACCGGCGTTTCCAAATTGCGCTGACCGGCTCGATTTTGGTTCACTTGCTGGTGATCAGCCTGGTCACGTTCAAAGCGCCGCAGCCCGCGAGCGCGCGCAACGACAAGCCGCTGGAAGTGATTCTGGTCAACGCCAAGAGCAAGGCCAAGCCTGCCAAGGCGCAGGCGCTGGCGCAGCACAATCTCGATGGCGGCGGCAACACCGATGCCGAGCGCCGCGCCAAGAGCCCGCTGCCCGCGCTGCGCAATGATCCGCTCGCCAACGATCTTGCGCAGGCGCAACAGCGCGTGGCGCAATTGGAACGCGAGGTGCAGCGCCAGGTGATGACGCGGCAGCAATCCAGATTCGAAACCGCCGCCGCGCCGCCGCAGCCCACGCCGCAAGCGGAGCCGCAACCCAACATCACGCCCAAGATCAGCGAAGCCGACATCCAGCGCAGTCTGAACATTCAGCGCATGGAAGCGGAAATCGCGAAAATGTGGGATAGCTATCAAAAGCGGCCGCGGCGCCATTCCATTGGCGCCTCCGCCGTGGAATACCGCTTTGCGCGTTATGTCGAGGATTGGCGCATCAAGGTGGAGCGTCTGGGCGAGTTGCACTACCCGCAGGCCGCGCGCGATCAAAAAATCTACGGCAGCCTGCTGATGACGGTGTCGATACGCGCCAACGGCACGGTGGAAAACATCGAGCTGCGCCGCTCCTCGGGCAGCAAAGTCCTCGATGACGCGGCGCGACACATCGTGCGTCTGGGCGCGCCGTACGCGGCGTTCCCGCCGGATATCGCCAAGGACGTCGATGTCATCGACATCAGCCGCACCTGGCGCTTTACCAGCACCGACAAGCTCGAAACCGATTAGCGGTTCTCCGGCACTACAATTCACGCATGACCGACGCTTACGCCGTCATCGGCAACCCGGTTGCCCACAGCAAGTCGCCGCAAATCCACGCCGCGTTCGCGCGCGAGACCGGGCAGGCCATGGTTTACACGCGCTTGCCGTGTGAGCTGGGCAAATTTGCCGCGACCGTGCGCGCGTTTCGCGATGGCGGCGGCCGCGGCCTAAACGTCACCGTGCCGTTTAAACACGAGGCGTACGCGCTTTGCACCCAACGCAGCGCGCGCGCTGAGGTCGCGGGTGCGGTCAACACCTTGAGTTTTAACAACGGCGAAATCGTGGGAGACAACACCGACGGCGTGGGGCTGACGCGCGACATCACGCGCAATTTGCGCGTGGGATTGCGGGGTGCCAGCGTGCTGCTGTTGGGCGCGGGCGGCGCATCGTTCGGCGTGCTGGGGCCGTTGCTTGCCGAGGCGCCCGCGCAACTGATCATCGCCAATCGCACACTGGGCAAAGCCCAAGCGCTGGCCGCGCGTTTTGCCGCGCAAGCGGGCGCTTGCAACCTCGCGGTCAGCGGCTTTGCCGAGTTGCGCGGCCGCCAGTTCAGCGTGGTGATCAACGCCACCTCGGCGGGATTAAATGACGACATGCCGCCGCTGCCGCCGCCCCTGTTCGCGCCGGGCGCGCTGGCCTACGACATGGTGTACGGCAAGGACACGCCCTTCCTGCAATTTGCCCAAACGCACGGCGCCACCGTGGCCGACGGGCTGGGCATGCTGGTCGAGCAGGCGGCGGAATCGTTTTTTGTGTGGCGCGGCGTGCGTCCGGGAACGGCGCCGGTGATTGCGATGTTGCGCGCCAAGGCGTGAATTGCGCGGCGTAACACCCGCTTGCGTTGCATTCCCCTGTTTACCGGCGATTACCCTTCACCCTTCACCCTTCACTCTCTACCCCCCTCCCAAGCAGCATGTTACGCGCCGTTTTTCGCTGGTGTTTCCGATTAATGCTGTTAGCGCTCACGCTACTCATCCTGCTCCAACTGTGGTTCGCCGGCCACGTGGCGTATTGGGTGAAGTTTAATCCCTCGTCCACGGCTTTCATGCGTGCGCGGCTCGAGGTGATGCGCGAGAAAAATCTCAAGCTACCCAAAGCGCCCCATGTGCAACTGCGGCATCAATGGGTCGACTACGAGCGCATTTCGCCGCATTTAAAGCGCGCGATGATCGCGGCCGAGGATGCCCGATTTCTTGAACATCGCGGCTTCGATTGGGATGGCATGCAAAAGGCCTGGGAGCGCAACCGCCGCGAGGGCGCCGTCGTCGCCGGCGGCTCGACCATTTCCCAGCAATTGGCGAAAAATCTTTTTTTGCCCGGCAAGCGCACCTATTGGCGCAAGGCGCAGGAGGCGCTGATCACGGTGATGCTGGAGGCGATGATGTCCAAGCAGCGTATTCTGGAAATTTATCTGAACGTAATCGAGTGGGGCGATGGCGTATTCGGCGCCGAAGCCGCGGCGCGTTACCACTATGGCACCACGGCGGCCGGGTTGTCGCCCCATCAAGCGGCGCGCCTGGCGGCGATGACGCCAAGCCCGCGGCGTTACGGTCCGGGCGCCAATACCGTCTATCTGAACCACCGCACGGCGGTGATTCACGCGCGCTCGCGCGGCGTGCAAACGCCGTGACTCAGGCGGCGAGCGCGAGGCCCGCGATTTGCGCCACCTCGTCGGCCACGCCAAATCGCTGATTGCCCGCGCGCGTCACCGACGCCATCGCGCATTCGGCGTCATGCGTGAAAAAAAGCCGCACGCCGCGCGCGAGTTTGTCTTCGAGAAAACGTGTTTTTTCGTCGATCAGCAATTCGGGGTAGCGGTCGTAGCCCATGGTGATGGGCACGTTGACCCATGGGCGGCCGGGGATAAGATCGGCGCAGAACACGATGCCACCCCGATTGTTTTGCGCGCCGATGGTGGCGAGCAGCAAACCCGGTGTGTGGCCGTGGCTATATTCAAAGCGCACCAGCGTACCGAGCGTGGGCGAGGTATCGCCGTCGATAATTTCCAGCCGGCCGCTGGCTTGCAGCAGCCGCGGCAATTCGGGGATGAACGATGCGCGGTCGCGCGGGTGCGGCTTTAACGCGCGTTCCCAGCATTCACGGCCGACGATAAACTTTGTGTTGGGGAACAACAATGTTGGCGCCACGCCCGCCTGCCATGGCGCAAGCAAACCGCCCGCGTGATCGAAGTGCAGGTGCGACAGCACCACTGCATCGATGTCTTCGTGCGTGAAGCCCGCTTCCGCCAATGATGCGAGCAGCACGTGTTCGTCTTCCACCACGCCGTAGCGTTCCTTCAACTTGGGCTCGAAAAACGCGCCGATGCCGGTTTCGAACAACACGCGTTTGCCGTTGATGCCGGTGGCAAGCAACGCACGGCACGCCAGCGGCACGCGGTTATCTTCGTCCGGCGCGACCCAGCGCGACCACAGCGCGCGCGGCGCGTTGCCGAACATCGCGCCGCCGTCGAGCTTTTGCGAATTACCGAGTATGGACCAGAGTTGAATCACGTTGAACTTCCTTTTAGCCTCGAAGGTCACACAGCCGTCAAACCGGTAGCGCCGCGTTACTCGCGGCAGCGTCAAAACCAATAGCCGCGATTTCGGGTTTTCCCTGGCGCCCTCTGTGTTTTGTGTGTTTCATGCATGTTCACATTCGTCTTGCGCGATGTTCACCTGATGCGCCGCCGCAGTGGCTTCGCCCCACCTCGTCCCGATGATGTTGATTTAACGTAAGTATCTGATTTAATTAACTTTTTTATTTTGGCGCCGTTTGGCATAATATCGCGGAAACTGACTCTGGAGAGAATCATGCAACGCCGAAAATTTTTGCAAACCGTGGCGGGCGCCGGGCTCGCGCTGCCGCCGCTGTCATTTAGCGCGCTCAATGCTTTTGCCCAGCGCACGCCGGACGTAATTTTTGTGCCGACCGCGTTCGAAACCGTGAACGCGATGCTAAAGCTTGCCGAAGTGACCAGCAAGGACATCGTCTACGACCTGGGCTGCGGCGACGGGCGCTTTGTGGTCACCGCCGCGCAGCAATTCGGCGCGCGCGGCGTGGGCATCGATATCGATCCGCAGCGCATCCAGGAAGCGCGCGAGCTGGCCAAGCGTACCGGCGCTGATAACAAAGTGCGCTTCATCGAAGGCGATTTGTTCGAGGCCGATATCAGCGAAGCCACCGTGGTGACGCTGTATTTGTTGACGCGCTTGAACATCAAGCTGCGCCCCAAGCTGCAAAAGGAGTTAAAGCCCGGCACGCGCATCGTGTCGCACGCCTTTGACATGGGCGATTGGACGCCGGAAAAAACGCAAAACGTGGGCGGCTCGACGATTTATTTGTGGCGGATTCCAGGGCGCGCTTAGATTATGATGCAGCGCGTGTGCATCGCCGCCGCCGCTGCCGTGTTGGCGGGGTGCGCCGCCGGCGGCGGCGAGTTGCGTTACACGTTGCGTGACGGTGAGATCGCCGCGCCGCTCACCTCCGCCGCGCCTGACGCCGAACGCGGCCGCAAAATCCTGATAAGCCGCGACAGCAATTGCATTTTGTGCCACGCCGCGCCGGAAACCGGCGAGCGCTTTTTCGGCAACCTCGCGCCGCCGTTGTCCGGCGTGGGGCGGCGATTAAACGCGGCGCAACTGCGCGCGCGCATCGTCGATCCGTTTTATTTCGACAAAGACACCATCATGCCCGCCTATTACCGCGTCGGCGGTTTAAATCGCGTGGCGGAAAACCTGCGCGGCAAGCCGATACTGAGCGCGGAGCAGATCGAAGATGTGATAGCCTATTTGCTCACATTGCAATGAAACCCGGCTGTAAAAATATCGCCCGCCGCCGCGTGTTAAAAAGCCTCGCGGGTGGTGTGCTGTTACCCGCTGCGGCGCCAGCGCTGGCGCAAATGCCTTCCACGCAGCGCCTGCCGCTGATGCAACTGGTGCCGGTGTTAAAGGACATCGCCGCCGGCAAGCCGGTGAATGAAGGCAAGGTTAAGTTGGAGATTCCGCACCTCGCGGAGAACGGCCACCTGGTGCCGTTGACGGTCAGCGTTGAAAGCCCTATGACGCCGGATAATCACGTGCGCACGCTGTATTTGTTCTCCGAAAAAAACCCGCGCCCGATCATCGCCAAAATCGGCATGGGGCCGGGCACCGGCCGCGCGGCGCTGACCACGCGCATTCGCTTATCGGGCGCGCAATACGTGGTGGCGGTGGCGCAAATGTCGGACGGCTCGTTGTGGGCGGCGGCGGCGGACGTGATCGTCACCGAGACCGCGTGTTTGGACGCGACGTGAGGCACGGCCGATGACCGTCGCCCGCCTACTGGTGCCCGCGCAAGCCAAACGCGGCGAATTCGTCGAAGTGCGCATCGCGATACAGCACCCGATGGAAACCGGCTTTCGCATGGACAACAACGGCCGCGTGATTCCCAAAAACACCATCAGCAATCTGGTGTGCCGCTACAACGGCGCCGAGGTGTTCCGCGCGGAAATGGGTTCGGGCATCGCGGCCAACCCTTACCTGCAGTTTTATTTTGTCGCGCAGGATAGCGGCAAGGTCGAACTCGACTGGGTGGATGATGCGGGGGCGAAGGGGTCGGCGAGCGCGGCGATTGTAGTGACGTGAGGGGTGAGGCGTGAGGCGTGAGGCAGCACCCCGGGCGTTCCCCTCTTCCCTGGGCATAGGTATCTACGCGAATGGGCTCCCTGCATTGCGCGCAACGCGCGCGGGGCAAGGGCACACTTGGAGCCGAGCAGAGGGTTGGGGCGGGGGGACGTTCATCCGGTTACTCGTTTACTCGTTCACGCTTTTTTGTTTAGCGGTAACCACCGCCGACGCCGCCCAACCCTTTCGCCCCGACCCGCTCAAGTCTGGCATCGATTTCGTCGGCGCCGAAGTGCGCGGGCTGCAACAAGATGATTTCGCGAGTCCGGCGATGCTGTGGGCCACCCGCGGCGAAAAGCTGTGGGCGACACCGGCAGGCAAAAGCGGAAAATCCTGCGCGAGCTGTCATCAGGATGCGCGCGTGAGCATGAAGGGCGTCACCGCGAAGTATCCGAAAGTCGACCCCGGCAGCGCGCGGCTCGTTAATGTCGAAGGGTGCATCAACATCTGCCGCACACGGCATCAGCAAGCCGAGCCGCTGCGTTACGAATCGGATGAGTTACTTTCGCTCACGGTGTACGTGGGCCTGCACTCGCGCGGCATGCCGATGGCGGTGACCATCGATCCCCAGAATCGACGCAACTTCGAGCGTGGCCGCGATTTGTTTTACACGCGCCAGGGGCAAATCAATCTCGCCTGCACGCATTGCCACGACCGCAATTTCGGCAGGAAGCTGTTAAACGACACCATCAGCCAAGGCCACGGCAATCCGTACCCGGCGTATCGTCTGGAGTGGCAAACGCTGGGTTCGTTGCACCGGCGGCTGCGTGCGTGTTTCTTTGGCGTGCGCGCGGAAATGCCGCCGGCGGGTTCCCAGGATTTGCTCGACCTGGAGCTGTTTCTCGCCTGGCGCGCGCAGGGGTTAAAAGTGGAGACGCCGGGTGTGCGCCGTTAAGCGTTGTTTGAAAATTTTGATTGCATGTTGCCTTGTCGTTTCGACGGCGCACGCAGCGTACCCCGATAAACTCATCCGCTTGATCGTCGGCTTCGGCGCCGGTGGCAGCATCGATTTGCTGGCGCGCCTGTTTGCGCAACGATTGACGGAGAACCTCGTTCAGCAAGTAGTGGTGGACAATCGCCCGGGTGCCAGCGGCAATCTCGCGGCGGAAATCGTCGCGCGCGCCGCCGCCGATGGCTACACGATTTATATGTCGCCGCCGGCGCTGGTGGTGAATGCATCGCTCTACCCAAAAATCGCCTACGACCCGCTGCGCGATTTCGCGCCGGTAACACTGCTGGCCGCGGTGCAGAACGTGCTCGTTGCGCATCCCGGTTTCGCGGCGAAATCGGTGAAAGAGTTGATCGCTCAAGCCAAAGCCAACCCCGGCAAAATCGTTTATGCCTCCACCGGCAGCGGCGGCTCCGGCCACCTGGTGATGGAAATGTTCCGCGCGCAAGCGGGTATCGACTTGCTGCACGTGCCGTACAAGGCGATTGCACAAACTGCCGCGGATTTGATGAGCGGGCAAGTGTCGTTGTGGTTCCCCACCATGCCCGGCGCGCTGCCGCACATCAAGGCGGGGCGCATGCGCGCGTTGGCCGCCGCCGGTGCCAAACGTTCGCCCACGCTACCCGAAGTGCCGACGATGAGCGAAGCCGCGTTGCCGGGTTTCGAAGCCTCGACTTGGTACGCGATCCTCACGCCCGCCGGCGTGCGCAAAGAAATCATCGCGAAATTAAACGCCGAGTTTTTGCGCGCGTTGCGCGCGCCCGATATGCAGGAGCGGTTGCACGCGCAAGGCATCGAAGCGATCGGCACCACGCCCGAACAACTCGCCGCGCATTTACGCAGCGAGTTGACCAAGTGGGCGCGGGTGGTCAAAGTCACTGGCGTGCGTGCCGAATAAAATAATTAATAAAATCAATAACTTACGATTTATTCATAAAAGGGCCGATGGCGCTGATGCTTGCACCGGCGCGCCGTCGTGCAACCTGAGCGACACGCCACCCGCGGCGCGCGCGGGGTAGCGATATACTGCGCGCGCCGCGGGCGGCGTCATGCGGCAGCGATCCGCGGCGCGTGAACATGGCGCCGTTGAAAAGCGGCGTGGCGGCAAATTTCGGGCAGGCGGGTATTGAATGAGTGGGCAGGCCCAAGGCAGCAAAGCCTTGTGTTTGATTTTATAAAACTGGAGGAGTCTTATGAAGTTGATTAACCGTGTTGCGTTGGCGCTGATCGCCGGCGCATGTGTGGCCGGCAGTGCGCTGGCGCAAAAATATCCGCTGCGCCCGGTGCGAGTCATCGTGCCGCAGGCGCCGGGCGATGCCTGCGATACGTTCGCGCGGCTGATCGGGCACCACATGGGCGAGCGTCTGGGCCAGCAATTCGTCGCCGATAACCGGCCGGGCGCGAGTGGAAGCATCGGCCTGCACTTGACCGCCAACGCGGCACCCGATGGCCACACCATCGCTTGCGGGCAGGGCGGCAATATGTCGGTGCTGCCGCATACCATGAAAAACATCCCCTACGATGCGCTGAAGGATTTCGCGCCGATCTCGCTAATCGCCACCAATTACCTTGCATTGTTTGTCTATCCGGGCACGCCGTACAAAACCACTGCGGAGTTCATCAAGTTTTTGAAAGCCAATCCCGGTAAAGTGTCGTTCGGCAGCAATGGCGAAGGCGCGTTTTTACACATGGCTGCGGAGTTGTTTCGCGCCGCGGTAGGCTTCGAATACATCCATGTACCGTTCAAGAGCGGCGCACCGATGACGCAGGACGTAATGGCGGGGCGGGTCAATGCGGCGTTTAGTTCGTTTACTGGCGTCTACCCGTTCGTGCAATCGGGTCGTGTGCGCCTGCTGGGCATTGCCAAGGCGACACGCGCGCCGAATTATCCGGATCTGCCGACGATCGCGGAGACCGTGCCGGGGTTTGAATCCGGCGGCTGGTTCGGCTTTGTCGCGCCGGCGAAAGTGCCCAAGGACATCATTGCGCTGTTAAACCGCGAAGCCAACGCTGCGATGAAGCGACCCGATGTGCGCGCCAAACTCGAACAACTCGGCCTTGACGTGTGGACCGAGTCGCCGGAGTATTTCGCCAAGCTGATGCAAAGCGAGTTTGACAAATACGGCAAGGTGGTGCGCGATATCAAGCTGGTGCCGAGGTAAGCCGCGCGGATCGCTTTTAGTCGAGCTTCAAGCCGAGGCTCGCGGCGAGCTTGCCGTAATGATCGGCGTCGCGGCGAATCTGCGCGCTGAATTCGGCGGGCGTGTTACCCACCGGTTGCGCACCGGCACTGGCCAGGCGCTCGCGTACGTCGGGCGCGTTGAGGATGCGCACGAACTCGCCGTGTAGCTTGCCGGTGATCGGCGCCGGCGTGCCGCGCGGCACCAGTAGCCCGACCCACTGCGTCGATTCATAACCGGGCAACCCCTGCTCGGCCACCGTCGGCAGATCGGGCATGGCGGGCGAGCGGCGCGCGGTGGACATCGCTAGCGCGACCATGCGCCCGGCCTGCACGTGCGGGCGCACGCTGGCGGTGGTCATGCACAGCAGATTGACTTCGTTCGCGAGCAGCGCGGTTAACGCGAGCCCGCCGCCTTTGAACGGCACATGGGTTGCGTTGATGCCGGCGCGCTGCGCGAGCAACGCTACCGCAAGATGGGTCATGCTGCCGTTGCCCGCCGAGCCGTAGCGGATGTCCGTGCTCTTGTTTTTGGCGGTAGTGATCAGTTCTTGCAGGGTCGATACGCGCAAGCTGGGGTGGGCGACACAGGTCAGCGGATTGTCCGCGACTTTGGTGATGGCGTGAAAGTCGCGCTGCGGATCGTAGGAAAGCCTGCTAAAGAGGTAAGGGTTGATGCTCAGCGTGCCCACGTCGCCGAACAGCAAAGTGTGGCCGTCGGGCGCGGCGCGCGCGGCGAGCTCCACGCCGAGCACGCCGGAGCCGCCGCCGCGGTTATCCACGATCACCGGCTGCCCCCATTGCTCGGTTGACCCGCGTCAAATGTTGATCCAATGTCAGTGAGAGTTTTCAGTCTAGCTGTATTTCATTGCAAACTCAATCTCTGCCTGACCTCCTGCGGTGTTG
>Ga0194132_10000968_pt1 | contig 58691 bp, 60 predicted proteins | sample TA2KigOf80mmetaG_FD_148612 | JGI IMG/M metagenome (GOLD analysis project Ga0194132, IMG submission 148612) | Freshwater microbial communities from Lake Tanganyika, Tanzania - TA2015054 Kigoma Offshore 80m | ecosystem: Environmental > Aquatic > Freshwater > Lake | place: Tanzania: Lake... | reverse complement strand
GATGGAGGTGGAACCGGCGCCGGGGTGACGACCGGACTCGGGTCGGGGTGGCGAGGCGGCTGCCCGAGCCTCCCTACCGTGAAGAGGGGTGATTGGCCTCGGCCGACCGTCCCACAAGACCCCGTAGCTCAATTGGGAGAGCGACGGACTTCTAATCCGTAGGTTGCAGGTTCGATTCCTGCCGGGGTCGCACTAACTTGGCGCTCGGGTGCGTAGTTACGCCTTAGCATTTACCGTCCCGTTGGAGGCCGCACTCACGTGAAGAAGTTCAAAAAAGGCGACACCGTCATTTACCCGCAACATGGCGCCTGCACGGTGAAAGCCATCAAGCGCATGCGGGCCTTCGATGTGGTGCAGGACTACCTGATCCTGGAGTCCGTCATGACCGACGCGACCGGCAAGGGGATGACCCTCTCGGTGCCCGTCGCCAAGGTGTACGACCTCGGCATTCGCCCGCCAGTGTCGAAGAGCGAACTACAAGACTTGGTCGAAGTGCTGTCGAAGCCCGACCCGCGCGTACCTGCCAACTGGTCGCGACGTTTCAAGAACCACCAAGAGAAGTTGAAGAGCGGCGACGTGTACCAAGTGGCTGAGGTCGTCCGCAACCTCGCGGCACGCGACCGCGAGAACCAGTTGTCGGCGGCGGAGAAGACGATGTACGAGCGGGCGCGGTTGAACCTCATCTCGGAGATCGCGCCGTCGAAGCGTTGTTCGACCGAAGAGGCCACGCGCTTCCTCGACGACGCGTTGGAGAAGGGCGTGCTCAGCGCCGGCGGCAAGTCGCAGTTGCAAGAACTCGGTCGTGCGTCGACCGGTGGCAAGCGCAAGGCCGACCCGAAGAAGGACGCGAAGAAGCCCGCCAAGGCCAAGGCGTCGAGCAAAGAGAAGTAGACGCTGATGGCCGCCCAGTCGTCGCGTGACGGGGTGCTCATGTGAGCGCGGCAACCGATGTGAGTGGCGCGGAGCAGCCGTCGCGCGCAGACCTTGCGCGGGCGATCGAGCGCGACGACATCGACACGGTGGTGATGGCGTTCCCCGACCTGCAGGGTCGGCTCGTCGGCAAGCGCACCACCGGCAGGTTCTTTCTCGAGCAGGTCGCCGAGCACGGCACCGAGAACTGCGACTACCTCATCGCCACCGACTTCGACGACGTCGCGGTACCCGGCTACAAGTTCGCCTCGTACGACCTCGGTTATGGCGACATGTTGGCGCGCGCCGACTTCGGCACCATTCGCTACACGCCGTGGGTGCCGAAGACCGCGTTGATTCTCTGCGACTTGCATTCGGTGAAGACGGGCGAGCCGATTCGCGTCGCGCCGCGACAGATCTTGCGCGACCAGGTCGCGGCGGCGCAGCGGATGCACCTCGAGCCGATGATTGGCAGCGAGATCGAGTTCTATCTGTTCCGTGACTCGTACGAGCAAATCCACGCGCGCGGCTACGGCGGTCTCACGTCGCACTCGCCGTTCATGGAGGATTACCAGATCGTGCAGACCACCCGCGACGAGTACGTGATCGGCGAGATCCGACGCGGGCTCGAAGCGGCGGGGATTCCGGTCGAATTCTCCAAGGGTGAGGCCGGTCGCGGTCAACACGAATTGAATCTCGCCTACACGCGCGCGCTGGAGATGGCCGACCGCAACACGGTGTACAAGACGGCGGCGAAAGAGATCGCCGGGGCGCTCGGGCGAAGTGTCACGTTCATGGCGAAGTACGACTTCGACGAAACGGGTTCGTCGTGCCACGTGCACTCGAGCCTGTGGCACCTGAGCGACGGTGCGGTGCGCGGTTCGGCGTTCGACGGCGGTGCTCACGGCAGTGATGCGCGCGGTGACGATCACACGCCCACGTTCACTGATCACTTTCGCATGTATCTGGCTGGCCAGCTCGCCGCCGCGCGCGACTTCAGCATCTTGTGGGGCCCGACCGTCAACAGTTACAAGCGCTTTCAGCCCGGTTCGTGGGCGCCGACCGCGGTGGGGTGGGGAATCGACAACCGCACGCTCGGCTACCGCGTTGTCGGGCACGGCGCATCGACGCGAGTGGAGTGTCGCATCCCGGGGGCCGACGCCAACTCGTACCTCGCGTTCGCCGGCACCATCGCCGCCGGCCTGTACGGCATTCGCCACAAGTTGCAGTTGACCGAGTCGTATGCAGGCAACGGTTACGAGGCCGCAGATCTGCCGCGCATTCCGGCGACGCTCGCCGAGGCCGCCGACTTGTGGCAGCGCAGCGACATCGCACGCGAGTGCTTCGGCGACGACGTGCACCACCACATGTTGAACATGGCCCGGCACGAGTGGTCGACCTTCAACCAGACCGTCACCGACTGGGAGCGCGTGCGCTACTTTGACCGCGCCTAAACCATGACACGTCTCGCCGGGAAAGTCGCCCTCATCACCGGTGCGGCGAGCGGTCTCGGTCGTGTCGGTGCCGAGCGTTTCGCGGCCGAGGGGGCGCGCGTGGTGATCGCCGACGTCGGCGACGCCGACGAAGCGATGCAAGCAATCGCTCGCGCCGGTGGCACGGCGGCATCGGTCGAATGCGACGTCAGCGACGACGCATCGGTTCGCGACGCGATCAGGTTCGCGGTCAAGACGTTCGGTGACCTACACGTGTTGTACAACAATGCGGGCGTGATGTTGTCGGCCGACGACGACCCGGTCAGCACACCCGACGACGTGATCGAAAGGACGCTCGACGTCAACGTGAAGGGCGTGCTGTACGCGTGTCGTCACGCGATACCGCACATGATCGAATCCGCCAAGAAGTGCGGTGAAACCTCGTCGATCGTGAATGTCGCTTCGTTCGTCGCGCATCTCGGTGCTGCGACACCGCAGATTGCTTACACCGCGTCGAAGGGTGCGGTGCTTGCGATGACCCGCGAGACCGCCGCCATCTACGCGCGCCGCGGAGTGCGCGCCAATGCGTTGTGCCCGGGGCCGGTGATGACGCCGCTGCTCGCCAAGTTGTTGACCGACGACGCGAAGCGTGAGCGACGACTCGTGCACATCCCGATGGGGCGATTCGGTGAGCCGCACGAAATCGTCAACGGCGCGCTCTTTCTCGCGTCGAACGAAAGCAGCTGGATGACGGGGCAGAGCCTGGTGATCGATGGCGGCATCACCGCTGCGTACGTGACACCGGAAGGGCCGGCCTGGTCGTGAACGCCTCGGCGAGTGGTGCGGCACTACCGGGTGATTCGGCGGTGACGCGATGAAGGTTGCATTCGTCGGTCTCGGCGTGATGGGCAACCCAATGGCCCGCCACCTCGCGCAGAAGGGCCAAGCTGTCACCGTCTACAACCGCACCACGGCTAAGGCCAACGAGTGGGTTAGCGCACACGGCGGATCATCGGCCGCCACCCCGCGCGAGGCTGCGCGCAACGTCGACATCGTCATGGTGTGCGTCGGCAACGACGACGACGTTCGCTCGGTGATCTACGGCAACGATGGTGTACTCGCCGGCATCAAAGAAGGCGGCATTGTCGTCGATCACACCACTGCATCGGCCACGCTCGCCCGCGAACTCGCGAAAGCGTGTGCCGACAAGGGTGTCGGGTTCATCGATGCGCCGGTCTCGGGCGGGCAAGCCGGCGCGGAGAACGGTCAACTCTCCGTGATGTGCGGTGCCGACGACCAGCAGGTGTTCGACCGTGCGTACCCGGCGCTCATGAGTTACGCGAAGATCTGCAAGCGCCTCGGCAACGCTGGTTCGGGTCAGCTCGCGAAAATGGTCAACCAGATTTGCATCGCTGGCGTGGTGCAGGGCTTGAGCGAAGGCCTGAATCTTGCGATCGCCGCCGGTCTCAACCCCGACGAACTCGTCGAAGTGATCTCGCAAGGGGCGGCGGGCTCGTGGCAGATGGCGAACCGCTCCAAGACGATGGTGCGTAACGAATTCAACTTCGGTTTCGCCGTTGAGTGGATGCGCAAAGACCTCGCAATCTGCCTCGCAGAAGCGAAGCGCCTCGGTGTTGATCTTCCGATCACGACAATCGTGAACGACTTCTACGGAGAAGTGATGCAGATGGGCGGGCGTCGCTACGACACCTCGTCGCTCATCGCGCGACTGCGAGCTCCAGGCGGGCAACCCCGCGGATAGTCAGGCGATCGCGCCACTGCGGCTCGCCGACCAGTTCGATCTTCGAGAATCGTCGTAGCAACGACTCGATTGTCACCTGCGTCTCGAGTTTCGCCAGCGCAGAGCCGAGGCAGTAGTGAATGCCGGCGGCGAACCCGAGGTGTTTGTTCGCGTTGTCACGCCGCAAGTTCAAGTTGTGCGGTTCGGCGAACACGCTCGGGTCGTGGTTGGCGGCACCGAGGCTGGTGAGCACCCGTTCGCCGGCTTCTACTTCGATCACCTCGTCGCCGACATGGAACTGCACCGACTTCAGCGGGATGCGCATCGTGTGCTGCACGGGGCCGTCGAATCGCAACAGCTCATCGATGGCGTGGGAGTCGAGCCCGTGGTTGCGGGCGACTTGTAGTTGATCAGGCGAACGCAACAGCGCGAGCACCGAGTTGCCGACCAGGTTCACCGTAGTCTCATGGCCGGCGATGTAGAGCAATACGACGAAGGAGACGAGCTCATCCGCCGTGAGTTTGTCGCCTGACTCTTCGACCATGAGAAGCGACGACAGCATGTCGTCACCGAGGTTGCGCCGCCGCTGTGCAATCACCTCGTCTAGGAACGGCAGCAACCCGGCAAGGGCCTCGTCGGCCTCGTCGAGGTCGGCGAGCGCGACGGTGGGTTCGACCGTGCGGCTGATGACCTGCGACCACCTGCGGAGTTCGTCGGCACGGTCGATCGGCATGCCGAGCATCGCCGAGATGACGAGGAACGGCACCGGGAAGGCGAGATCATCGATCAACTCCAGCGAGCCACCATCGCGCACGCGACGCTCGACGGCGTCGAGCGCATCGTCGACGAGCCCCTGCACCGACGGTCGCAGTCGCTCGATGGCCGACGGCGTGAACGACTTCGACACGAGGCGACGCAGCCGCGTGTGGTCGGGTGGGTCGAGGTTGAGGATCGACTTGGAGGAGTCGCGCCGTCGCTCGCGCATCCGTCTGCGAATCGGGTCATCGACCGGCTTCGCCGACTTCTCCACGTCGCGGCTGAAATCGTTCGAACGCAAGACCGAAGCGACGTCGTCGTAGCGCGTCAGCACCACGAGCCCGCCGGGTGCGAGATGTACTGGGTCGTGCTCGCGCAAGGCGTCGTAGAACGGGTGCGGGTTGGCGCGAAACGCCGGATCGAACGGGTTGAACGTCGCTGCAGTCACAGCGGGTTGGCGGTCGGCCGCTGAATGTTGGGGAACGGCACCACGGCTTGCTCGTGCAGGATCGGGTCTTGGTCGGGCAGCACGATCCAGTGCGCACCATTCACTCGCTTCGTCAACGTCGTATTGACCGCGTCGACCACCTGCTGGGTCTTCATGAGCGGCATACCGAGGAGGGCGATCCATTCTCGGGCACGCTCGGTGATCAGCGGTGTGTCGACGAAGCCGGGGCAGATTGCGCTGATGCACACACCGTGTTCCGCAAGTCGTGGTGACAGGGACTTCACGAAGCCCGACACCGCGTACTTCGTGAGACCGTAAATCGGGTCGGCTGAGATCGGCACGAAGGCGGCCACCGAGGCAGTGACCACGATGTCGCCGCTGCGACGTTCGCACATCCCGGGGATCACCGCTCGCGCACCGAACACCACGCCGTCGACGTTCACGCCGATTGCGCGACGGTAGTCGTCGTCGCTGACGTTGATGAGCGGCGGTGGCAGCGGATCGATCGGTCCGTCGAGCACCTGGCGGTTCGTCGTCACGCCCGCGTTGAGGTGCACGAGATCGAAGTGGTCGTGGTTGGCGATGAAGTCGCTCCACGCTCGGCTCGACGACACGTCGAGCACCTCGGCACGCACGCCGAGGCGCTTGCCGGTTCCGGCGAGCGCTTCCTTGTTCACATCGACGATGGTCACCGTGGCGCCGGCCTTCGCCAGCGACTCAGCGACTGCTGCACCGATGCCGCTCGCACCACCTGTGACGAGCGCGTTGCGTCCGGCGAGGTTCATCCCACTGCCTTCACGTGCTCGTGCAATGCCGATGCGTAGGAATCCATCAAGCGCCCGATTTCTTCGTCGGTCGTTACAAGGGGCGGGCAGAACGCGTTGGTGTCTGCGCCAATGCCGCGCACGATGGCGCCGTTGCGCAATGCGATGTCGCGCACGACCATGGCGTCGTGCTGCTTGTGCAGGCCGGCGGCCCACACGCCACCGTCTCCGCGCACTTCTTTCAACAAGCCGTCGCGGTGCAGTGCGTGCAATGCCTTCGCCACCAGCGCACCGACGTGTTCGGCACGTTCAACCAATCCTTCGCGTTCGATGATTTCGAGGTTCTTCAGTGCGGCGGCACACGCGGTGGCGTGACCTGAGTAGGTGTACCCGGTTCGCAAGAAGAAGTTCGGGTCGGCTTCAAGGCCGCGCCGTGGGGCAGCGCCGACGAACACTCCGCCGAGTGGCACGTACCCCGAGGTCACCGCTTTGGCAAAGCACGTGAAGTCGGGTGTCACGCCGTAGCGCTGCGCGGCGAACCATGTGCCCAGTCGCCCGAAGCCAGAGATCACTTCGTCGAAAATGAGAAACGCACCGTGCTGGTCGCACAACTTGCGCAGTGCCTGCAGGTATCCGTCGCGCGGAGGAAACACGCCACCGGCACCCTGCAGCGGCTCGACGAGCACCGCTGCGATGCGGGCGCCGTCGCGACTCATCGCCACCGACAACGCCTCGATGTCGTCGGGGTCGACCTGCGTCACGTCGGGCACCAACGGGTCGTACCCGACCTTGTTTAGCGGCAGGCCCTGCGCGCTGGTGCCGCCGAAGTTGGTGCCGTGATATCCGCGACCGCGTGAGATGATGATCGTGCGTTCGGGATGCCCCGCCTGCGCGTGCGCAAGGCGGGCGAGTTTCATCGCAGTGTCGACGGCTTCGGATCCGCTCGAACAGAGGAACACACGGTTGCCTTGCATCGGCGACAGCGAGTGCAACTTGTCGGTGAGCACGTCGGTGATGGCGGTGGTGAACGGATCAAAGTTGTTGTACGACTCGAGCGTCGTCACCTGTGCGGCGATCGCATCGGCCATTTCCTTGCGACCGTGGCCGATGTTGCAATACCACAGGCTCGCCATGCCGTCGATGTATTCCTTGCCGTTGTTGTCGTAGAGACGAGCGCCGTCGCCGCGCACCATCGTGACGAACTCGGTTCGCGACGGTTTGGTGAAGGCATGGAGATAGGTGCGTGGCACGATGAAAACCCTAGTTATCGTGGCTCAACTAGCCTTAGTCCGCGATGAAGGGGCTCATCCTCGCCGGCGGTGCCGGCACCAGGTTGCGGCCCATCACCCACACCAGCGCCAAGCAACTGGTGCCGATCGCCAACAAGCCGATCTTGTTTTATGGCATCGAGGCGATGAAGAAGGCGGACATCAGCGAAATCGGCATCATCGTCGGCGACACGCAGAAGGAGATTCGCGCGGCGGTCGGCGACGGTTCGCAGTTCGGTGTGAAGGTCACCTACATTCCGCAGGACCAGCCGCTCGGCCTGGCGCACTGCGTGTTGATCGCGCACGATTTTCTGGGTGACGACGACTTCGTCATGTACCTCGGTGACAACATGCTCGAGCAGGGTCTCGAGGGTTTCGTTGGCGAGTTCGAATCGGCGCGGGCCAGAGGCGGCAAGAGCGCACCGACCGCGCAGATTCTGCTGTGCCATGTCGAAGACCCGCGACAGTTCGGCGTTGCTGAAGTGACCAAGGAAGGCCACGTCAAGCGACTCATCGAGAAGCCGAAGAATCCGCCGAGCGACCTGGCGCTCGTGGGTGTATATCTCTTCGACAAGACCATCAACGAGGCCGTGCGTGCGATCAAGCCGTCGAAACGCGGCGAACTCGAAATCACCGACGCAATTCAGTGGCTGATCGAACAAGGCAAGACCGTTCGCCACGAAGTGCTGAAGGGTTGGTGGATAGACACCGGCAAGAAGGATCCGTTGCTCGAGTGCAACCGTCTTGTGCTCGAAGTGCTCGAACCGCGCAACGACGGCAGCGTCGACGGCAGTTCGCAGATCGAGGGTCGCGTCGCCATCATGAAGGGCGCCAAGATCGTCAACTCGCGAGTGCGCGGTCCGGTGGTGATCGGCAGCGACACCGTCGTCGAGAACAGCTACATCGGGCCGTACACCTCAGTGGGCAACAAGTGCAGCATCGTGCACAGTGAACTCGAGCACTCGGTCTTGCTCGACGGCTGCACGGTCAACGACGTGCACAAGATGAGTGACTCGTTGCTCGGCCGCAACGTCGAGGTGGTGCGCTCGCAACGCCGACCGCGCGCACTGCGATTGATGCTGGGCGACGACTCGAAAGTCGAACTCGAGGACTAATGGCCACCATCACCGAGAGCACCGTCATCAAGGGCGTACAAATCGTCGAGCCCAAGATGCACGGCGACGAACGCGGGTTCTTCATCGAGACCTATCGACGCGAATGGTTTCCGCTCGGACGCGAGATGATCCAGGGCAACCGCGGCGACCGCAAAGCGGGTGCCATCGTCGGGCTGCACTACCACTTGCACCAAGCCGACTATTGGTACGTGCCGTACGGAGCCTGCCGCGTCGTGCTGCACGACTTGCGCAAAGGTTCGCCCACCGACGGCGCCACGCAGGTGATCGATCTCGGCGCGCGCAACGACGGCACGCACGACCATCGCGGTGTGTTCATCCCGCCGGGCGTTGCACACGGGTTCGCGTCACTCACCGACATGACGATTACCTACCTGGTCGACGGCTACTACAACCCACAAGACGAACTCGGCGTCGCCTGGAATGACCCGGCAATCGGTGCCGACTGGGGCATCGAATCGCCGACGCTCTCCAAGCGCGACCAGGCGAACCCGCTGCGCAAGGAGATTCCCGCCAACTTCCAGCCCGTGTGGGGAATGCGCACGTGAGCAGCCGCGCCGCACGGGACGGCGAGAGCGACCGCGTCACGCTGCGGAGCGCGCGCCCGTCGTGAGAATCCTTGTCACCGGCGGCGCCGGTTTCATCGGGAGCAACTACGCCCGTTGGGTGCTGCACCATACCGAACACTCGATCACCGTCTACGACGCGCTCACGTACGCCGGCAATCTCTCCACCCTGCGCGACCTCGACGACAATCCACGATTCACATTCGTGAAGGGCAACATCTGCCACCCGGGTGATCTCGAGCGAGCGATGAAGGGTCACGACTGGGTGGTGCATTTCGCCGCCGAGAGCCATGTCGACCGCTCGATCGAAAGCGGCGAAGACTTCATTCTCACCAACTGCTTCGGCACGAACGTGGTCGTCGATACTGCTCGTCGACTCGGTGTGCAGCGTGTGCTGCACATCGGCACCGACGAGGTGTACGGCAGCGTCGAAGTTGGTTCATCGAAAGAGACCGATCCGCTCGAACCGCGATCACCATATTCGGCATCGAAAGCGGGCAGTGACTTGATTGCGCTCTCGTATCACGCCACGCACGGCACGCCGGTGCTCGTCACGCGCTGCACCAACAACTTCGGCCCGTACCAGTACCCGGAGAAGGCGATTCCGCTCTTCACCACCAACCTGCTCGATGGCAAGAAGATTCCGTTGTACGGTGACGGCCTCAACGAACGCGACTGGATCTACGTCGACGACCACTGTTCGGGTGTGCATCTCGTGCTGGAGAAGGGCGCGATAGGCGAGATCTACAACATCGGCGCCGGCAACGAAACACCCAATCGCGTGCTCGTCGACAAGTTGCTCGCGCTGCTGGGTAAGGACGAAGCAAGCGTGCAGTACGTGCAGGACCGCAAGGGTCACGACCGTCGTTACTCGGTCGATATCGCGAAGGTCGAGGCACTCGGCTGGCGGCGCGAGCGTTCGCTCGACGAAGCGCTCGAGTCGACGGTGCAGTGGTATCGCGACAACCGCTGGTGGTGGGAGCCGCTCAAGGCCAAGCCGTGAAGATCGTCGTCACCGGTGCCGGCGGTCAGTTGGGGCACGAACTCGTCGATGCTGCGACGGCGCGAGGCCACGACGTGCGGGGGCTTGCGCGCGCAGACCTCGACGTCACCGACGAAGCATCCGTGCGGGCGACAATGTTGCGCGAGAAGCCCGATGCCATCGTTCACGCTGCAGCATGGACTGCGGTCGATGCGTGCGAAGGTGATCACGACAAGGCCTTTCTCTTCAACGGCACGGCGACGGGTTACGTGGCCGCGGCAGCACGCGAGGTTGGTGCGCACGTCGTCTATGTCTCCACTGACTACGTCTTTGACGGCACGAAGACCTCGCCGTACGTCGAAACCGATACGCCGAACCCGCAGTCGGTGTATGGCGCATCAAAGTTGGCGGGGGAGCAGGCGCTCGACGTCAGCCGTGACACCATCGTGCGCATTTCGTGGGTATGCGGCCTTCACGGCGCCAACATGGTGAAGACCATCCTGCGAATCGCCGCCCGGCAAGAAGCGCTCACGTTCGTCGACGATCAGATTGGCAACCCGACGTTCGCCGACGATGCAGCGCGCATGATCGTTCGCCTCGCAGTCGAGCAACGGTCGGGTGTCTGGCACGTTACGAATCAGGGCGCTGTAAGTTGGTACGAGTTCACGCGCGAAGTGATGCGCGCCGCAGGTCACGACCCTGCGCGTGTGAAGCCGGTCAAGACTCGTGACCTCGTGCCGCCGCGCCCGGCGCCGCGGCCGGCCAACTCGGTGCTCGACAACCAGGCACTACGTGTGGCAGGAATCCCACTCTTGGACCACTTTCGTGTGCCGCTTGAACGGCTCGTGCACCGCCTGCAGGGTTAGGGTTGGGGCATGCAAGCAGTCGAGCTTCTCGCAGTGCTCGAACCCACCGCGGCGAAGTTGTACGACCGCCACATGGGCGTTGCCAAGGAATGGTTCCCGCACGAGTACGTGCCGTGGAGCCGCGGAAGAGATTTTTCGCCGGGCCAGCAGTGGTTGCCCAGTGATGCCGACTTCGGCGAAGGCGGATGGACGCTGCCCGATGCGGTGCGCGCGGCACTGTTCGTCAACCTGCTGACCGAAGACAACCTGCCCTACTACACCCGCGACATCAGCACCATCTTCGGCCGCGACAGCGTCTACGGAGCGTGGGCCCGCAACTGGACTGCCGAAGAAGGTCGGCACGCGATTGCGATTCGCGATTACCTCACGGTCAGCCGCGCGCTCGACCCCGTCGAACTCGAGCGTGCCCGCATGCACCAGGTGCGCGGTGCGCAGGTGCCGGCGCCCGACGACATCTTCGAAGCACTCGCCTATCTCGCGATGCAAGAGCTGGCGACACGTATCGCACACCGCAATACCGGCAAGTTGATCGGCGACCAGGCGGGGCAAGACGTGATGCTGCGCGTCGGCAACGACGAGAACCTTCACTACCTGTTCTACCGCGACCTCGCGACAGCAGCCCTGGAGGCCGACCCGTCGAACATGATGATCGGCATTGAGCGCGCCGTGCGCAACTTCGCGATGCCCGGCACGGGCATCCCGAACTTCACCGAGTTGGCCAAGCGGATCGCCAAGGCCGGCATCTACGACTTCAAGGTGCACCACGAGCAGATTCTCGAACCAGTCGTGTATCGCCACTGGAAGGCAAAGGATGCATCGGGTCTGACGCCCGTGGCGAAGAAGGCGCAAGACGACCTCGTGGCCCGAATCGACAAGATCGGGCGCGTCGCTGCCCGTTTGTCTCGCGAACCCGAAACGGTGTAGACCAAGGCCCGATTGGGAACTCAATGCCGGTGCTGGCTGTCGGCTGGAGGCGCCTTGCAGACCCCCCTTGAGGAGGAACTACGGTTGTGGCGACCAACAACAAGGGGGTACAGGTCATGAAGAAAACACGACGTGCTCGGCTGTTTGCCATCGTGGCAGCAGCAGGGCTCGCACTCACCGCATGCGGTGGCGATTCGGGAGACGAAAGCGAGTCTGGTGACTCGGACGTTCTCAACGTTGTTGCTGCATACTCATCGGCCATCGAAGAGCCATGGGACGGTGTGATCCACGAAGCACTTCTCGAAGCAGAAGCTGCTGGGCAGATCACCTACAAATACATCGACAAGATCGGCTACGCCTCGGGCGCATTCGAGCGCACCTCGCGCCAGATCGCAGAAGAAGACAAGCCGGACATCATCTTCGGCGACTCGTTCGGCAACGAAGAGGCAGCCCGCAAGGTTGCGCTCGACTACCCGGACATCGCGTTCGTGATGGGTTCAGGCGGCGGTCCTGCCGAGCCGAACTTCTCCGTGTTCGACAACTGGATTCACGAGCCGGCTTACGTCTCGGGAGTCCTCGCTGGTGGTCTCACCAAGACGAACAAGATCGGTGTTGTCGGCGGATACCCGGTGCCTGAAGTGAACCGCATCGTGAATGCGTTCATCTCTGGTGCGCAGGCGTCCAACCCGGCCGTCGAAGTGAAGGTCACCTTCATCTCTTCGTGGTTTGACCCAGCGGCAGCCAAAGATGCAGCCCTCGCCCAGATCGATGCGGGAGCGGACATCATGTTCGCTGAGCGCGCCGGTGTGATCGAGACGGCGGCCGAGAAGGGCCTGCTCGCGTTCGGCAACCAGATGGACCAGAAGTCGATTGCTCCCGACTACGTCGTGACGTCGAACGTCTGGAACATGCGCCCGACCGTGCAGTACATCATCAATCAGGTGAACGCCGGCTCCTACACCGCGCAAGACCTGAAGGACTTCTCGATGTTCGCCAAAGGCGGTTCGTCACTCGCGGAGATCAACACCGCGGTGAAGGGTGGCCTACCTGGCGACCTCGTGAAGAAGGCGGAAGACGCACTGGCATCGATCAAGTCGGGGGTGTTCCGCGTTGACGTCAACGAGGCCGTGCCGGCAGGTTCGGTCGTCAAGAAGTAATCACCCAACGGTTTTAGATGGTCGGGGTGGGGCTGTGAAGAGCAGTCCCACCCCTTCCATTTGGCTGAAGGACATCCGCAAGGTGTACGGCGCCACCGTCGCGCTCGACGGAGTGACGCTCGAACTGAGGCCCGCTGAAGTTCACGCGTTGCTCGGCGAGAACGGTGCCGGCAAGACCACGCTGATGAAGACGCTCTTCGGGTTGACGCAACCCGACTCGGGTCACATCGAGGTAGGCGGGGTCGCGACTCGTCTTGCATCGCCGCGCCATGCCCGTGCCGCTGGTATCGGCATGGTCACGCAGCATTTCTCGCTGGTCAAGACGATGACAGTCGCAGAGAACCTGGCGCTCGCAGAGGCGGGTCTTGTGCGCGTCGACTTGGCCAAGGCTCGCTCCACCGCCGAAGACGCCCCCTCGCGGTACGGACTGGAAGTGCCGGCCGACGCCCTGGTTGCCGAGTTGCCTGTTGCGTTGCAGCAGCGAGTGGAGATCTTGAAAGCCCTGGCGGCTGGCTGCAGGTATCTCATTCTCGATGAGCCGACCGCAGTTCTTGGTCCCAAGGACGTCGACTCGCTACTGGGTGTCATCGAACGCTTGCGCGACCAGGAATCGATGTCAATCGTGCTGATCAGTCACAAGATGAGGGAAGTCGAACGCGTCGCGGATCGTGTGTCGGTGTTGCGACGCGGGGCAGTGGTGGCCTCGACCACCGCCAAAGGAATGACTACCAAAGAGCTCGTTGCGCTGATGGTGGGTGGCGATGGTGGAGAGCCTGTCGCGCGTGCAGCGACAAGGGCTAAGGACGGGGCGGCCGTAGCGCTCGCCCTTCGTGGCGTGTCGGTGAAGCGAGTTCGTGGTGGGCTGGCGGAGGTGTCGTTCGAAGTTCGCGAGGGCGAGATTCTCGGGGTCGCTGGTGTCTCGGGCAACGGCCAGTCAGAACTCGTCGACGTACTTTCCGGAACTCTTCGGGCCGACAGCGGACAACTCGAAGTGGCAGGGTCTGTCATCGCCAATGCGACTCCGTCCGCATTGCTCGCAGCAGGTGTGGGAATGCTCGGCGAAGACCGCCACGCCTCAGCCGTGCATCACTTGGCAGTGGTGGAGAATCTCGTGCTCGACCAGTTGCAGAGCGTGACACATCTCGGACATCTCAATCGCGGTGCCATGGCACGACGCTGCGAAGCCGCGATCAAGGAGTTCGAGATCAAGGCGACTCCGGATCAACATCTCGGAACTTTGTCGGGCGGCAACATGCAGAAGGTCTTGCTGGCGAGACTCTTCGGCCGGGCGCCGAGGGCGGCGATCGTTTCGCAGCCAACCCGGGGTCTGGATGTGGCCTCGACGCGGTACGTGCGTTCGCTGATCGCTGGGGCACGAGATGACGGCACCGCAGTCGTGTTGGTGAGCGAAGACCTCGACGAGGTTCTCGAACTCGCGGATCGTGTCGCCGTGATGTACCGCGGTCAGGTGGTGGGCATAGTTCGGGCGACCGAAGTGTCGCGCGAGAAACTCGGCGAAATGATGGCCGGAGTCTCGGCATGAAGCCACGTTTTGTCTTGCGTGCTGACGACCCGTGGTGGCGAGGCCCGGCACTGGTGGCGCTTGCCGCCCTCGTCACGTTTGTCGTGACTGCGGCTTTGATTCGCTGGTCGGGGGGAAACCCGATTGCCGCGTTCCGATACATGTTCATCAATCCGTTGCAGTCACGATTCGGCTTCACTGAATCGATCTTGTCGGCGACGCCACTCGTGTTCACCGGCGCTGCGGTGGCGATTGCATTTCGCGCAGGATATTGGAACATCGGGGCTGAAGGTCAGCTGCTTGCCGGCACGATCGGCGCGACGTGGTTCGGGCTGCACGCCGATTCGTTGCCGTCGGTGGTGGCAGTTCCCGGAATTCTCGTTGCCGGGGCCATCTGCGGCGCGGCGTGGTCGCTGGTGCCGGCCCTCTTACGGGCGCGATTGGGCATCGACGAAGTCGTGACCACCTTGTTGTTGAACCCGGTCGCGCTGCTCGTGATCACGGGTTTGTTGAATGGTCCGTGGCGCAACTCCGAGACCGGCTTTCCGGACAGTGATGTCATCGCGAAGTCGGCAATGATGCCGGTCGTGTGGCCCGACACGCGCGTGCATCTCGGGTTGGCTTTCGGCGTGGTCGTCACCCTGATGTGCTGGTGGTTCGTCGGTCGCATGACGGGTGGTCTCAAACTTCGGGCCGTCGGTCTCGCCCCCGGGGCTGCGCGAATCGCGGGATTACACGTCGAGCGGACGTTGCTATCGACTGCCGTCGTGAGCGGTGGCATCGCCGGGATGGGAGGAGCCAGTGAGATTGCCGGGGTTGCGCACCAGCTCACGATCGGAATCTCGTCGGGCTTCGGGTACACAGGCGTGATTGTCGCGACTCTTGCCGCGCTGAGTTTTGTCGGCTCGCTCGTGGTGGCTCTGATGTTGGGCATCATCAACGTCGGCTCGTTCTCGGCAAGCCGTGCGTTGTCGATCCCATCCACGATGGGAGAGGTCATTCAGTCGGTGTTGCTCATCACAGTGGTTGCCGCTCTGGTGATTCAGAAGTATCGAATCGTGTGGAAGCGGGGCGACGCATGATCGACGTCATCGTCGACCTCGTCGCGGCCACGCTGCGAATCGGTACGCCGTTGCTGCTCGCGGCCCTCGGGGAGATCATCACAGAGCGCTCGGGGGTGCTGAATCTCGGCATCGAAGGCATCATGTATTCGAGCGCGTTCTCGGGCATCGCTGCCGCGTCCTACACCGGCAGCCTGTGGATCGGTCTTCTGGTCGCTGTCGGCACCGGTTTGGTCGCCGGGTTCATCCTCGCGTTCCTTACCGTCACGCTCGGCGTCAATCAGCACGTCGCCGGACTCGGCCTGACGCTCTTTCTCATCAGCACCTCGAACACCGTGAACCGAATCCTCTTCACTTCCGAAGGCGGACAAGCTCGCGTCGACCCTTGGAGCTCGATCGGGTTTGGTGGACCAATCTTCGATCAGTACGTCTTCACGTACGGCACACTGTTCGTCGGGGCGCCACTGGTGTGGTGGATTGTCTGGCGATCGGGATTCGGCTTGCGGGTGCGCGCCGTCGGCGAAAACCCAGAAGCGGCGGACGTCGCCGGCATTCAGGTGGCACGCACGAGGTATCAGGCGATCTTGCTGGGAACCGTGTTCATGTCGCTCGCCGGTGCGTTCATCACCTTGGCGTATGTCGGACAGTTCACGATCAACATCATCAACGGGAGAGGCTGGGTGGCGGTTGCGCTCGTCATATTCGGACGTTGGAACGTCGGCCGCTGCATCGTCGGGGCGGCGATCTTCTCGCTCGTGAATGCCGGTCAGTTGCAATTGAGACTCGTGCCGGCGTTTGCCGACATTCCGTTCGAGTTGCTACTCGCATTGCCGTTCCTCGCGGTCATCGTTGGTCTCGCCGTGTCGGGGCGCAACGTGCCGTATCCGGGTTCGTATCTCAAGCCATATCGACGCCTCTAGGAGGTTGACATGCCAGCAACAGCAGATGACAAGAAGTTTCTTGCGGTCGCGATCGCCGAGGCAAGAAAGGGGCGCTCGGAAGGGGGCATCCCGATCGGCGCAGCCATCGTCGTCGATGGGAAGGTTCTCGCTAGCGGCCACAATCGACGGGTTCAGCATGGCTCGGCGATCCACCACGGAGAAACAAACGCTCTCGAAAACGCCGGTCGGCAGCCAGCCACCGTGTACCAGCGGGCCACGATGTACACGACGTTGAGCCCATGTCACATGTGTACGGGGGCGATGCTTCTCTACAAGTTCAAGAGAGTGGTGATCGGCGAGAACCGCACCTTCATGGGGGCAGAAGAGTTGTTGCGCGGCCACGGCGTCGAAGTCGTCGTGCTCGACGACACTGAGTGCTATGAGATGATGCAGGACTTCATTCGCGATGAGCCGACGTTGTGGAACGAGGACATCGGCGAAGAAGGCAACTGAGTCGTGCCTGCCCCCGACGTTGACCAGCTGAACGAGATTCTCGCACCGAGGCTCGGGTCGGCCTGCGTCGCATCGGTGCACGACGAACCAATCGGCACCGGGCAAATGTCGGAGTCGCGGCGGCTGCGGCTCGAGTTCGACGGAGACTGTGATTTGCCGGCGACGATGATCGCGAAGTTTCCGAGCGACGACGAGAAGAGTCGCATCACCGGCAAGGTCACACGGTGCTACGAGGTGGAGTCGTCGTACTATCGCGACCTTCGAGACGCGTTGGATGTCGGGGCGCCGCAGTGCTTCCATGTCGAGCGCGACGAGGCGACGGATGATTTCTTGTTGCTGCTCGAAGACTTTGCGCCGTGCCGCCAGGGCGATCAGATCGCGGGCTGTTCGGCGCAGGAGGCGCATGCGTGCGTGGATGAACTCGTACGACTACACGGCCCGCTGTGGAACTCATCGTTTCTGTCGAAGTTGCCGTGGCTGAATCGCAGCGAGGTGTCGGATCGTGCCGGAACGCAGGCGCTCATGAACATGGTGTACGCGGGGTTCAAGGAGCGCTACCACGATCGCCTGTCACCAGCGGCGCGTTCGGTAGGTGAAGAATTCGTCAAGATTTCGGATGGGTACTTCCGCCGTCAGTTTCCGCACCGCACGGTGGTGCACGGAGACTTCAGGCTCGACAATCTGTTGTTCCGCAATGACGGTGGTGTCGGTGTTGTCGACTTTCAGACCGTCACGCACGCGTGCGGATCACTCGACCTCGCGTACTTCGTCGGGGCGGGCCTCACCACCGATGTGCGACGCGAGCACGAGCGGGAACTCGTGCAGCGGTGGGTCGACGGTCTGCGCGGCTACAGCGTGTCGATCTCCTTCGACGATGCGTGGAACGAGTACCGCAGGTACACCTTCGCCGGCTTCGTGATGGCCGTAATCGCCTCGATGATCGTGAAGCAGACAGAGCGCGGCGACGAGATGTTCCTCGCGATGGCCAACCGTCACGCGCAGCACGCGGTCGACCTCGACTCGCTTGCCACTGTGCGAAACTAGATGTATGGCTCGCTACGACGCGGTCGACGAGCGGTTCGGACACCAGATTCCCGAGCCGTTCCGCAACACCGTGCTGCATCATCACGACTGGCGCGAAAGCCTGTTTTTCATCATGCACCCGACCGACCAGTTGGGCGACGTGTTCATCCTCACGCTCGCCAACTTTCCGGCGCGCAACGAGATGGATTCGTTGCAACTCGGGCGGTGGGGAAGCACGCCGATACTGGCGCGCCACGCACGTCACGTGAACGGCGACCACGACGACTGGAACGTCGGGCCCGTCAAGATCGAGATTCTCGAGCCGCGCAAGATGGTGCGCCTGCGTGTCGAGGGCGACACCACCGGTGAATCGAAGAACACAGTGCCGCTCGCGATGGACATCACCTACACCGCACGGGTGCAGCCGTATCAACTGCGCCGTGGCACGATGAAGGCCGGCCACGAAGTGGTGTGGGATCAGGCGCACATGTTTCAAAGCGGTTGGTATGACGGCACGGTCACGCACAGGGGCGAGACGCGGAAGATCGAGAAGTGGTGGGGTCAGCGTGACCACTCGTGGGGGATCCGTACGCATTATCGCTGCCCGATGTGGATGTGGTTGGCCATTCATGTGCCGGAAGGGATGCTCGCGGTGTGGTGCTGGGAGCTGCCCAACGGCGCGCGCATCTACACCGACGGTTGCTTGTCGCCGAGCGACGGCGGCGAGCCGATCAGCGTGCGCGAATTCCGCCACGACCTCACGTGGATCGATGATGCCGGCAACCCCGCGTCGTACGAGCGCTTCGGGGAGACCGCGCGAGGCCTCGCGGGTCGCGTCACCTTCGTGTTGGAGAATGGTCGAACGATCGACGTTGACGGGAGCGGTCGTTGGGCGCAGCGTTACGACGCCTTCAACCCGGGCAAGCCGAACTCGCTCGGCGGTGGGCTCAACGAGATGTTGGTGACGACGAGCGACGGCCAGCGCGGTACGGCAATCTATGAAGTCACTGGTGCGTGGCACCACAAGTACTTTCCGTTGCCGCGCGGCGAGCGGTTGCCGCCCGACGGTGTGACGCCCGGGGAGAATCAGCGCGCATGAGCGCCAAGACGGGGCCGAGCACCGCCGACACCGCTGACCGCCGCCGCGGTGACGAGTACGTCGTCATACCAGAAGAACTTGAGCGCTTTCGTCGCGACGGCTACGTGCATCTACGCGGCGTGATGTCTCAATCGGAGATGAAGGTCATCGACGACGCGTACGAAGCGTTCTTGCAACGGCAGATTCATGTCGAGGGTCGCGACTTCAACGACATGACCACAGGCGAGTTCGGCACCGACCCCGCTTCGTATGCCATCGTCAACGTGATGTTGCCGCGCAGGTACCTGCCGTCGCTGCAGGGCAACTTGTTCGAACGCCGTGCCGCCTCGATCGCACGCCAGTTGTGTGGTGACGGCATGGTGATCGACTTTGATCAGTTGCTGGCGAAACAACCGTTTCGCGACGACGCCGTGTTCGCGTGGCACCAAGATCAGGCGTATTGGATCGACACCCCTGACCGCCGAACCGCGACGTGCTGGCTGGCGGTTGACGACTCAACCATCGCCAACGGATGCATGCAGTTCTTGCCCGGCACCCAGCACGAACCGGTGCGCCCGCACCGCCCGTTGCACGGTGATCGCGAGGCCAGCCACACGTTGGTGACCGACCTGCGACCCGGCGAGAAGACCACGCCAGTCGAGATCGAACGCGGTGATATCACCGTGCATTGCGAAGGCGTGTTACACGGCTCGGGCGGCAACACGTCGGCGTCGCGCCGCCGCGCCTACATCGTGGCGTTTCGCTCGAGCGACACGGTGCAAGAAGAGCGACGCCTCGGCTTCACGCACTCGCACAACGACGCCAAAGACGTGAAGGAAGCAGTCGACGGCCTGCACGCGTAGCCCGTGGCGTGATGCAACGGCGCGGCTAGTTTGCGGCGATGATGCGCACGAGCGAAGCGTCACCGGCCGGGCGAGCACCGAGGTGCTCGATTACCCACGCGGCGATGCGTGTGGCGAACTGCGTGGCCTCGACCACCGAGCCATGCTTGGCAAAGTGCGCAAGATAGGCACCGGCGAACGAGTCGCCCGCACCAGTGGCGTCCACCAAGTTGTTGGTGGCGGGCAAGATCGGCGTCTGCACACCGTCGTGATGCACGAGAGCGCCATCGGCATCAAGTTTGAGGATGATCGTCGCACCTGACAATCGGTCGGCGAGTGCCGCTGCAATGTCGCTCGGGTCGAGCAGGTTGGTGAGCGCGCGACCCTCCTCATAGTTGGGGAGAAACACCTTGATGCCGAGATCCCTCACGTACGACCAGAATGTCGCGACACCCATCTCCTCGATCATCTGGAACGAGGCCGGGTCGAACGAGATCACGTTGCCGCTCGCGCGCGCGATCTCGGCGGCGAGTCGCGCAGCGGTGCGCGGAGGGTCGGTGAAGAACGACCACGCCGTCAGGTGCAGGTGGTCCGTGCGATTGATCACCGACTTGGGCAGTTCTTGCGGCAACAAGAAGAAGTCGGCACCGCGACCCGACACCATGCTGCGCTCGCCGGTCTGGTCGACGAACACCGCGACGCTTCCAGTGAGATGGGCGTCGGTCTGAATGAAGTGGTGCGACACGCCTTCGCGGTCGAGGTCTTCGCGGGCGAGATCACCGAGTCGGTCGCGACCAATCTTGCCGACGAAGTGCGTGTCGAGACCGCAGCGACGGGCCCACACCGCGACGTTGGCGGCACTGCCGCCCGGCGTCAGCATCACTTCGCCGAACGAGTCGCCACCCTTCAGCACCTCATTGTTGGTGCGAATCAACACGTCCCACGCAAAGTCGCCAACGACGCACAAACTCACGTAATCACGCTACCGACGCGAGATCTGGTGAAAGTCATTACGACGAAGGTCACTGCATCGTTGCGCAAGATCCGGCGCAACTACCACCAGATCGGATCGCCAGGCGCCCTAACGCTCGATGCTGGCCGTCAGCAGGTTTACGATTTGCTGCGGCAACCCGACGAGCACCGGGTAGACCTTCGCGCGTCGCGGCAGGCACACGCTGGCCGTGCCGCGTTCGATGGCGTTGCACACCGCACGCGCCACGCGTTCGCGCGGTACCTCGGGCAGCAGTTGTATGCGACGCAGCCGCGAGAACATTCGCTCCGCGGCACGCAGCCCCTTCACGCTGGCGAGCATGTCAGTGGGGATCGGCCCGATCTCCACGATGGTGAGCCCGACCGGTGAGCCCTTCAATTCGTGTCGCAACACACGGTGGAAACCGGAGAGCCCGGCCTTTGACGAGCAATACAACGTCATGCCGGCGAAACCGCCGGCCGCAGCGAGCGACGAGATGTTCACCACGTGACCCTTGCCGCGCGAACGCATGAGCGGCATGGCTTGGCGCATCAGTTCAATCGGAACGATTTGATTGAGCGTGATTACTCGTTGCACGTCGAGTGCCGATGCTTGCGCGAACATCCGCGTGTCGTCGACCCCGGCGTTGTTGATGACCACATCGATCGGCCCGTGAATCGCCTCGAGCCGCCCGACCAAGTTGGCTCGCTCAGACTCGACCGACAAGTCGCAGGGGAAGGCGACCCCACCGACCGACTGCATCACCCCCGCGAGCGCCCCCGCACTGCGGGCCACACCGATCACCTTGGCGCCGCGCGATGCAGCCTCGCGGGCGATCGCCTCGCCGATGCCGCGCGACGCACCAGTGACGAGCACACGGACGCCGTTGAGGTCCACGCCCCGACAGTAGCCGTGCCCTCAACGCCACAAGCCCGGCGGCGCGCCGGCGCGCTCGCTACGGTGGCAACCGTGCCCGACCGAACAGATCATGGCGCAGCCATGCCCGCCGAGCCGGTCATCAAGCGCCTCGGCGACGTGCCGCAACACGATTGGCAGAGCACATCGCGCGGCAACGTGCGCTGGTGGGAGTTGATTGGCGGCGACGGCATGCCGACCACCGAACTGGTCGTCGGGCTGGCCGAAGTGCCGGTCGGTGCGGGCAAACCGCCGCGCGGTCACACTCACGCACCAGCAGAGGTGTACTACATCCTTTCTGGCAATGGGGAAGTATTCGTCGACGGCACGACGCATGCGCTTGCGCCAGGCGACGCGGTGTGGATTCCACCGAATGCCGAACACGTCGCATACAACGTCGGCGACGAGCCTCTGCGTTTGCTGTATGTGTTCGCCAAGGACAAGTTCAGCGAGATTACTTATTGCTTCCCGGGCGAGCAGTAGGTCGGCAGGCGACGCAGCCACTCCGTAGTGTGCGATCGTGGAACGAGGCGACCGCGCCGCAAGAGCGCCGCACTCGGTGCCGACGGCACAAATCGTCAACTTCGACAGCCGCAATGTAGTCTGTACTGCTTCGAGACCTGCACAAGAAAGCGACCAAACTCATGAACCGCAAGTGGACGGCATTCGCACTCGCGGTTCTTCTCGCAGCCATCGGCGTGATGTCGCCCGTTTCAGCGGTGACCGTCGACCCAAGTCAACGTGCCTGTTTGGTAAAGAAGTACGGCTCGAAGGTGGCCGCTGCCATCACCAAGGCGAAAAAGCTGACAACGGCGCAAGCAAAGCAACTTGCGTCGTGTCCGATTTCAAAGTCGTCCGGTGGGGCCTCGGGCGGCACATCGGGCAGCGGCTCGGCTGGCAGTTCCGGTGGCGCCGGAGCGTCGTCATCGCTTACAACGCTGAGTTGGGGTCTGATGTGGTCGGTGGGCTCGAATCAGGCAGGTCTTGGCAACGTGTCGGACCCCGCACTTTTGCAACTTGCCGATGGCTCACTGCGAATGTTCTTCAAGAACGGCAATGAGCCGCAGATACCTTTGAGTGGTTTCGACAACAAGATCCATTCGTACGTTTCAGCCGACAATGGTGTTACCTGGACACTCGAGAGCGGCGTGCGAATCGACGTTACGTCTCCTGTGACCGTCCGCGCCGCGGAAGCGGGCGGATACGAAGCGTGGGGTTGGACACCTGGCGGCGGTGGCGTCGACAAGATGACGCGCTTCACGTCGTCAACTGGCAAAGACTTTTCTCAAGGATCAGGTTCGCTCGTGCCGACATCAACTTGCAAGAACGCCGATGGCACCGCGGCGGGGTTCTTGGGTGATCCACAAGTTGTCAAGGTCGCCGCCGGTTATTTGGCTTACGCGCACGACCTTGCCGCTACCCTCACCGCGCCGTTCAAGCGCCAAGCGTGCAAATTGACCTCCACAGACGGCAACACGTGGAGCATCGATTCGTCGGGCACATTCGCATTGAATTACGACATCCAATCCAACCCCGAGCTGTACCGCAATTCGGCGGGCCAACTCGAACTGTGGTTTCCTGCAGACAGAGGTGCAACCAAGACTTTCGAAATACGAACTTCGACTAATGACGGTGCGTCGTGGTCGACGGCCAGTTCGCTCTCGTGGATGGCCGGAGACCCAGAACGGCTCGATCTTGCCAACGGAACATCGCTGCTCGCATTCGGAAACTTCGACCATCGGCGAGGCGGACTCCTTGCGGTGTCGAAGAAAATCTCGAGTGGTTATTCGGCGAGTCGTGATGAAAAAGTTGACGAAGTTTCTTGGGTTGTCTCAGGGGCAAAGCAAGCCGACATCAAGGTGAAAAACCTCTGCCTTGACAAAGATCTGACATCGAGCGCCGCCTTCGGCACCAGCGGGTCAAACATCACTGTTTCGCTCAAAGATTCGAGCGTGGGCTGCACCTACATCCTTGTCGGAGCGGCGCAGGCGATCAGTTAATTCGCTGAGTAGTCGCCGCAAGACGGGGTTTGTGCGCTGTTTCACGAACCCCGATGAGGGTGGCGGGTAGCCTGAGCGGTCTCGGATGCCACCGCATCCGCCGTCTGTTAGGAACCCCTACCCGTGAGTCGCATTCTCGTCGTCGGAGCCGGCGGAGTCGGGGCAAGCATGGCGTCGATCGCCGAGACCCGCACCTTCTTTGGCTCCTTCGTGCTCGCCGACATCAACGAGCAGCGTTGCACCGACGCCCTGAAGAACCTCGACAACCCGGCCAGGTTCTCCACCGCCAAGGTCGACGCCAGCAAGAAGGCCGAGATCGTCGCCCTCGCGCAGGCCCACAAGATCGACATCATCGTCAACGCCTGCGACCCGCGCCTGAACGACCCCATCTTCGAAGCCGCGTACGAGGCCGGCTGCACCTATGTGGACATGGCGATGAACCTCTCCAAGCCCCACCCGACCAACCCGTATTCAGAGGTCGGTGAGCCGCTCGGTGCCGCCCAGCTCGCCACCGACCCGCAGTGGCGCGAGAAGGGCCTGCTCGCACTCGTCGGAATGGGTGTGGAGCCGGGGCTCTCCAATGTGTTTGCTCGCTACGCCGCCGACCATCTCTTTGACACCATCGACGAGATCGGTGTTCGCGATGGCTCGAACCTCTCGATCGACGGGTTCGAGTTCGCGCCGACGTTCTCCATCTGGACGACCATCGAAGAATGTTTGAACCCGCCGATCGTGTGGGAGAAGTCGCGCGGTCTCTTCACCACCGAATGCTTCAGCGAACCTGAGGTGTTCCACTTTCCGGCGGGGATCGGCGCGTACGAGTGCGTGAACGTGGAGCACGAAGAAGTACTACTCATTCCGCGCGAGATCGAATGCAACCGCGTGACGTTCAAGTACTCGCTCGGGGCCGAATTCATCGACTGGCTGAAGACCTTTGCGTACTTGGGTCTCGACAGCACCGAGAAGATTCGCGTCGGTGAAGCACAGGTCGCCCCGCGCGACGTGTTGGCTGCGGTGTTGCCGAACCCGGCGAAACTCGGCCACCTCATGCACGGTCGCACTTGCGCGGGCACCTGGGTGAAGGGCACATCGTACGGCGAGCCGCGCGAGGTGTATCTGTACCACGTGGCCGACAACGAAACCACGATGCGCGAATACGGCGCGCAGGCCGTGCTGTGGCAGACCGCGATCTGCCCGGTGGTGGCGCTCGAGTTGCTCGCGACTGGTGCATGGAAGGGCGTTGGTGTGCGCGGTGCCGATGCATTCGACGCCGTGCCGTTCCTCAACTTGTTGGGTGACTACAACACGCATCACGGCATGGTGGAGATGGGGCCGCGATTGTGGCCGAGCCCCAAGTCGACGGGTCAGCGCGGGTGGGATCGCCCGATTCGCCGTGCGATCGTGCCGACGCCGTAGGCAGTAACTCTTCGCCGCGCGCACCGCGCGTGCGAGTGCGCTGTTACTTACCGGCGAGTGCCGCCACCACCGGGGCGAACGACTCGACGTCGTCGCCACCGACGATCACGTACGACAACCCGAACTGTTCACGTCGTGCGACCAGCGTCTCAATGAGTTCATTCGGCGGGCCGATCAACGCGAACGGCGAATCGTGGATGAGCGCCGCGTCGACACGCATGCCTCTTGCCAGTTTCTCGCGCGCCGCCTGGCCGTCGTCGGTGACGTTCACCAAGAACGTGCGGATGTTGAGCTCGATGTCGTTGAATCGCGCGCCGGCCTTCTCGCGCACGACGGCAATCTTGTCGGCCACGGCCTGCGACGACATGTCGGCGATCACTTCGGGGCCCACGAAGCCAGGTGTGAGCGACGGGTTGATGCCGACGATATCGGCTTCGCCGGCGGCGATGCCGAGCATGCGCTTGCCGCCTGCGCCGATCAACAACGGCGGGCACGGTCGCTGAATCGGCTTGGGCAGACCGGTGTAGTCGGTGATGGTGTAGTGCGTTCCCTTGAACGAGAACTGGCCGTCGGCCATGCAACCACGAATCACCTTGAGGCCTTCGACGAAACGATCGATGCGCACGCCGGGGGAGTCGTACTGCATTCCGGCTTGGTCGTAGTCGGTGCGCATCCAACCCGCGCCGAGACCGATGTCGACGCGGCCATCGGACAACACGTCCATCGTTGCTAGTTCTTTCGCCAGTACCACAGGGTGTTTGTAGTCGTTGTCAAACACCAACGCGCAGACGCGCAAGTTTTTCGTCACGCTCGCAGCGACGGTCATCGCGGGCACCGGTGCGAGTTGATCGGTGAAATGGTCGGGCATGGTGAGCACCGCGTAGCCGAGGTCTTCGGTGCGACGTGCGAGATCGGCCCATGCTCTGCCAGACGGAGCGGTGGACGCTTGTACGCCGAATCTGAATGGGCGATTCTCTTGTGAGCTCACCCGCAGGAGAGTAGCAAGTAGCGTTCCTCTCACGTGCGTCTAGCAATGTGGTCGTTGCGACTCGTCGTCGCCGTGCTTCTTTCTGCGCTGCTGGTGACCGCGCTTGTCGTGGGCATGGCGCCGCGCGTGTGGGGCATCTTGAACGCCCACGAAGAGACCGCAATCTCCCTGTATGAAGTGGGCGGCTTCACCGGTCTGGCCGAGCGCAGCGTGATGTTCGACGACAGGGGCCGCCAGATCGGCGTGTTTCAGGCGGAGAACAGCCAGCAGACGCTGATCTCGGAGATTCCACCGCACGTGGTTGATGCCCTGCTGGCGATCGAGGACAAGAACTACCGCCTGCACCGCGGCGTCGACCTGCGCGCGGTCGGCCGCCAGGTGATCGCCAACATCAACGACGGTGCTGCAGGCGGCGCCTCGACCATCACGCAACAAGTGGTGAAGAACGAACTGCTCGCCACGCTGCCGCGCGACGGCCGCTACAAACTGTTGCAGATGCGGTACGCAATCCTGCTCGAGCGCAAACTCAGCAAAGACCAGATTCTCGAACGATGGTTCAACACCAACTTCTACGGCTACAACGCCTATGGCATCAAGGCGGCGGCCGAGGTGTACTTCGGCAAGGACGTCCAGGATCTTTCGATCGAAGAAGGCGCATTTCTCGTCGGCCTCGTGCGCGCACCATCGGCGTACGACCCGATCAACAACCGCTCGTTGTCGCTATCTCGGTTCGTCACCGCACTCACGCGCGTGCGCGACGAGGGTCACCTCACGTTGGCTGACGATGAGATCATCCGTCGTGCCGCCGATGTTCTGCCCGTCGGGGTGAGAAGTCGCCCCGACGAGCCGGCGCAGCGCACGCACTTCACCGAATTGGTGAAGGATTACCTGCTAAACCAGACCACGATCCTGGGTGTCACCTATCAGGAGCGCTACGCCAAGTTGTTCCGGGGCGGCTTGCGCATCCACACCACGCTCGACCGTGAGGCGCAGGCATCGGCCGACGAAGCCGTGCAGTTGTTGCCCGACAACAGCGTGAACGCGCAAGCCGCGCTCGTCACCATCGACAACGCCACCGGTGCGATTCGTGCGATGGTCGGCGGCAAACCGTTCAAAGCCGGTGAGAACGAGGTCAACCTCGCGATGCGCCGCCGCCAGACCGGCTCCAGCGTGAAGATGTTCATCCTCGCCGCCGCGCTCGAGGCGGGCGTGGAGAGCGATGATGTCATCGACGGCAAACTGCCGTGCACGCTGCCGAACCCTGACAACCCTGACGAACCCTTCGAGATCAAAGACGGCGTCAGCGAACCCGTCGGTCCGCTTCGTCGAATGACGTTGCTGTCGATCAACTGCGCGTATGCGAAGTTGTCGCAGATCGTCGGTCTCTACCGCGTGGTCGATCGCATTTATCAAATGTCGGCGAGTGAGTGGCTGACGCGGGAGAAGTACCCGGTGTATCCGTACGCATCGCTCGCTACAGGTGCCAACGAATTGAGCGTCGTCGACATGGCAGCCGGCGCGCAGACCATCGCCAACCTCGGTGTGCACCACGAGCCGTATTTCTTGGAGAAGATCCTCGAGCGTGATAACTCCACGCTCGTATGGGAGCGCGAAGCCAACGTCGACGGCACCGCAGCGCTTACCACCGCGACCGCAGCCAAGACCGTCGACATCCTGCGAGGCGTAGTGCGCGGCGGCACCGCGCGCCGCACGCCGCTGGCCGACGAACGCCCGGCTGGCGGCAAGACGGGTACCCAGGTCAACAACACCAACGCGTGGTTCGTCGGGTTCACTCCGCAGTACTCCTCCGTGGTGTGGGTCGGCGACCCGCGCGGCTACACGCCGATGCGTGGCGTGCCGGAGTTCCGCAACCAGATCGTCGGCACGTGGAAGTTTGCCCGTAACACCGTGACCGGCGCAACGTACCCCGCGCACATCTGGAAACTGCACATGGACAAGATCCACGAAGGTCTCGAGATCGTCGATTGGGGTACGAAGCGCGACGACGAAGCGTGGAAGGCGCTGGTGACACCGCAGCGACCACTCGCGCGTCTGTATCTGCCCGGCGTCGAGTGCGTGGCGAAGGTGATTTCAGGTGTGCCACCTGCGCCGTCGACCACGCTCGCGCCGGGTAGGACCACCACGACGCTGCCGGCCGACCAAGCCGTGCCCACCACCGTGCCCGGCCCCGTGGTGGTGTCGGTGTTGCCGACGAGCACCACCATCGACCCGACGGAGAAGAACCCGTTTGTGCCGGTGCCGTCCATCCCGATCGTTGGCCACATCGTCTACGACTGCGACAAGGGAGTGCCGAATTGGGCACAGACCACCGTCGTGGGAGGCTGAACATCATGGACTTCCGCTCGCTGCTGCCGGTGCAGGCGATGGATCAGCGACTCGTGCAACTTGCACACCGTAAATCGCAACTGCCTGAGCGCGCCGCTGCCGAAGCCGCGGCGAAGGCGCTGGATGCCGCACGCGTCGAAGAGCAGAAGATGAGCAAGCGCTATGGCGACATCACCGGCGAGATCAACCGGCTTGAATTGCGCGGCAAAGAACTCGACACCAAGAAGGCCAGGTACGAGTCGCAGTTGAATTCCGTGGTGGTGATGCGCCAGGTGGAGGCTTTGCAGCACGAGATTGCAACGATCAATGCCGAGCACTCGTCGCTCGACGACGCAGAGCTCGCACTTCTTGATGAGAGTGAACGCCTCGAGCAATCGATCGCCAAGTCACGGAGCGACCTGCCTGCTCTCGAGGCGGCGACCAACGATGCGGCCGCACAACTCACCGCCGCAATCTCCGCCGTCGATGCCGACATCGCTGCTGCCAAAGATGAACGATCGCGACTCGGGGCCGGTGTTGATGTCGAGTCTCTGTCGCTCTACGACCAGGTGCGGGCGCGCATGACGAGTGCGGCAGTAGCGGAAGTCGTGAAGGGCTCCTGCGGCGGTTGTCGCACGGCTCTGTCGCCGAAAGAACAGGCGGAGTTGAAGAAGGTTGCCGACACCACTGAAGCGCGTTGCCCGTATTGCAGTTGCTTGCTCGTGGTCTGAGTCGACACGTGTTCTTCTGGTTTCTCGCCACCGCAATCTTGACGATTGCGTGGGTGTTCAAAGACCCGCGGTTCGACTACCGGCTGCTCGCCGTCGGTGCGGTGTTGCCCGACATCATCGACTGGCCGACCGGCTGGCGAGTGATGCACTCGGTGGCAACGAGCATCGTGTTGCTCGCCGTCGTGATGCTGGTGACGATCGGTCGCAAGCCATCGCGCAAACTGCTGCTCGGGCTGCCGATCGGCACGTTTCTGCATCTCGTGTTCGACGGTGCGTTCATGAACACGGAGATGTTCTGGTGGCCGATCGGTGGGTGGGGGTTCTCCTCCGACGCACTGCCCGTCGTCGCTCGCGGCTGGTGGAACCTGCCGCTCGAAGTCGTTGGCGCGGTCGCGTTGTGGCGTTGGTGGGGGCGACGGCGAGTCGATCTGTAAGCGGGATTCTGTACCGACGACCCTTGCGAATCGTCGGCGGTGACCATCCATCTTGGCGATCTACCCGAAGGTTGCCTTGCGGCGAGCGGACCACTCGTCCCTTCTGTTCGATCTTGCTTCGAGTGCCGTGCCGCCGGCCGACGTCGCCGCCGACCGTGGTGCGCTCTTACCGCACCGTTTCACCCTTGCCTGATCGCGACCGGAGTCGCGCCATCGGCGGTGTGCTCTCTGTTGCACGGGATGTCAGGTTTCCCCGACCTGGCTCGCGCCAGCACTCTGTCCTGTGAAGTCCCGACTTTCCTCAACCGCGCGCTAGGCGCGCAACTGCGGTCACCCGACCGACTCGCCGTCGTCTTCAAGGCTACGGGCAGCCGGGCGGTACAGGGACCGTCTTCGCCGATTCGGTCATGGCCGTGAAGCGGTCTGGCCGCAGTGTGACGCGGCCTGGTGCTTAGGCGCAGGTGACGTAGTCGTAGGCCAATGAGTTGAGGCTCGGCGTCTCGAGGCTCAGCGATGCACGCGATCCGTCGGCGTTCACGGGGCCGAGCGTCACGGGGATCGGCGTCAGCGGCCCGAACGCTCCAGGCACGGTCGCGACCTTCGGCTTGCCGGTTGCCTCGTCAATACTTGGCAACACACCAGCGAGACCGGGGTTGAGCTCCTGCGCGAGGATTGCTGCGTGGCGAGCCTCTTCTTGGCCGATCGTCATTGCCGCCTGACGCAACGCCTTGTCAGAAAGCATCGTCACCACCGACTGGTACGTCTGGGCGGCGAGATTCTCCAACGCGTGCGCGAGCACCACCACGTCGAGCGCCGGGTTGTCGTTGGCATCGTCGGTGATGAGGCCGAGCGCGGGGGAGATGTAGATTTCCGAGAGTCGCGGGTTGCCGCAGGTGAACGGCTTGCCGCCCAGCTTGGTGACGAGACCGTTGATCGCATCGGCGTGGCCGCGGTGGTCGTCGCGCAGACGCTTGGCGATGTCGCCCGCCGCGGCGAATGCACCAGTGAACACACCGAGCCCGAGCGCTGCCTCGTAGGTTTCGATTGCGTTGTATTCGAGCGAGGCCGCGGTGCGAAGCAGCACGACGTCGGTGACCTTGACGTTGGGCAAACCCTCAGCATCTGGCACCACGCCAACGGCGGCGATGTTCTTGCTCTCCTCGACACCGGCTTGTTTGCCGCACGCAGCGAGCACGAGACCCGCGACACCGACCCCGCTGAAGCGCAGCATTTGGCGTCGTGTGTAGCGATTCATGACGTGGCCTTTGGCGATAGTGGTGCTGCATCGTTGGTGAGTGCATCGGCAAACGCGCGACCACCGAGCAACCCGAGCGCGACGGCGTGCCGGGCCTGAATGGTGAGAATCGACGCAACCAGCGCCGAACCCCCGGTGCCCTCGAGCGTGCCGACGAGCGAGAGGTGCGTGGAGACCAACGTGTTCTCCAATTCGCGCAGTGCGTCGAAGATGGCGCTCTTGTCGCTGCCCGCCATCTTGCCGCGGAAGGCGTCGTAGACGGCGTCTTCGCGGACGTTCGAGGCATGTTTGCCGACCAGGCCGGCGAGCGCTTGACCTGCCGCCAAGTGATGATCGTGGAAACCAACGAGCATCGCCCGTTCTTCGTCGTTGAATGCGGGCAGCGCGGCCGCTACGGCGTACAGGTCGCGCGCCGCGAACTCCGCCGAGTTGGCGAAGGCGAGCAATGTGCGATCTGCCGCGGTAGGGGGAGTCGGGGCCACGGCAGGGAGCGTCATACGAGAACTGCGGCGCAAGCGCCGTGCAAAGAATAGTCGCTAGAAATCGAGCGCCGAGAGTTCGGGTATCCAGCCCCGCGCGCGACGCACCGCTTCGTGCCATTGTGCTCGTGATGACGGCGTGGTGCGTGGCTGCACCGTGCGTAGCGGCGTGACGAGCGATGTTGCCTCGGCGAGATCGCGCCACACGCCAGCGGCGACACCGGCCAGGAACGCTGCACCGAGCGTGGTGGCTTCTGTCTCGCGGCACACTTCCACCGCGCGACCGGTCGAGTCGGCGAGCGCCTGAACGAACACACCATTGCGGCTCATGCCACCATCGATGCGAAGCTGTGCGACATGCAGCCCGGTGTCGGCCTCACTGGCTTCGAGCAGGTCGGCCCCGCGGTGAGCGATGCCTTCGAGCACCGCACGCACGACATGCGCCTTCGTCGACCCACGCGTGAGACCAAGCAACGTGCCGCGAGCGCCATAATCCCACTGCGGTGTGCCCATGCCGATGAGCGCAGGCACGTACACCACTCCATCACTTGAATCGACCGACGCCGCAATCGCATCGCTCGACTGTGCATCCGGGACGAGACCCATGTCGTTGACCAGCCACTCCACATTGGTGCCGGCCGTGAGCATGATCGCTTCCGAACCCCAGTGCAACGTGCTCCCTTCGCTGTACACCACGATGGGGAACGTGCCGCGTTGCGTGCGGGCAAGATGCTTTGGCGTGTCGGTGCCCGCGTAGATGTCGAGCATGCCGCCAGTGCCGAATGTCGCCTTCGCTGCGCCTGCGACGATGCCACCCTGGCCGACGAGCGATGACTGTTGGTCGCCGACCATCGCGAAAATCGGCGGGCTGCCCGGTAGTGCGGAGGCCTCGCCGATTGCACCCATCGTCGGCACGATGCGCGGCAAGAGCGCGGCGTCGATGTCCAGTGCGTCGAGCACGCTGGACGACCACTCATGTCGCGAGAGCGACGCATGGTCGGCGAGACCCGTCACGGCGGCGTTCGATGAGTCAGTCGCATGCACATCGAAGTTGCTGAGCACGGCGGCCACCCACGTGTCGACCGTGCCCGCTCGCGCGTGCGGAGATCGGGCTGCTTCGACGTTCGCCACGAACCACTTCAATTTGGTCGCGGTTTGATTCGGTGCAAACACGAGGTTCTTCTCGGCACGCAAACTGATGCAGTCGCCAACGGTGCGAAGGTCTTGCCAGCCGAGACCTGGTGCAACCGGGGTGCCGGTGCGTGAGTCCCACACGATGGTCGATGCGCGTTGCGCGGTGATGCCGACGGCACTCACGGCACCCGAGTCGTGCAGCGCTGCCTTCGCCACGCGCAACACGGCGTCGCGCATCGCCACACCATCAAATTCAACGAGTCCTGCGAACGGGCTCGAGGGTGGCAACGGTTCATAGGTGAACCCGGTGATGCTCGTGTCGTCGCGTACCACTGCGGCGCGCAGGCCAGTGGTGCCGACGTCGACGACGAGCACGCTCACTACGCGGCGACCTCACCAGCGCTCATCATGGGAACGCCACCTGCCCGCGCTTCGTGGGCAAGCCCAACTTGCCCGGGTTGAACAGATCGTTCGGGTCGAGCGCGTTCTTCATCGCCACGAGCAGGTTGAACGACTCACGCATGGCCTCGCGCATGAAGCGGCCGCGATTCAGGCCCACACCGTGGTGATGCGCGAGGTTGCCGCCGGCTGCCAGGGCGGCGCGCTGCGCGGCGTCCCACATCGCGACGTAGAGCGCCTGGTGTTCGGCAGTCGTTGCATCGTCGATGTCGCGCGACGAAATTTGACCCACGAAGGTGAAGTAGATGCACGCGCCGTCGAGATAGCTGTGCGACACGTGTGCACTCACGCTGCGCGCGCCGTCGATCGAACGAGTCGCCTTGAGCACGCCGTTGTAGACCGCGCCGATCTTCGACCACGGGGCGGCGACTTCCATCGTGTCGATGACGAAGCCCTTCTTCGTGAGGGCTTGCAGGCCGCTTGTGTCGTTGCGGTGGGCGAGCCAATGGTCGACACGTTCTTCTGGTGCGGTAGTTGCGTGATGGGCGCGGGCACAACGATCGACCACGGCGAGTGTGGCATCGACGATTTCTTGCTCGCCTTCGTCGAGCACAATCAGGGTGCTGTTCACGCCATCGCCGCCGTGGCTGCGTTGAGCCTCGACTGCGTCGTACAAGCGCAGCACCGCGGGTGTGGCGTGAGCACGAATCGCCTCACGCATCGCCTTGACTCCGTCGGCGAACGAGGGGAAGAAGTAAGCCGCCTTCTTGCGCACCGGTGCCACGTCGTGGGCGCGCAACCAGGCGCGAGTCACGATGCCGAGCGTGCCTTCACTGCCGATGAACATCGACGAGGTATCGGGCCCGTGCGCGGCCGCGGGCGCGCCACCCGTGCGAATCACCGAACCGTCGGCGAGCACCACCTCGAGGCCAACGACCATTTCGTCGATCTTTCCGTAGCGCGTCGAGAACTGGCCAGCGCCGAGGCAGGCGATCCACCCGCCGACGGTGGAGATGTCGAATGACTGCGGAAAGTGCCCAAGTGTCAGTCGGTGCTCAGCAAGTGCTTGCTCGAGATCGGGTCCGAAGGTGCCGGGCAGAACTTCGACCACGCCCGCTGAATCGTCGACTGAGATGACTCCAGCCATCGCGGTGATGTCGAGCACGACGCCGCCGAACATCGGCACCGATGCACCGCTCACTCCACTGCGCCCGGCGGTGACGGTGATCGGTACGTCGTATTGCGCACAAAGGCGAACGGTGCGCTGGACGTCCGGAGTGTTGCTCGGCGATACGACGGCGATCGGCAACTGCGGCACTTGTGATTGCAGCGCCCAGCGCATCGCGAGCGGCCACCAGTCGCGAGCATGTTCGGCAAGCTCGAGGTGCTCGGTGCTCGTCGGGCAGATCGCGGAGAGGTCGCGAATCAGTGCGGCGGCATCAAGAGATGGGCCTGCAGCCCCGCGCGCCGCATTCCAGCGAGCGACGACCGGTTGGCCAGGCTCACCGCCGAACTCGATCGGCGGTGTTGGCCGAGTCATGACACTGCGGCTTCGTCTTCGCGGGTGCAGATATCAAGGAAGCGCTTGACCTCATCTTCGATGCGCGACTCGTCCCAGCCGAGTTCGGGTGCGATCAATCGCGCCACGTCGCGGGCACTCGCAGCGGTGGCATGGCGGTCGTACAGCAGACCTCGAGTGCGGCGCGACAGCACGTCATCAAGCGTGACGACGAGTTCGTTGCGCGCGGCGTACACCGCCTCGGCGCGCAAATAGGGCAGACCTTTCACCAACGGCTCGCCCAGCGAGGCATCGCGTGAGATCATCTCGCGGACTGCGTGGGCCTCGGTGCCGAAGCGCGAGACAAGATGATCTTCGCGGTCGCGCGAGGTGGCTCCGAACAACTCCATACGCTTCGTGGTGCAACGTCGCGGGCGCGCCACCCGACCGCCCGCCGACGCATCGACCGACGCTGGTCGCTTTCTCAACACTTCGAGCACGGCATCGACGGTATGTTCGGCCATCTTGCGGTATGTGGTCAGTTTTCCGCCGGTGATGGTGACCATGCCGGAGTCGCTGATGATTACCTTGTGACGGCGCGACAAGTCGGCGGTGCGATCCTTGACCTTCCCGCCGTCTTGCGAGGCGACGAGCGGTCGCAGACCGGCCCAGGTGCCGATCACGTCGTCTCGAGTTATCGCGCGACCGCCCCCCGATACTGCCTTGTTGAGCGCACGCAGGCAGTAGTCGATGTCGTCCTGAGTGCACTGCGGGTCGTCGATGCTGCCCTGATAATCGGTGTCGGTGGTGCCGACGTAGGCGTATCGGTAGGTGCCGTCGCCGTTGGGCATGTGCGGTACGACAAAGAGCGATCGCTTGTCGCCCGGCACCGGGATGACGACGGCAATGTCGTTACGAACCAACTCCCATGGCACGGTGATGTGGATGCCTTTTGCGGGGCGAATCGTCGTCGAATCGCCACCGACATCCATGCGACGCATCGAGTCACCCCACACACCGGTGGCATTCACGACGACCCGCGCAGTGAGGTCGAAGGACTCCCCCTCATGTGTCGCGACACTGGCGCCGATGATCGAGCCCGCAGGGTCCTTCTTCAGTGCGCTCACGCCGCAATAGTTGGCGACCGCCGCGCCACGCTCGATTGCCGAGCGGATGATTGCCAACGTGAGGCGTGCGTCATCGGTCTCTGCGTCAAAGTAGAGGTAGGCCGATGACAGTTTCTCCGCATTCATGGTGGGCATGTGGGCGAGCGCAGTCTTGACACGCAGGCGGCGGTGCAACTTGCCGATGCGCCAGCCACCGGTGAGGTCGTACATCCACAACGCGGAGCCGAGCGCGCGTGCGATCTTGCGCGATACCACGCCATCGCGCGTCATGACAGGGAGCATGAAGGGCAGCATGCGCACCAAGTGCGGCGCGTTGCGCAACAAACGCTGGCGTTCGTAGAGCGCTTCGTACACGAGGGTGACATCGCCCTGTTGCAAGTAGCGCAGCCCGCCGTGGATCAACTTGCTGCTCTTCGACGACGTGCCAGACGCGAAGTCGGTCCGCTCGACGAGCGCCACCCGCAGCCCGCGAGCTGCAGCGTCGAGCACGACGCCGGCCCCCGTGATGCCGCCGCCCACGACGAGCACGTCGAAGGTTTCCGACCGCAAACGGTTCAGCGTCGCATGACGATCCTCCACCGCTTTCATTGCGCCGAGCCTAGAAGTCGGCGACGAGCAGTCGGTGACGATTCAACCCGTCAAGCCCGAACACTCGTGCCCGTTGCCGAGGGTCGGCGGGGTGTGACGCCTGACCGCACAAACCTTCTTCGCATGACTTGCAAATAAGCAGATTCTGCGAATACCTTGTAGCCCGTGCACGCACCAGACATCGTCGCCGCCCGGTACCGCGAGCAGGGTCGCCGACTGACCCCGCAGCGCCAGTTGCTGTTCAGCCTGATGCACGACAATGCGACGCACCCGACCGCAGAAGCCCTCTACGACGAGGCCAGCAAGCGCATGCCGGGCATCTCGCTGAGAACGGTGTACCAAACTCTCGATGAATTGCAGGAGATGGGCGAAGTTCAGCTCATGCGCTGCGACGGTGGTGCAGTACGGTTCGATTCCAACGTCGACGAACACCACCATGCGATTGATGCCGTCACCGGCGAACTCTTCGATGTCTATGTCGACAACGTCGACTCGTTGCGCGCACAACTGCCCACCGGTTTCACCGTCGACAACGTGAGCATCGTCTTTCACGGTCGCCTCGCCGGCCAGACGGCCAGCGATGCCACAGCCGTACGCGCTGCGCGACGAAAGAACACCAAGTCTCCCGCACGGCAGCAAACCGCGCGGGCGAAATCCACGAAGCGTTCGCCACGGCGCGCGAGTCGCGGATCCACCAAATAACCCCAAACAAGGAGAACACTCATGGCCAAGTTGCACGGCACCAAGACACATGAGAACCTCAGGGAAGCGTTCGCCGGCGAGAGCCAGGCCAACCGCCGCTACCTGTGGTTCGCCCAGAAGGCCGATGTCGAGGGATACCCCGACGCAGCCGCCCTGTTCCGTTCGGTCGCCGAAGGCGAAACCGGTCACGCACACGGACACCTCGAGTACCTCGCCGAAGTCGGTGACCCCGCCAGCGGCGAGCCGATCGGTGACACCGAGCAGAACCTGAAGGCATCGATCGCCGGTGAGACCTACGAGTACACGCAGATGTACCCCGGCTTCGCCAAGACCGCCCGCGATGAAGGCTTTGCCGAAATCGCAGACTGGTTCGAGACTCTGGCTCGTGCCGAGAAGAGCCACGCTGGCCGATTCGGTCAAGGACTCAAGTCGCTCAGCTGATTTCCCATTGGCGTCGGCGCGAACACCGCGTCGCCACCACACGGAACACGGTTCGTTGACTCGGGCGCGCAGCATCCCCCCGCTGGCGCCCGGGTCGGCGGCCGAAAGATTCGAAAAGCCGTCACGCACCGCGCGGCGGTACCTACCTGAACCGAAGAACTGGCACACCCGACATGACGATTACCTACGACCCGCACCACCCGATGTACCTCGACGAGGCCGATACGCGTGCCGAGTTGACGCGGGTGTACGACCTGTGCCACGGCTGTCGTCTGTGCTTCAAGTTCTGTCCGTCATTCCCGACGCTCTTTGACTACATCGACCAACACGACGACCAAGATGCCGGCAGGATGACGCCAGCGCAGCAAGACCACGTCATCGACGAGTGCTTCCAGTGCAAGTTGTGCTACATCAACTGCCCGTACATCCCCGGCCAGCACGAGTGGGCGCTTGACTTCCCGCGTCTCATGCTGCGCGCCGACGCGATGCGCCGCGCCAACGGACAGGTCACGTTGCGTGACAAGGCGACGACTGCATTCATGGGCAACACCGACGCGATCGGCAGGGTTTCCGTCGCCACCGTGAAACTCACCAACAAGGTGATGGGCGCCAAGCCCGGTTCGCTCATTCGCAAGGCGGTGGAGATGACGGCCGGCATCTCGAGCGTGCGCCTCCTGCCGAAGTTTGCGCGCGTGCGATTCTCGTCGTGGTTCACGCAGCGCCCGAAGGTGCGCGTCGAGAAGAAGCAGGGGAGCGTCACCGTGTTCCCCACCTGCCTCGTTGAGTACCAAGAGCCCGCGATCGGCAGGGCCCTCGTCAAGGTGTACGAGCGCAACGGTATCGAGTGCTCGCTCACTGACGCCGGCTGCTGCGGTGCGCCGTACCTGCACTCAGGTGACATGGCCAAGTTCACGAAGGTTGCAGTCGACAACGTGGCGACGCTGGCTGCCGAAGTGCGAAAGGGCAACGACATCGTCGTGCCGCAGCCGACCTGCAGTTATGTGCTGAAGAAGGACTACCTCGACTACGTCGGCGGGCCGGACGCTCAACTCGTATCGGAAAACACGTACGACGCCGCGGAATTCCTGATGAAGGTGCACAAGACCGAGGGCTCGTCGCTCGACACCAAGTTCGATGGTGAATTTCCCGAGACCATCACGTATCACACGCCGTGCCACCTACGTGCGCAGAACATCGGTTTGAAGAGCCGCGACCTCATGAAGTTGACCGGCGCGAAGATCAAGCTCGTGCAGCAGTGCTCGGGCATCGACGGGATGTGGGGCTTGCGCGCCGAGAACGCCGAGCTCAGCATTCCGATCGGCAAGAAACTTGGTCAGATGGTGAAGGATGCCGGGGGCGAAGTCGTCGCCGGCGACTGCCATCTCGCCAACACCGCAATCACCGAGCAGACCGGGGCGGCACCGCTGCATCCGCTGCAGGTGGTGGCCAAGGCCTACGGCCTCGACACGGAATGAGGCGAGTTCAACCACTGAAATATCAATCCCGACAACCCGCAAGAAGAGGAGACATCCCCCGTGTCCGCCATGACCGGCAAACGCAAACTCACCCTTGACGACATTCTCGACCATCGTGCCTACGAGCGCGTGCGCGAAGACATGCGCGCGCGGGTGATCGAGACGAAGCGTCGTCGTCGCCAGCATCTCGGCACGATCGTGACCCTGTCGTTCGAGAACCGTCTCACGATGCAGAACCAGATTCAAGAGATGCTGCGCGTCGAGCGTGTCGTCACCGACGAAGGCGTGATGGAAGAACTGAGGGCATTCAACCCGATGATCCCCGAGCCGGGTCAGTTGTGCGCGACACTCTTCATCGAACTGACGAGCGACGATCAGATGCGCGAGTGGCTGCCCAAACTCGTCGGCATCGAGAACTCCATCGTGTTGCGACTTGCCGACGGCAGCCAGGTGCGCGGCACGGTCGACGAGCAACACGCCGAAGGCCTCACCCGCGAGACCGTCACCGCAGCGGTGCATTACGTGCGCTTCGAATTCTCGCCCGAGCAGGTCGGGCAGTTCGCGAAGGGCTCCGTGCAGTTGCGATGCGACCACCCGAACTACCTCGAGGCGATCGAGCTGCCGGACTTCGCGGTGACCGAGTTGCTGACCGACCTTCGCGACGACGCCTGATTGGCGCGCCAAACCTTGGCATCTCTGATGCCGGTGAATGCCGCGCAGCCTGCCCGCGTAGGGCGCACCTTCCGCGGTCGCAGCACGGCTGAGGCACATCTAGAGCCCTTGAACAGTGGTGGCGACCATCGCGGTGGCGAGCAGACCAGCAATGCCGCTTACTCCCCAAGCGGAGACCTGAATCCGTCGCTCCAGTGCCGCAAATCGGTGGTCGAGCCGTTTCTCCAGTGAAGCGAATCGTTCGGTCATTGAGCTGCATCGTTCGTCGACGAGGTTGAACCGCGCATCGATCACTTCGAATCTGTCGAGAATCTGAGTCGAAGCAGATTTCTCAAGTTCTCGTTGGGGGCCGGGCGGATTGGGATGAATCGGGGAGTTTGCAGCCGGTTCTCCAATAGCGTTCACTCAGTGGCGGACGAGGCCGAAAGCGAGGCCAAAGTGCGCGCAATGTTGACCCACGATGAAGCGGCCGCCGAGATGCGCCGCGTGCTGAGCGGCGGGCAGTCCACGGAACAGATTCGCGAGTTCTTGCTCGCCTACAACGCTCGCGAGGCGACAGCGGAAGAGCTGGGCGGTTTTCTGCAGGCCGTGCGTGAGGCTGCCACGCCGATCGAACTGGCACCACACATCGCGCGTCGCACAATTGACATCGTCGGCACCGGGGGCGACAAGAGCGGCTCGGTCAACGTCTCGACGATGGCGTCGCTCGTTGTCGCCGCGGCGGGAGTGCCGGTGTGCAAGCACGGCAACCGGTCGGCTTCCAGCAAGTGCGGCACCGCGGATGTGCTGGAAGCACTCGGCGCGCGAATCGAACTCTCCGCAGGCCACGTGAGTCGCAGCGTGGCAGAAGCAGGTTTTGGTTTCGTGTTCGCGCCGGCGTTTCATCCAGCGTTCAAACACGTGGGGCCCGTGCGTCGCGAGCTCGGTGTGCCGACGGTGTTCAATCTGCTCGGCCCCATGGCCAACCCGGCGACGGTGGCCTACATGCTGGTCGGGGTCGCAAACCCGTCGCGGATGCAGACGATGGCGGCCGTGCTCGCGCAGCGCACGACCGGCGCGCTCGTCGTGCACGGGCATGGTGGGCTCGACGAGTTGTCCCTTGCCGGGAGGAATCGCGCGATTGCGACAGCGAACAACGACGCGCAGATCGAGCACACGATTGATGCAGTCGCGCTAGGTCTTTCACCGGCATCCAACGAGCAACTACGCGGGGGTGACCCAGCCCACAACGCGGGCATCGTGCGCGACGTGCTGGCCAACCGCTTGCGCGGCCCGATGCGTGACGTGGTGGTCTTGAATGCTGGCGTCGCGCTGCACGTGGCGCAGGCGGCGAGCACACCGACCGAAGGTGTCGAACTTGCCGATGCGATGATTGCAAGTGGCAAGGCAGCAGCGACGCTCGAGGCGTTCATCGCGATAAGTAACCTGAATTCGTGATTCGTGTCTCGGTGCCCGCGAGCACCGCCAACCTCGGCGCTGGTTTCGACACGCTCGGCATGGCGCTCTCGTTGCGATTCGAGACTGGGCTCGTGCAGCCTGGTCGGGCCGCAGATGCGCGCACCTGCGATGCACGTCATCCGGCGATGGTCGCGTTTCGCAGGAGCGGTGGTGCCGGCGAAATCTGGTCGCATGACCGCATCCCGATGGGGCGGGGGCTGGGGTTCAGTGGTGCGGCACGCGTCGGCGGCGCCCTGCTCGCGATTGCCCAGCGCGAAGGCGTGGTCGCAGCGAACTCGCACGAGGCGCGACTTGCGGCCTTCGGTGTGGCGAGCGAACTCGAGGGACACCCCGACAACGCCGCGCCGTCAGCATTCGGTGGGCTCACCGTGGCGGCGGCTGGTCGTGCGGTGCGTGTGCCGATCAACGTGCTTGCCGAAGTGGTCGTGTGGGTCCCCGAAAATGCGACCAGCACGAAAGAGTCGCGTACCAAACTTGCCTCGACCGTGTCGATGGAAGACGCAGTCTTCAACATCGGACGTAGTTCGCTCTTCGTCGCGGCGATGATGACCGGGGATGTCACCGCGCTGGCAGAGGCCGCACGCGACCGATTGCACCAGGATGTACGTCTCGCCGTGGTGCCCGACACCAAGCAGGCGATGCGTGCCGCGATGGATGCGGGCGCATGGGCGGCGTGGCTGTCTGGCTCGGGCCCGACGATGGCGTGTCTCGTTGATCCCGCGCGTGCAGCGGAAGTCGCGACTGCATTACCGCGGGGCGGCACTGTGCATCGGCTGCAGATCGATACGCATGGTCCGACCGCGGCGTAGACGCGTCGTGCGACGTTCGCTCGCCTCGTGAGGGTCTTGCTCGATTACTCGCGCGACCCGAGCAGCGCGATCTCGCGCAGCTGACCCGAGCGCAGACCGAAGTAGTGCTCGAGATGTTGCAACACGAGTTCATTCGGGATGAATGCGCGGCGCTCCGTGCGCATCCGCGCATCCGCGCCTTCCCATGGCCTACATCGCTCGGTCGGATGGTTGCGCTTCAGAAGGTCGTACGCCTCTTGTGGATCGAACCCGTTCGCAATTGCGATTCCCCATGCGGTGCTGGTGGAGCGTGACATGCCGGCGTGGCAATGCACGAGCAGATTCGCGCGCCCCGTGCCCCACTCGAGTGCCTCGACGACGAGTTCGAACGTGGGTGCGAGGTATCCGCGATAGTGCTCGGTGATGTCGTCGAACGTGACGACCTTGTGGTCGGGGTGCCCGAAATCGTCGACCTCGTGGAGGTCGGGGCCGACGGTGAGCACGCTCGCAAAGTCGCGGCAGAGTATGCGCGCCTCCTCGAGGTTGCGCACGGTGGGAAGAAGATCGCTGCTGATGGAGATGGTGGGGGATGAAGTTGTCACACATGTATTACGCACGAACGGTGCAAAAGTGTGACGCGGGACCGCGACTGAGAAACGCGACGTCGACCTGTGACGTAGAACTGTGACGCGTTGCGAATGATCAGACACGATCCGGGTTGTCGCCAGGAAACTCGCCGGTGTAATCGATGTTCCAAAACTCAGCCCCGCACTCCGGGCAGACGGCAAAGTCGTCGTCGAAGAATTGGATCAGCGTGCCGCAATAGTCGCACGGCATGTTGTCTTCGATGATGTCGATGTTCACGGCGCGATTATGACACGGGGGTGTCGCAGTGATGCGACGCGCGCGGAGTTGGGGAAGTTGGTGCCGCAGAAACCGAGTAACACCCCTACATCACGGTGTTCACATGAGCATCGTCATCTCCTGTGACACCTGCGTGGCCCGTGATACCTCGGCCTGCGCCGACTGCATCGTGCCGATGTTGTGCGGCGAGCCGCAGCACGACGCGGTGATCTTCGACTACGAAGAACTGCGCACCCTGGCCGTCTTGGCCAAGAGCGGCCTTGTGCCGCGGTTGCGCCACCAGCGCAGTGCGTAGCCTTCGGCAGGGTGACTGACGCCTACACCGAGGAATTGCTGGCGCTCGTGCGAGCGGCAGGTGCCGATCGAGTCGGCGTCACGACCGCAGCCCCGCTGGCGCGAGCACGCGTCGCCATCGAATCGCGCGTCGCCGCCGGCCATGCCGACGAGATGCAGTTCACGTTCCGCAATCCGGAACGCTCGACGACCCCGACGATGTCGGTGCCAGGTGCGCGCAGCATCATCGTGGCGGCGCGGTCGTATTGGTCGGAGGGCACGCCGCCCGAGAATCCTTCACGACACAACGGCACAGCGGATTCGAACGCGGGTGTGGCAGCTCGGGTTGCTCGGTACGCGTGGCGCAACCATTACGACCCGCTACGCGACGCATTGCGCGCCGCGGCCCGACGATTGAAGAGCGACGGTCATCGCGCCACGGTGTTCGCTGACGACAACTCGATCGTCGATCGCGAGGTCGCATACCGCGCCGGTCTCGGTTGGTACGGCAAGAACGCCAATTTGCTCCTTGAGGGCCTCGGCAGTTGGTTCGTGCTCGGCTGCGTGGTGACCACCGCCGAGTTGCGGGTCACCGAGCGCGAAGTCGGCGACGGTTGTGGCGCGTGTCGCCGCTGCATCGACGCTTGCCCGACTGGGGCGATCGTCGAACCTGGTGTCGTCGACGCACGGAAGTGCCTGGCATGGCTGCTGCAGAAGCCCGGCACGTTCGACCACGCCCACCGGGCAGCACTTGGCACACGTATATATGGATGCGACGACTGTCAGGAAGTGTGCCCGCCGAGTCGTCGTGGCGCCATCGATCGTACCGCCGGCGACGAGCGCGCGAGTGTTGATGCGCTCGAGTTGCTGACCGCCACCGACGACGAGGTCTTGCGCATCGTGGGTGAGTGGTACGTCGCCGACCGCAATCCACGATGGGTGCGCCGCAACGCGTTGCTCGTGCTCGGCAACTCCGGTGATCGCAGCGACGACGTTGCGTCGGTGCTCGCGCGTTACGTGCACGGTGACGACGTGTTGTTGCGCGAGCATGCGCTCTGGGCGGCCGAGCGTCTCGGCTTCGAGCATCTCGTAACGGAAGAGTTGGTGCCGTGAAGCATCTCCTCGTGACGAACGACTTTCCGCCGAAGGTTGGCGGAATTCAAAACATGCTGTGGGAGTTGTGGCGGCGGCTCGACCCGTCGACGTTCGCCGTGTTGACCAGCCCCTACGAAGGTGCCACCGAGTGGGATGCAAAGCAGGCGTTTCGAGTCGAGCGGATTCCCGAGCCGGTGTTGCTGCCGCACCCGCTGATGGTGCGGCGCATCGATCAATTGGCGCGCGACTTCGGTGCGCAGCACGTGGTGCTCGACCCTGCGCTGCCACTCGGGTTGGTGGGCTGGTCATTGTCGCTGCCATACAGCGTGATGGTGCATGGGGCGGAGATCACGGTGCCGAGTCGACTGCCGGCATCACGCCAGGCGCTGGCGCGTGTGTTGCGTGGGGCAAGTCAGGTGATTGCGTCAGGTCGTTATCCGGCTGCCGAGGTGGCGCGCGTGGCAGGTCGGGAGTTGCAGGTGGTGCAGATTCCGCCCGGAGTGGATACGCAACGATTCCGCCCGCTTGATGACGCGCAGCGGCGTGCCGCCCGCGCCAAGTTCGGGGTATCGGCGCACGCGCCGCTCGTGGTGGGGCTCAGTCGTCTGGTACCGCGCAAAGGCTTTGATGTTGCCATCCGTGCGGTCGCTCGGGTGGCTGCTGCATCGCGCACCGTCGGTGGAGGCCGACCCGATTCGAGTGTGGACGGCGTGACGATGCTGATCGGTGGTACGGGCCGCGATCGGGATCGGCTACAGCGGTTGATTGACGAGTTGCAGGCGCCCGTTCGACTCTTGGGCAGGGTGAGCGACGATGATCTGCCGGCGCTGTACGGATGCGCGGACGTGTTCCTGATGCTGTGTCGCAATCGCTGGGGTGGCCTTGAACAGGAGGGCTTCGGCATCGTCTTTGCCGAGGCCGCGGCCTGCGCGGTGCCGCAAATCGCCGGCGACAGCGGCGGTGCCGCGGAGGCGGTCGTCGACGGGGAGACGGGTCTCGTGGTACGCGACCCACGCAACGTTGACGCGGTGGCGGAAAGCCTGCGCTCGCTGTTGAGCGACTCAGCCCGACGTAATGAGATGGCGATGGCGTCGCGCACTCGCGCCGTCAACGAGTTCGACTACTCGGTGCTGGTCGCCCGCCTCGCTGCCGCGCTGCGCGCCGTGAACTAGCCTTGCCCACGTGATCGACCAAGCGACCGAAACAGAACACGTCGCGGCGACGCCGGCCCGTTGCTATGACATCGCAGTCGACTTCGAGCGATATCCCGAGTGGGCGCGTGATGTCAAGGAAGCCAATGTGCTCGAGCGTGACGCCGCAGGCCGCGCCACCAAGGTCGAGTATCGCGCCAGCGCACTCGGGCGCAGCACGCACTACACGCTCGCCTACGACTACTCGCAGGCGCCCGAGCGAATCTCGTGGTCGCTGGTCGAGGGCGACATCATGCGCGTGATCGACGGCGCCTACACGTTTGCCGCCGAGGGTGGCGGAACCGATATCACCTACTCGCTGAAGATCGAACTCATCGTGCCGTTGCCCGGGTTCGTGAAGCGCCGCGCTGAGGTGCGCATTCTGCACACGTTGAAGGAATTGAAGTCGCGCGCCGAGTCGTGATCCGCGCTGAGCAGTGAAGCGCGCTGAACCGTGAAGCGTACTGCGTCGTGATCCGCGCTGCAGGTGTCGATGTCGGGGGCACGAAGTGCCTCGGAGTGGTGATCAACGCCGACGGCGGCCTTACGAGTGAACACGACATCATCAACGAGGTTCGCCATCCGACGCCGCACGCATCACAACTCGTCGACGCGCTGGCCGGTCTGATCGGCGAACTCGGAGACGTTGACTCAATCGGTGTTGGCGTGCCGGGTCTCATCACGCTCGACGGTGTGATGCGCGCCTCACCGAACATCCCGGGCTCGGTGGACGTCGCAGTTGGCCCGGAGTTGTCGCATCGTCTCGGTCGGCGCGTGCACGTCGACAACGATGGCAACCTTGCGGCACTTGCCGAGTGGCGCTACGGCGCCGGTCGCGGCGCGCGCAACATGTGGATGGTCACGCTCGGCACCGGAATCGGCGGTGGTCACATCGTCGACGGTGTAGTACAACGCGGAGTGAATGGGTTTGCGGGAGAAATCGGCCACATGGTGGTGAACCCCGACGGCCCGCGCTGCACCTGTGGAAGAAAGGGCTGCTGGGAGGTCTACGCGTCAGGCCGCGGCCTCAAGTTGCTCGCGGCGGGCGAACCGGGGGAGAGCGTGGTGGAGCGTGCGCGTCGTGGCGATGCCGATGCCGTCACCGTGCTCGAAGCGTGGGCCCGGTGGGTGGCGCTCGGAATATCGAACCTCACGAACTTCTCCGACCCGGACGTGATCGTGATCGGCGGCGGCGTGTCGGAGAATGCCGACATCATGATGCCGATCGTGCGCCGATGGTTCGTTGAACTGTTGTATTCGCCCGAACAACGAACGCATCCCGACTTACGGGTGGCACGACTCGGCGAACATTCCGGGGCGATCGGTGCGGCGTTGCTTCCGCTGAGGCACGAGCCACTCTTAGGCTGACGAGGTGGATTTTCGTCGCATCAGCAACCTGCCGCCGTACGTCTTCACGATCATCAACAATCTGAAGATCATTGCGCGTCGCGATGGTGACGATGTAGTCGACCTGGGTTTCGGTAATCCCGACATTCCATCGCCACAAATTGCAGTGGAGAAACTGGCGGAGGCTGCGCACAACCCGAAGAATCACCGCTACTCGCAGTCGCGTGGCTTGCCCAAACTGCGCGAAGCGGTGGCCGGCATGTACCACCGTAAATTCGGTGTAACGCTCGACCCTGAGTTGCAGATCACGAACACGATCGGGTCGAAGGAGGGTTTCAGTCACTTGATGTGGGTGTTACTCGAGTCGGGCGATGCGGCAATCGTGCCGAGCCCGAGTTATCCGATCCATATTTTCGGGCCGTTGTTCGCCGGTGCCGACCTGCGTCAGATTCCGATGCGCAGCCAGCGACAGTTGCTCTCGGCAACGGATGTCGATGTCGAATATCAGGCTGAGTTCTTCGACGCGCTCTACAAGGCGTGGGACGTCGGATGGCCGAAGCCGCGTGTGCTGGTGATTTCGTTTCCGCACAACCCGACAGGGGCCACCGTCGATTTGTCGTTCATGCAACGCGTTGTCGATTTCTGTCGCGCGCGGGAGATGATCGTCGTGCACGACTTTGCGTACGCCGACATGGGGTTCAATGGCTACGCACCGCCGTCGATATTGCAGGCTGAGGGCGCGATGGATTGCGCCGTCGAGTTCTATTCGATGACGAAGGGCTACTCGATGGCCGGCTGGCGCTGCGCCTTCCTCGTCGGCAACACCGAGGTGGTGCAAGCGCTCGTCAAACTGAAGTCGTACCTCGACTACGGCTCGTTCCAGCCGATCCAGATTGCGGCGACGGTGACGCTGAACGAGGCGCACGACTTCCCCGTCGAGGTATGCCAGACGTACCAGTCGCGTCGTGACGCGCTCATTGAAGGCCTCGATCGAATCGGCTGGTCGATTCCGTCGCCGCGCGGCTCGATGTTCGTGTGGGCACCAATCCCCGAGGCGTATCGGGAGATGAATTCCGTCGAGTTCTGTTCGCACCTCGTCAGTGAATGCAACGTGGCATTGTCGCCCGGCTCGGGCTTTGGCCCGGGCGGCGAAGGCTTCGTGCGCTTTGCGTTGATCGAGAACGAGCAGCGCATCCAGCAAGCGGTGCGCAATCTCGACCACGGCCTGCCGAAGCTGTAACGCCGCGGCGACGGCCGAGTTTTGCCCGCGGCGCAGCATGGATTTGCCCGCGGCGACGGCCGAGTTTCGCCCGCCGCGCCGCTGGCATGTTGCCGGCACTCGAGCGTGACTTGACATTGCCTATGAGTGGTCTACCGTGCGCGCTGTGGTGGGCGAGAAGAACTGCTGTCACGCACGCCCAGTCGCGCACACACTCGAGTATGAGTACCTCCGAAACCCTGCAACAACTCTCGTCGCCCGATGCCAAACGTCTCCGTCTTCACCGCGCTCTACAGCAGAAGATCGGCACCACTGTGGCGGATGATCTCATGGACTTTCTTCCACCGAGCGGTTGGGGTGATCTTGCTCGTAAATCGGATCTCGACGCCTTGGGAAAGCGGCTGGACTCGCGTATCGACGCCGTAGAACGACAGATCGTCGAGTTGCGCAACGAAGTGCGGGCACTCGGCAACTTGCGACACACCATCGTGCTGACCGGAGCATCCCTTGCAATCTCACTCTTTGTCGGTCTGGGAGGGTTGATGGTGGCGGTCGTGCAACTCGCTGGCCGGTAAGGCAGCGTGAACTCCTACGACGAACTGCGCCGCACGCTGCGCGGCCCGCTCGGCCGTGCCGCAGCTGAGGCGCTCGCCGACACGATTGCTGATGTCGAAGCTCGACACCGTCGCGGGTTGCGTGACGCGATCATCACCGCGAGTGTGTGCCTCTTCGTGGGGCTCAGTGCGGTGATGTTGGCCATCGCAACGTGGGTTGGCTGAGTTACGGGTTCACCCAGCCGCGCGAGCGCTCGACGGCGCGCAGCCATTGGGCGTGCGCAGCGTCGCGACCGGCGCCGCTCGGGGAGAAGCGACGCTCCAACGCCCAACGCGACGCGATGTCGTCGGTCGAGCCCCACACGCCTTCGGCCAGACCGGCGAGATAGGCCGCACCAATCGCGGTGGTCTCCAACTCGGTGGGTCGCAACACGTCGACCCCGAGTTGATCCGACTGCAGCTGCAACATCAGGTTCATGACGGCTGCACCACCGTCGACACGCAAATCGCGAATCGCGACACCCGATGCGCGCGTCATCGCATCCACCACGTCGCGTGTTTGAAACACCATCGACTCCACCACGGCTCGCGCGATGTGCGCACGCGAAGTCCCGCGCGTGATGCCAAAGATTGCGCCGCGCGCGTAGGCATCCCACCAGGGGCTGCCCAACCCGGCGAACGCCGGCACCATCACGACACCACCGGTGTCGGGCACGCTCTCGGCGAGCGGGCCGATCTCGCTCGAGGCATCGATGATGTCCAGGCCGTCGCGCAGCCACTGCACCGCGGCACCCGTCACGAAGATCGCGCCCTCGTACGCGTACACCGCAGGTTGGTTGCCGAGCTGCCACGCCACCGTCGTCAGCATGCCCGTGGTCGGCCTGGGGCAGGTGGTGCCGACGTTCATCAGCACGAAACTGCCGGTGCCGTAGGTGTTCTTGGCGCTGCCGACCGCAAAACACGCCTGACCAAACAGCGCAGCCTGCTGGTCGCCGGCCACCCCGCTAATGGGGATGCCGGCAGGAATCGCGCCGTCGTGCACGGTGACACCGAGGCGACCGCTCGAAGGCACCACGTCGGGCAGCGACGAAGAGTCGACGTCGAACATCGCACACATCTCGTTGCTCCACTTGAGCGAGCGGATATCGAACAGCATCGTGCGTGAAGCATTCGTGACATCGGTGGCAAACGCCGCACCACCCGTCAACCGGTGGATGAGGAACGCATCGATGGTGGCGAACGCGAGATTCTTGCTGTTCGCGACACCCGTATTCCGTAGCAGCCATTCCACCTTCGAGCCGGAAAAATACGGGTCGAGCACGAGCCCGGTCGTGGAGCGCACCATCGGCAGGTTGACGGCGAGTGCATCACAACGTTGTGCGGTGCGGCGGTCTTGCCACACGATTGCGCGGTGCAGCGGCGACCCGCTGCGACGGTCGACGGCCACGACCGTTTCACGCTGGTTGGTGATGCCGATTGCGGCGATCGGTGCAGTCACCCGGCTGCAGACGTTCTGCAGTGTGGCGCGCACCGCCTGCCAGATTTCCTCGGCATCGTGCTCGACCCAACCGGGTTGCGGGTAGTGCTGGGTGAACTCGCGGTAATCGGCGATGGATGCACGACCGTCGGCGAACACGGCCCGCGTGCGCACACCGGTGGTGCCGGCATCGATCGCGAGCACCACGCCGGCATGCGAGCGAGCTGCGGGCACGGCGCGAGATTAGTGGAGCGACTCGCAGGGGAGTTCCACCACGAAACGTGCGCCCGACGCACCGTCGCGGCGTGGCTCCACCCAGACGCGACCGCCGTGCAGTCGCACATGCTCGCGCACCAAGGCCAGACCGAGACCGGCGCCCTCGGAAGTGCCGCGCTTGCTCGCGCCGACACCACGGGAGAACCGGTCGAAGATGCGATCGCTGTCGCCGTCCATCACACCCTCGCCGGCGTCCTCAACGCTGATCCACACGTGCGACGTCGAGTCGTCGGCGGGTGACACCTGCACCGCCGCGCTGCCGCCACCGTGCGCACGCGCATTGTCGATCAGGTTGGCAACGACGCGTGCCAACCGACGGCGATCACCGCTCAACGTGGCGTCCGCGCAGCGGGGGTCGATGTGCACGGGTGAACGGGGGAGACTGCTCGCCCGCACGGATTGTTCGACGAGTTCACTCGCGCGCAGCGTGTCACGATTCAGGCGCACGGCGCCGGCGTCGTAACGGGAGATCTCCAGCAGGTCCTCGACGAGGCCCGTGAAACGCGCGACGTCGGCAACGAGCAGGTCCAGTGCCGCTTGGCTGCGCTCGGTCAGTTCATCCCGCCGTGACATCATCACTTCGACGGAGGCGGCGAGGGTCATGAGCGGTGAGCGCAGCTCGTGGCTCACATCGCTGGCGAAACGAGCATCACGTTCGACCCGCTCTTGCAGACGAGCAACCATGGCGTTGAAGGCGTCGGTGAGGGAGTTGAGATCCGGGTCGTCGGTCGGCTCGAGTCGCGTGTCGAGTCGACCGTCGGCGATGGCACGTGCCGCTTCGGCGGCACCGGCCAGCGGCCGCACGACGCGTTCGCTCGACACGATGCCGAGCATCAAACCCACCAGCACCGTGACGATGGTCGCGAGAATCAGGGACGCCCGCACGCTGCCGAGCGTCTCGTTGATGAGGCCATCACTGAGGCCCAGCTCGCCTTCGCGCACGCGCAAGTTCGACCGCGTCAAGGTGTAGGTAAGAAAGAACAGCACGCCCGACAGCACCATCGCACCGACCACGAAGGTGAGGAGGATGCGCGTGCGCACACCAACGCGTCGCGGCGTCCAGCGGCGAACGAAGGCGCGTACCCGCGAGATACGTCGTGGTCGGGCCGGATGAATCGGGCTCGTCACGACTGCAGTCGATAGCCGAGACCGCGCACCGTCACCACGTGGCGGGGGTTCGCAGGATCGACTTCGATCTTCATACGTAATCGACGCACATGCACGTCGACCAACCGACCGTCACCGAAGTAGTCGTAGTCCCAGACCTTCTTCAGCAGAATCTCGCGACTAAACACTCCGCTCGGGTCCTGTGCAAGCACGCACAACAGTTTGAACTCGGTCTTCGTCACCGGCACGTCCTCGCCGCGCAGCGTGACGCGACCCTCCGCCGGCACGATGTGCAGGTCTCCGAATTCCAGCACGGCATGCTCGTCACGCTCGGTGGGGCGGATGCGGCGCAGCAGGGCACGGATGCGTGCCGAGAGTTCCTTCGGGGCGAATGGCTTGGTCATGTAGTCGTCGGCGCCGGCCTCGAGCCCGGCCACCACGTCGTGGGTGTCGCTGCGCGCCGTGACCATCACGATTGGCACGCTGCTCTTGCCGCGAATCTGGCGGCACAACTCGAAACCGTCGATGCCGGGCAGCATGATGTCGATCAGCACCACGTCGGCGGGGTTGGCGGCAAACAGCGCGGCGGCGGCTTCGCCCGTGGCGGCTTCGTCGACGGTCCAGCCTTCGTCTTCCAGCGCCAATCGCACCGAGGTGCGGATGCGCTCGTCGTCCTCCACGGTGAGGATGCGGGTTCCCACGGCTTCTAAAGGTAGTGCTGGAAGCGCAAGAAGAGGTAAGGGCAGCGTCGACGAGTGCGATACTTACGCGTGCGGATGCTTGCGCATCGCCGCAACGAGCAAGCCAGAGAGCGCGTCGAACACACCCGGTGCCGACACCAACACTTCTGCTGGGCGCAACGGACCCCCGGCGAAGTCGCCGCTGCGCGCACCGGCCTCGCGGGCGATCAACTCCGCAGCGAGGATGTCCCACGTGTACAGGTTCTCCTCGAAGTAAGCATCGAGACGACCGCAGGCAACGAAGCAAATATCGACGGCCGCCGCGCCCATACGCCGCACGTCGCGAATCTGGTGGATGAACTCCGTGACGCGCCGCGACTGCACGGTGCGATGCGCGGGCGTGTAGCTGAAGCCCGTGGCCACGAGCGCCTTATTCACGTCGGAGAGCGAGGAGCAGGAGATCGCCCGGTCGTTGAGCGTGGCTCCGCCGCCGCGCCGCGCCGCGAACATCTCACCAAGATCAGGCATGTACACCGCCCCAACGAGCGAGCCCGCTGCGTCGCGCGCGCCGATCGAAACGCACCACGTGGGCAGGCCGTACATGAAACTGGTCGTGCCGTCGATCGGGTCGACATGCCACTCCACGCCCGAGGTGCCTGCATGGCCGCCGCCTTCTTCGCCAACGATGGAATCGTCGGGTCGCGCGGCACGCAGCCCGGAGATGATCATCGCTTCTGCTTCGCGGTCGAACTTGGTGACCATGTCGGTGTCGGTGAGTTTCGTGCCCACCACGTGGATGCCCTGGGCGCGACCCGCCCGCGCGCTATCGCCGGCGCGACGAGCCAAGTCGCGCGCGAGTGCGAGCAGGTCGCCCGCTGAATCGCCGTTGGAGGACGCGGCGGACTTGTCGGCGGATGTGTCGCCGGACGGTGCGCTACTGGTCGCCACGCTCGCGCCATTCACCCATCGCCCGCAAGCCGAGCACGGCGACCACGCTCATGCCCGCCGCGAATGACACCGACCCGATCAACACCGCGAGCCCCGACGGCACCGCGCACTCGCCGGCGCACTGCACGTCGACGAGCGCATGGCCGATTGCGCCGCCGGCCGCTCCTGCGACGAGCACCGTGGCGAAGGCAACGATGCGCGCCGTGCGGGAGGGCAGAGCGGAGAGCGGTCGGTCGTTCATCGCCCCAACACCGTATTACTAGCGTTGCCCGCATGTCGGCAATGCCGCAGCGTCGCGTTCTGCACGTCGACATGAACGCCTTTTTCGTGGCGTGCGAAGTGCTGCGCCGCCCCGAACTTGCCGGTCGGGCGGTGGTCGTCGGGGGCTCGTCGCAGCGCGGGGTGGTCGCGGCGGCTTCGTATGAGGCGCGGCAATTCGGTGTGCGTTCGGCGATGGCATCGGCGATCGCGAGTCGCTTGTGCCCGCACGCGATCTTTCTCGACGGCGACCACGACTACTACGGCGAGGTGAGCGCGAAGGTTTTCGAGGTCCTGCGCGACTTCACGCCGCTTGTCGAGGGGCTGTCGCTCGACGAAGCCTTCCTCGACGTGACGGGCGGGCAACGAGTGCTCGGTGACGCACCGACAATCGCCCGGCAAGTGCGCGAGGCCGTGCGCAGTCAGGTTGGTTTGCCGTGCAGCGTCGGCATCGCAACCTCGAAGTTCATCGCGAAATTGGCGACCGAGTTCGCCAAACCGCGGGCATCGCGCGACCACATTGATCCGGGCCCCGGGATCTTCGAGGTCGCGGCAGGAAACGAGATCGCGTTCTTGCATCCGCTGGGAGTCGGCATGCTGTGGGGTGTCGGGCCCGTCACGCTGGAGAAACTGCACCGCATCGGATTGCAGACCGTCGGTGATCTCGCCGCGTGCGATCTGCGAATCCTGCAACTCGCACTCGGCGAGGCGCACGCGCAGCACCTGTACGACCTCAGCCACGGCATCGACGATCGTGTCGTCGAGCCCGATCGCGCGGTCAAGTCGATCGGCAGTGAAGAAACCTTCGGCGACGATCTCACCGACGCACGCGAAGTACGCCGCAACCTGCTGCGCATGGCCGACACCGTCGCCCGTCGCTGTCGAGAGCAGGGCCTCACCGCGCGCACCATCACCTTGAAGATTCGCTACGGCGATTTCAGCACCATCACCCGCGCCAAAACCCTCGACGCGCCGGTCGACACCGCGCAGGCAATCATGACGGTGGTCGATCAACTCCTGGCGGAGGTGGATGTCGCAGCAGGCGTGCGGCTCGCCGGTGTGAGCGCACGCAACTTCGCCGAACTGGACCCACAGCTCAGTCTCTTCGCTGAGTTTGACGAACCGTCAACCCGCACCGATGCGGAGTGGCGTGAGGCGTCGCGTGCCATCGACCGCATTCGGGAGAAGTTCGGCGACGACGCCATCATCACCGGTGGCGTCGATGAGACCCACAGCACACCATGGGGACCACGCCGCGAGTGACATTCGTGCAGGGGGCACGATCGGCTGCATCCCCCTACTACGCTCGCAGTCAATGAGAATCTCCCGCAAAGGTCGCCGCCGTGCCGCTGTCTGAAGACGAAGTTCAGAAGCTGCGCGAGATCGAGGCGCAACTCGAAGGTGACGAGCGTTTCGTGCAGGCCGTCTCGCCATCTGGTCTCTACCGACCGGCCGTCAAGAAAGTGCGTTGGGCGGCACTCGGGACGGTGGCCTCGTTGGCGCTGGTGTTCGTCGGTTTGCAGATTCACTTCGCGGCTGGTTTCGCGGGTTTTGCCCTGATGTTGGCGTGCGTGTTGGTGATCGAGCGCGAGTTGCGCGCGATGGGCAAGGTCGGTGTGCGCGACCTCAGCACGATGCTGCGCACCACGCGCGACCAAGCCAAGCAACTGCGCGACAAGATGGGTCGCGAACAATAGCGAGATGGGTTGGCGGCGATAACTCGGGCATACCTTGCCGTTGACATCGGTGGCACCAAGATGCTGGCTGGGCTCGTCGCACCGGATGGTCGAGTCATCGCGCAGGATCGTTGCGAAACACCACCGGCCAAGGTCTGGGATGCGCTCGCGACTCTGGTCGATCGCTTGCGGGCGGCGACGAGCGGGCATGAACTCATCGCCTGCGGCGTGGGGTGCGGCGGGCCGATGTCGCACGAGGGCGACAGGGTCTCGAACTTGCACATCACGGAGTGGAACGACTTCCCGCTGCGCTCATCGCTCGCTGCGCTGACGGGGTTGCCGACCTTCGTCGACAACGACGCGAAGGCAATCGTGCTGGGGGAGGCATGGTGCGGGGCGGCGGCCGGTCATCGCGATGTGATCGGCATGGTCGTGTCGACGGGTGTCGGCGGGGGAATCATCTGTGACGGCAAATTGCTCGACGGAGACACGGGCAATGCCGGACACATCGGTCACGTGAACGTGGTGCCGAACGGTCGGCTGTGCAAGTGCGGTGCGCGCGGATGCCTCGAAGCGGTCGCCTCCGGCACTGCGATTGCGGCAATGACCGGACGCCCCGCAGTCGAGGCGCCCCCACAGGTCATCCGCCAGACCGGCACCTACGTCGGTCGCGCCGTTGCGTCGGTGGCGACATTGCTCGACCTGCGACTAGCGGTGATCGGTGGGTCGGTGGCGCTCGGCTTCGGCGCGCCGTTCTATGAGGCGGCGCAGGCAGAAGTCGATCGCTACGCCCGCATCAAGTTTGCGCGCGGCGTGCAGGTGCGCCCGACGGGACTTGGTGTCGACGCGCCGCTCGTCGGGGCGGCCGCACTGGCCCGACGCCATGTCGCATGAACTGCGCTACTCGAGCACCACGCCTGAACTAGCGTCGCAGCCATGCGGCCGACCTACACTGCGGAAGCCGAGGCGTACCGAGAAAAGGTGCAGGCGTTTCTCGCCGAGAAACTGCCCGCCAACTGGAAGGGCATCGGAGCACTCGACGGCAAGGAACTAGAGAAGTTCATCGCCGAGTGGCGAGTCACCCTCGCCCAGTCCGGTTACCTCGCACCTGGTTGGCCGGTGGAATACGGCGGCGGCGGCCTCTCGGCACTTGAACAGGTGATCGTCGCGGAGGAATTCCTGCGCGCCGGCGTGCCGACAGGTGCGATGAACGACGTCTTTGGCATTCAGATGCTCGGCAACACGTTGCTGTTGTTCGGCAGCGAAGAACAGAAGCGTCACTACCTGCCGCGCATCATCTCGGGCGACGACATTTGGTGTCAGGGGTACAGCGAGCCGAATGCGGGCAGCGACCTTTCCAACTTGGGCTTGAAGGCCGTGCTCGACGGAGACGAATGGGTATTGAACGGGCAGAAAATCTGGACTTCCGCCGGCCACCTCGCCGACCACATCTTCACGCTGGCGCGCACCGACCCCGACAAGCCCAAACACAAGGGCATCTCGTTCATGCTCGTTGACATGCGGCAACCCGGTATAGAGGTGCGCCCGATCAAGATGATCTCCGGCGAGAGCGAATTCAACGAAGTGTTCTACACCGATGTGCGCGTGCCGAAAGAAGACGTCGTCGGCGGCGTCAACAACGGTTGGGCCGTCGCGATGGCCCTGCTCGGCTTTGAGCGCGGCGAAGCGGCTGCCACCGGGCCGATTCGCTACGAGGCGGAGTTCGATCGCCTGGTCGAGCTCGCCAAGGAGCGCGGCGTGGCCGCCGACCCGCGCATCCGCCAGCGACTCGCGTGGTGCTACTCCAAGGTGCAGGTGATGAAGTACCTCGGTCGTCGCACGCTGACGAAGTTCTTGGCGGGGCATCACCCCGGCCCGGATGGCGCAATCAGCAAGCTGTATTGGAGCGAGTACCACAAGAAGTCGACGGAATTGGCGCTCGACATCCTCGGGATGGAGGCGATGATTCCCGTCGGCCGCAAGCCGAGTACGTCGTTTCAGACCGACGATGCAGGCGCGCCGAACTCCACGATGAGTTGGGCGATGACCTTCCTCAATGCGCGTGCCGGCACGATCTACGCGGGCTCCTCACAGATTCAGCGCAACATCATCGGTGAAATGGTGCTCGGTCTGCCAAAGGAACCCAAACCGAACTGAGCCGCGCGATGACCGATCAGAGCGATGCGACGCAACACGCGCGCCCACAACTCGGTGCAGGGGCGATCTTCGCCGTGGTGCGTCATCCGTCGCTGTGGTTCACCGCCGTGCGACAGATGTTTCGACTCGCGCCGAATGGCTGGTGGCGCAAGGCCCCGTTCTTGCCGAGGCCAGACGTGCGTTACCTGCGATTCCGACTGGAGACCCAGTACGGTGATTCCATGCATTTGACCGAGCCACGCGACTTGGTGACCTACTTGGCGTGGTGCCGCTCGTACCAGCGCGACCTGCGTCGACGAAGAGCAAGGGCGTAACGACATGCGCAGCGCGCTCGTCCTCAATGTGACGTTCGAGCCGCTGAGCGTGGTCTCGGCGCGGCGCGCCATCTGTCTCGTTCTGGCCGACAAGGCCAAGATCATGGAGGATGACGGCACCGAGATTCGCGCCGCCACGCTCGTGATGCGCGCGCCACTCGTGATTCGCCTCAATTATCTGGTGCGCGCACCATTCCGCAGGCGCACGGCGTTGTCGCGGCGGGCCGTGTTCGCCCGCGACGGCTACAAGTGCCAGTACTGCGGTCGACCCGCCGACTCGATCGACCACGTGGTGCCGCGGTCGCGGGGTGGAGAACACATATGGGAGAACGTCGCCGCTGCATGCAGAACCTGCAATCTCGCCAAGCGCGACCGCACGCCGAAGGAAGCGGGAATGATCCTGGCGAAGGCGCCGCACTCGCCACGCGACCAGGCGTGGATCACCGTGGCGGTTGGTCGGGTGCCCGACGCGTGGAAGCAGTACCTGTCGATCGCCTCGTGAGGGGCGACGCTGGGGCGTTGCACGATCGACCGATTGAGTCGGTCGCGAATGTCGAAGTGCTCGAGATTGAGCGCGCCGCGGTGGTGCTCGGCAGCACGCAGTCGCTCGATGCCGTGCGCAGGGATCGCGCCTCGGAATTGGGTTTTTCGGTAGTTCGACGTCGTAGTGGTGGCGGGGTAGTGATTCTGCAACCTGGCGATCATGTGTGGATCGATGTGACGGTGCCCCGAGGGCACCAACTGTGGAGCGACGATGTCGAGCGCGCAACGTGGTGGTTGGGCGATGTCTGGTGCGACGTGTTGCGCGAGTTCGACGCCGGTGCCGACTGGGCGGTGCACCGCGACAAGCTGCAGGCGAGCGCGCCCGAGCGCACGGTGTGCTTTGCCTCGGTCGGGCCCGGTGAAGTGGTGCGACGCAATGATGGCGGGCACACAGAGGTGGGGGGTGCGCGCAAGGCGACCGGGGTCGGGCGCAAGGTAGTCGGCATCGCGCAGCGCCGTTCGAGAGATGCCGCGCGCTTTCAGTGCACCGTGTTCAGCGCCATTGACGTGGCGCTCTACGAGCGGCTGATGCGCGACCCCGTGCCTCCCTCGCTGGCGGACGCAACGGGGGTTGGTGCCGCCCTCGTCGACGTGGCACATCGCGCCGTCGAGAAGTTTTCGGCGGTGCTGCGCTAGGTCGAACAACCCCACCACCGCAGCCGACTCACCGCGTCACGAGCGCGTTCGGCCACAGCCGGCTGCACCAACGGGCGCTGCATGGCGGCGATCCCTTTGTCGGTGGTCGGGTTGGAGGGGTGGGTCGCGGTGGGGTGCGCTTCCTCAGGTGGGATCGGCGGGCGGCCACAAGAGAGGGGTCTGCTGGGACGAGTGGGGGTGAGTGGTTGACAGTGGGGGAAAGTGGGGGATAGGGTTCGAAGCGGCAAGGAAACCCACCGGGATCCTGGGTGAACCAGGAGGGAGGAGGAAAGGGCGTGTTCGTCGGAGTCCACGAGCGACGGCTCGACCCGAAGGGCCGTGTCGCACTTCCCGCGCCGTTTCGCCCACGTCTCGAGCCACGTTGCTATCTCACCCTCGGCGCCGACAAGTGCGT
>Ga0194132_10000967_pt1 | contig 58754 bp, 53 predicted proteins | sample TA2KigOf80mmetaG_FD_148612 | JGI IMG/M metagenome (GOLD analysis project Ga0194132, IMG submission 148612) | Freshwater microbial communities from Lake Tanganyika, Tanzania - TA2015054 Kigoma Offshore 80m | ecosystem: Environmental > Aquatic > Freshwater > Lake | place: Tanzania: Lake... | reverse complement strand
GGGAAGAAGTTCTCGAAAGTGTTCGCGGTCTTGCAGGTCATCCCGGTCGTCGCGGTCGCATTGGTCGTGCCCGAGTTGGTGGCGCAGTTGGCCTGCCCATCACCGGAGGCATAGTCGAGACCGAAAGCCAACCGCGGTTTCCACTTCAGGTTATACGCCGTGTAGCCCAGCCAGTTTCTGCTGGCCCAGGCATTGATCGTGAGGTCCCGAGAGTTATTGGCTGCCGTAATGCCGGACGCCATCCGCCCGGTCTGCCAGGCATTCTCCGTGATGAGGTCCCAGTTCCCCTTCCGCATTTCGATCCGGCCGCCCCACATGTGCCGGATCTGGTCGGCGTGCTTCGCCGCGCCGAGACTGTCCGAGTTCACCCCGGCCGGCATGTTGTTGATATACAACACGTAGTAGGGCTCGATCAGGAAGCCCGGCACCGACTTGATCTGGTTGTAGAAGATGAACATGTCCGCGTCGGCGCTACCATCCACACCGGAGTTAGTCCGCTGGGCCGCTGTACAGGCTGTGGCTGCCGTGCCGCCGGCGCATCCGGCAATGTTGGCATTCAAGCTGCCCACCGGTGCCCCCTGGAGCAGGTCCGTCTCCGAGTTCCGGAACCAGCCCAGGTAGGAGTCGAAGGTCTTGGTCGAGTAGCTGAACATGATCCCGTCGTGCGAATAGCCCGTGTTCGCCCAGTCGAAGTGGCCGAACAGGGAGTGGTTCCCGAAGATCACATACTGCCGGCCCGCCTTCATGCTCAGCCCCTGGATGTCGGCCAGGTTCCGGACCAGCACATAGGCGGCCCGGACGCCCAACCGGCACTGCGCCTGGGTGTTCGCCGCGTTGGGTCCGCAGTTATGGTTCAGGGGGTCCCCGGCGTTGCCCGCGTTGTTGGGGTTGCCGTTGCCGCCCCAGGTCGCGGCGTCGATCAACTCGAAGTAGAAGTTGACGTCCGGCGAGAGGTCATAGCCGATGCCCAAACGGGTCCACTGCTGGACGTAGAAGTCGCTCGCGTTCGGACCGGCGTTCGCCCGACCGGATTGAGTTTTACCGGATGGCCGGCTGTTGCAGGCCCCGCCGGACGGCGCGCCGCCGCCGAAGCAGACGCCGTTCCGCCATTCCGGCCTGACGCGCAGGTCGGCGCGCAGCCAGAAGTTCTTGATGTCGAAGTTCCGGCCGATGACCGGATCGTAGATCTCGTAGGCCTCCTTCTGGGGCATGGCCCGGGGAATGTGGGGCAGGTTGGTGATGCGCTCGCCCGGGGGAGTTCATAGCCGGCCAACGCAGCGGTCTCTAGGAGAGGGAGTACCAGCCCGATCAGTGGCAAGAAGAGGACAAACCTCCTGAACAATCCAAAATCTTTCACGATTGTCTCTTTTGTGTGAGCGGCCCCTCCCCACCAGCGGGGGAGGGCTAGGGTGGGGGCTAGGCAAGTTCTAACGCTTGTCTGACTGCCACCACAACTGACTCAATATCTGCTAACACCTCGTGGTTCCAGAAGCGAACAATTCGGAATCCATGCGCAGCCAGCCAATCCGACCGCTTTGTATCGGCAACAGCCTTTTCAGCATGCTGGCCGCCATCAACCTCAACGATAAGCTTCTTCTCAAAGCAAACAAAATCCACGATGTAGGAGCCAATAGGTTGTTGTCGCCGAAACTTATGGCCGCCAACTTGTCGAAGCCGTAGATGCCGCCAGAGCGCTTGTTCCGCATCAGTCAGGCTTCTTCTCAGTCGTCGAGCATGAAGGGTGATTGATCGGCGCATCCCCCCCCCACCTGTCTCCTCCCCCACAAGGGGGGGAGGAAGAAGCTCGGCTCATTTACATAAAAATCCCCGCTGGGAATGTTCGTCACATCCCCAGCGGGGACTTCGCTTCTCGCATAGACTAGAGGCAAGCGGTCAGATACTCCACCCCTCGCCTCTAGCCTCTCGCCACTTGCCTATTTTTACGGCGCGACGTAGCTGCCGTACTTGGGCACCTTGTCGCAGACATCCGACGGCTGGCCGCCCGCCTGGTTGCAGAGGTAGTAGAGCGCCCCCTCAGCCGACAACCGGGCCTCCTTATGCATGGTGGCCTTGGCATAGTTGGTGGCCATCTCCAGTTGGTGGACCGCATTGGCGTCCCCACCGGACCGGGCCTTGCCCAGCGCATCCTGCAGCAGGCCGGCCGCCTTCTTGATCTGACGCACATCGGCCCCGCCGAGCGCGGTCAGGTCAACGGTGTACCGCTTCCCCAGGGCAGGAAAATCGGTCAGCTCCTTGACCGCTTGGGCGGTCAGAGACAAGGCTTCACTGGCTTGGGCCTGGACCTGGGGCGGCGAGCTCAGCACCGCCACGGCGGCCGTCACAGCCAGAAGCATCAGCTTCTTATGCATGGTCTTTCTCCTTTCTTCCCTAAGTGTCATGGCCGCCTAGAAGTTCATCCAGAGCTGGATGAAGCCCCACTGCTGGCTGGACGAGGTGCCCAGGTTCTCCGCGATGTAGTCGCCGGCCGCAATGTAGCTGTAGGTGGCCTGGAGCGCCACTTTGCCATCCGCGAACATGCGGGTCCAGGTGAAGTCATACTCGTCGGCGATGTGGGTCTTCGTGTTGTTGGTCTTGGACCAGACATAGGGCCCCTGCGCCGCCCGGTACCAGTTGTCCCTGGCGCTGGCCAGGTTGAAGCTGCTGTACCAGATCTCGAAGTGGTCCCGCTCGGTCGGCCGGAACTGGAGGTTGGCCTGCGGGGAGAACATGTTCTTCCAGGCCATGATGTCCGCATAGCCCATGTGGATGTGGTTCGTCGGGAAGAAGTTCTCGAAAGTGTTCGCGGTCTTGCAGGTCATCCCGGTCGTCGCGGTCGCATTGGTCGTGCCCGAGTTGGTGGCGCAGTTGGCCTGCCCATCACCGGAGGCATAGTCGAGACCGAAAGCCAACCGCGGTTTCCACTTCAGGTTATACGCCGTGTAGCCCAGCCAGTTTCTGCTGGCCCAGGCATTGATCGTGAGGTCCCGAGAGTTATTGGCTGCCGTAATGCCGGACGCCATCCGCCCGGTCTGCCAGGCATTCTCCGTGATGAGGTCCCAGTTCCCCTTCCGCATTTCGATCCGGCCGCCCCACATGTGCCGGATCTGGTCGGCGTGCTTCGCCGCGCCGAGACTGTCCGAGTTCACCCCGGCCGGCATGTTGTTGATATACAACACGTAGTAGGGCTCGATCAGGAAGCCCGGCACCGACTTGATCTGGTTGTAGAAGATGAACATGTCCGCGTCGGCGCTACCATCCACACCGGAGTTAGTCCGCTGGGCCGCTGTACAGGCTGTGGCTGCCGTGCCGCCGGCGCATCCGGCAATGTTGGCATTCAAGCTGCCCACCGGTGCCCCCTGGAGCAGGTCCGTCTCCGAGTTCCGGAACCAGCCCAGGTAGGAGTCGAAGGTCTTGGTCGAGTAGCTGAACATGATCCCGTCGTGCGAATAGCCCGTGTTCGCCCAGTCGAAGTGGCCGAACAGGGAGTGGTTCCCGAAGATCACATACTGCCGGCCCGCCTTCATGCTCAGCCCCTGGATGTCGGCCAGGTTCCGGACCAGCACATAGGCGGCCCGGACGCCCAACCGGCACTGCGCCTGGGTGTTCGCCGCGTTGGGTCCGCAGTTATGGTTCAGGGGGTCCCCGGCGTTGCCCGCGTTGTTGGGGTTGCCGTTGCCGCCCCAGGTCGCGGCGTCGATCAACTCGAAGTAGAAGTTGACGTCCGGCGAGAGGTCATAGCCGATGCCCAAACGGGTCCACTGCTGGACGTAGAAGTCGCTCGCGTTCGGACCGGCGTTCGCCCGACCGGATTGAGTTTTACCGGATGGCCGGCTGTTGCAGGCCCCGCCGGACGGCGCGCCGCCGCCGAAGCAGACGCCGTTCCGCCATTCCGGCCTGACGCGCAGGTCGGCGCGCAGCCAGAAGTTCTTGATGTCGAAGTTCCGGCCGATGACCGGATCGTAGATCTCGTAGGCCTCCTTCTGGGGCATGGCCCGGGGAATGTGGGGCAGGTTGGTGATGCGCTCGCCCGGGGGCAGCTCGTAGCCGGCCAGGGCCGGCGTGAGCACCGACGACACGAGCACTTGCAGACCGGCGGCCAGGACGGCCACCAGCAAGGAGAGTGGGGCAATCGGGCGGTGCAATCGGTCTTTGCACCCTTTCCATCCTCTGATGCGGCTCATAGCGTTCCTCCTGTGAGTTTGGGCTCGCAGCAGCGGCCTGTCCCTGCCGCCGTTTTCTGCTCCCCCTGTGCCAGTTATGACCATCTGGGAATCTACCCGCTCACACTATGAAGCGGCTGTATAACAACGCTTGGTGTTCTGTTGGAAACCTGTTGTGCCACAGACTTCCCTCTCTCGTAGCGAGTAGCCAGCAGCACAGAGCCTTTGGCCGTTCGCTATTAGCTATTAGCTATCTGCTATTTTTGGGCGTCACCCCCCTTCTTCTTCAAGCTGGTAGCTGTTAGCTAGTAGCTTTTGGTTCTTCAGGCTTGGCTGTGACCTTGTCGATTTCTTCTTCCGCTTCTTTCATGGAGGCCTGAAAGTCCTGCTCGACCAGCTTGACCTCCTGCTGAATCAAGTTGACTTCCGGCTCCACGGACTTCCGGAGGTCATCCGCCGTTTCCTTAAACCCCTTGACCGCCTTGCCGACCTGACGCCCGATTTCCGGAAGCTGCTTGGGTCCGAACAGCAAGAACGCGATAATCAGGATAATGAGAACTTCTCCCGCGCCCAGGCCGAACATGGTTCATATCCTTCGTCCCCCTCTCCCTAGCCCTCTCCCTCAGGGAGAGGGGAGGGTGAGAGCCTTATCCCTGTTTCGGCTGCTGCACGCTCACTGGAACCGGCTGTGCCGGGGCAGCCTGCAATGGTACGACCGGCGGCGCGGCTCCCCCTTGAGCTACTTGAGCGATGGGCGCCGTCTGGGACGGCTGGTCCTGAGCCGGCGCCGCCGTGACATCGACCGGGTCCGGCTCATGGACCGACTTCTTAAATCCCTTGATCGCCTTGCCCAACCCCTCGCCAAGCTGCGGAATCTTACCCGCTCCAAAAATAATGAGCACGATAAACAGGATCAGCAAGAGCTCCATCCAACCGAACGAACCGAACATCCTTTGACCTCGTGCGTTTTATCCCGGCTTCACGCCGCCCCTCTTCCGACGGAACGAGGGATACCCGGCGGATGCTAACGGCCACCAATCGCTGGGAACGGGCCGTCTAATATGAGAACCGCCGCAAGGCTACAAAATTTCTCAATAAAATGTCAAGCATTCTCTTTATTTCTTCCCAGAGGGGCATTTTGAGGGGGCTTAGGACGGAAGAAGAGGTGGTAATAGTCCACCGACTGGGGGCGGGCTCTCAGCGCAGCCTTGAGGAGGTCCTGGTCATAGCCAAGGCCTTCCAACTCGTGAATGACCATGAAGATTTCCTCTTCGCTGAGATAGGCGATGGTATCCGGCACCCCGTCCCGCTTCAGGGACAACAGGGTCTCCTGCAGCGCGTCTCGCTCCTCCGGGGGCATGTCCTGGCGGACCGGAAACTCGATCCGCCGCTCATAGGGGCTCTGATACGCTTCGTTGAGCACGCGGATTGTCTTGATAATCAAGCGGTCCTGTTCCCAGGGCTGCAGGGTGCCGGCAGTGGGATAGGAAGCCAGTAGGTCCATCAGACTGAGCAGGTTCACACCCAAACTTCGCCCGAGATATTCCCGCTGGGGCTCGATCACGACGGAGGAAACGCCGAGGTGCGTGACCACCGCCTCGACCAAGGCAAAGTTCACCATGAAGCTGTACTGTCCCCCAAACTGGCCATAGCAGGGCTTCGCCGGGTCGTTCAGGACCGTGAGGTCGGCGGTGCCTGCGTCCAAGCTGCTGAATCCGATGGCGTCGGAGGCCAGCACCCGCCTGGCTTCCTTGATCGTCGCAACGGCCCCCAGGTTCACCGGAATCAGGACTTCTTCGTCGATGTGCTTCAGGAACTCCGAGATCGTCTTCCGGTAAGAGACTGCTTTCCAGTCCGTCTTGCGATATTCCTTTTCCCAGACGATGTCTTCCAGGAACGAGGGGAAGCCTTTAAGAGCCTGGGTGTCCGTCGCTTCAAAGGCTCGCACGAACCCGGACCAGTCTGCGATCGCGTCATGCGGTTCGGCGAAGCTCACCGCGGGCTTCGATTCGCCTGCCCTGAGCAACGTCGAAGGGTTCAGGTTCGGCCTGAGATACTCTTCTTCGATGTCGCTCCCTTTCCGGAGCATGAGCTTGGTCGGCATGTCGCTCCAGAGCTCGTTAGCGAAGATCCGATCCACCGTCCCGTCTTCGACCGTCCCCAGGTCCTCCGCGCCGGCGCAGAGGATCTCCACATGAGCTTCGTGGGGGGCAAGGTCCGGGCAGGCCCTGGCCGCTTTCAGAACTTCTTCCTGGTTGTCCACCAGCACGTACCGGACACGTGGATAGACCAGCCCGTTTTTGTCGAGCTTCTGCAGGTGGCTCAGGAAACAGGCCGCGAGGTTTCCGTTTCCACAGCCCCACTCGTGAATGATCAAGGGGCACGGGGCTAGAGGCGAGAGGCGAGAGGTTGCTTCGCCTTCCGGTCTGTCACCCCTCGCCACTTGCCCCTCGCCCCTCGCCCGATCGCGTCGAACGACGCGATCGTAATAATCAGCCGCCAGCGCATGCGCGAGCCGGTAATCCGCCGCGGCAAACGTCTGGTAATAGTCCCGGACCCGGCCGGCGCGGAGCCCGTAGAAGATCCGGGAGATGTGGGCCTGCCATTCATCCACCGGCTTGAACTCGCCGATGAGCTGCGGCAGCGCGTCTGGATTTTTCGACACCGTCGTTGCCATAGGTGCGGCGCGATCATAACAAAACGTCCGGCCTGCGGCAACCGCTCCCATCCGATGGAGTAGGCTAGGGCAATGGACGAGTGGGAGACACGGGGACGCGGCGACATCGCCGTGCCACCCCCTCACCGCGTCGCGTCTGATCCCCACCTGTCACGCGTCACCCGTCACGGTTCTCACGCCTCACGCCCCTTGCTCGCTTGATTGACAGTCACCAGTGCGCCTGTGTATCAATGAAGCATGCACAAAACCGGTGTGCACCCCCTGACGGCGGCTATCCTTCTGGCCTCCCTCTGTCTGGGCGGGCAGAGTCGCGCTGAGCAGCCCCCGCTCACGCGCGATATGCCGATCCAAGAGTTTCAAAACAAAGCCGACGTTCCCCCGTACGACTTCGATGCGCCGCCTCAAGGGCTGTTTCGGTCCATCCAATTCAGCGAGAGCTTCGAGGAGGAGATGGGGTTTCGCCGCACCCACGAGATCGTTCCTACCAGCCCGACTGAGGTCTTCCGCCCTGACTCCCCGTCCATCTTCATCGTGTTCAGCGTGTATCCCCATTACGAGTCCTACCAGGTTCAGGGAGTCTGCTATCCAGAGCAAGTCGAGGGACTCGATCCCATGAAACCAGTCGCTCAAGATGGCATGTACCTGGCGCTGGAGGATGAGAGCGGCTACCTCAAGCTCTTCTCCCCTCCCGGCGGCTGGAGGCCCGGAAAGTACAAGGTGGCGATCCATATCGGCTGGCAGGTCAACCAAGCCAATCTCATCGGCACGATGCGCTTCACCGTCGCCCAGAAACCGTGAAGAGAGGCAAGTGCCAGGTGGGGATCAGACGCGACGCGGTGAGGGGGTGACACGGCGAGTGCTCTTTCCCCCTGTCTCCGCGTCCCCCTGTCTCCCCGTCGCTCTCGTGACTCATCACATATCACCCATCACGGAACTGGTTTGACCCCCTTCCAGGTATCCGGTAGAATGCCGCGAACGTTCAGCGAGTAGCGAATGGCGAATAGTGAGTAGCTCTGAACTACTCGCTGCCAGCTACCCGCTACTAGCTACTAAATCTAAGGGAGCTCCCGCCCCGCATGGTAGAATTAACCCGCCCCTGGGTGTCCGTCGTTATCCCCATCAAGGACGAACGGGACAACCTGCCGCCGCTCACCGAACAGTTGCTGAAAGTCCTGGGAACGCGGGAAGAATCCCGCGGCGCCCCGTTCGAGATCCTCTACGTCGATGACGGCAGCACCGATGGGAGCAGCCCGCTTTTAGATGACCTGGCGAGGCAGCATGCCGAAGTCAAGGTGCTGCATTTTGACCGGAACTACGGGCAGACCTCGGCCTTCGACGCCGGCTTCCGCCGGGCGGCCGGCGATCTGGTGGTGACGATGGACGGAGACCTGCAGTTTGATCCGGCGGATATTCCCAACCTGCTCGCGCTGGCCGCGCGCTACGATCTGGTCTGCGGCTGGCGGAAAGATCGTCACGACAATCTGGTGCGGAAAATCTCGTCGCGCGTCGCCTTCCTGGCCCGCGGCCTGGTCACGGGCGACCGCATCCATGACACAGGCTGCTCGTTGAAAGTCTTTCGGCGCGCGGTCCTCGAGCGCATGCCCCTGTTCGAAGGCATGCATCGCTTCTTCCCCGCGCTGGCGCAGATGCAGGGCTTCACGGTCACCGAGGTCCCGGTGCGGCATCTCCCCCGCGCTCACGGCCGCTCTAAATACGGAATCGGGAACCGGCTGTTCAAAAGCCTGTACGATCTCCTGGCGGTGCGGTGGATGCAGCGCCGAGCGCTACGCTATCGCTTGAAGCAAGGCGAGAGGCACGAGGCGCGCGGCAAGGGGGAAGATCGGGCAAGGGGCTAGGGGCGCGAGGCAAGTAGCAAGACCAGAAGGGTAAGAGGCGTGAAGGGATGGGTAAGAAAGGGTTCAAAGACCTGGCTGTCTGGCAAATAGCCAAGAACCTTGCCGTTTTGGTTTACAAGGTATCTGATGACCGATCTCAGGGCATGGACTTCGGTCTTCGCGATCAAGTACGGCGAAGTGCCGTGAGCATCGCAAGCAACCTGGCCGAGGGAGACGAACGGGGTACAGACAAAGAAGCTATCCGCTACTTCTATATCGCGAAAGGCTCAGTGGCCGAGTTGCGCACTCAACTTCAGATTGCGTATGAAGCAAAACATCTGGATAAGAACATCTATGAGCATTTTGAGTCCGAGTATGACATACTGGGAAAAAAGATCGGGAGCCTTATTCAAGCCAGGCGACGATCTCTTCGCCCCTAGCCCCGCGCCGCTCGCCCCGCGCCTATGAGTAATACTGAAATGATCTGGCTCGGCATCGGCTTTCTCGGCCAGGGCGTCTTCTTCATGCGCTGGGTGGTCCAGTGGGTCGCCTCCGAGCGTCACGCCGAAAGCCGCGTGCCGATGGCCTTCTGGTACATGAGCCTGACCGGAGGCTTGATCACCCTGGCCTACGCGATCTACCGCAAGGACCCGGTCTTCATCGCCGGTCAGAGCGTGGGCACCTTCGTCTACCTCCGGAATCTGATGCTGATCCACACGAATAGCAAACAGCGCACAGTAAACAGCCAATCCGGTGACGAGTAATCGGGGATGAGTGGTCGGCCTTCGCTCATACCCTTCCCGTCACTCACCACTCATCACTCATCATTCATCCTTCTTCTCCTGCTGGCCGGTCTCTTGTTTTTCCTCGGCCTGGGGACGCTCGGCCTGACCGACCGGGACGAAGGCCGGAACGCCGAAGCAGCCCGGGAGATGGTCGAAACGGGCGATTGGGTCAGTCCCACGTTCAATTACGAGCCCCGCTTCGCGAAGCCGGTCTTCGTCTATTGGCTCATGAGCGGAGCCTACCGGCTGTTCGGCATCAGCGAGTTCACCGCCCGCCTTCCGTCCGCCCTCTGCGGCGTCGCCCTCATTCTGCTCCAGTATGCCTTTCTCACCAGCCTGCACGGCCCCCTGCCGGGCCTGCTGGGCGGGTTGATGCTGCTGCTGAACGTGGAGATCGTCGTGATCGGGCGCCTGGCCCTCACCGACAGCGTGCTGATCTTCCTCACCACCCTCTCGCTGTTCGGGTTCTGGCTGGGCCTGCACGGTTCGGCGGAGCTCACCACGGGCGGTTCGGCGGTTCGACGGGGCTCACCGCAGGCGGTTCGGCAAGGCTCACCGCAGGCGGGGCTCACCACAGGCAAAGAGGGCTGGAGCCGCCATTACTTTTGGCTCTTCTATGCGGGGATGGCGATCGGGACGCTGACCAAGGGCCCGGTGGGGATTGCAGTCCCCTTGCTGGCGGTCATCCCCTACTTGACCCTGACGCGACGGTGGGGCCAGTTCTGGCACCGCGGGTTCCCGCTCGCCGGGTTTTTATTGCTTGTGCTGCTGGCGTTGCCGTGGTACCTCGCTATGCTTGCGATCCATGGCGCCAGCTACGGCGCCTCGGCCCAGGCCGACACCGTCGGCCGGTTCCTGAAGGCCATGCAAGGGCATGGAGGCACGCTGTTTTTTTACATCCCGGTGTTGCTGTTCGGGTTTTTCCCGTGGAGCGGATTCCTTCCCTTCGCGCTGTATCACGCGATCAAAAACTGGCGAGCGGCAAGCGGCAAGCGGCAAGCGGACGGAGACGCTCTTCCCTCTCGCCCCTCGCCTCTCGCCGCTCGCCCCCCAGTTCCTGAGGAGCTGGAGTTGTTCGCCGCCTTGTGGGTCGCCGGCGTGTTTCTCTTTTTCAGCCTTTCCGCCACGCGACTGCCTCATTACATCGGCCCCCTCTATCCGGCCGCCGCAATCCTGACTGCTCTCTATTGGCGCCGCTGCCTGACCGACCCCGGCACCCCGGGCCTCCGCGCAGCCTTGTACCTCCTGGCGGGGCTGGGCTACCTGCTGGGTGCGACCCTGGTGGCCTCCCATACCCTCTATGCGACCTTCGTGGAGACGATCGCCAAGGAATTCCCCATCGCCGCCCAGATCGACCCGGGGATCGGCCCGCCGGCAGCCGGGGTGACGTTGCTGATCGGCATGACGCTGGTCTGCCGTTTCGGCCTCTCGGAGGAACGGCGCGCCGGGGCCTTCTGGGCGGCCGGAGCCACGATTGCGCTCGTCCTCTTGATGGCCATCCAGATCACGGTGCCGCGATTCAATAAGTACTTCGTCTCGGCTCCCCAGGAACTGGCCTACGCCGCCGGCCTGAACCTTGCGCCCACCGATCGTCTGATCCTCTACGGTTCTCCCAAACCCTCGCTCATCTTCTACGCCAGACACAAGGCCATCGTCATTCAGCCAGGGGAAGAGGCCAATCTGCGCCGTCACCTGGCCGAGCCGGGCCGGCAAGGGCGGACGATGATCCTGTTGCCAACCCGCCTGAAGGCGCAGTTGCCGACTGAGGCGGCCGGCTATCCGGTGATTCTCGAACGCTACGGCTACAGCCTCCTCGCCAATGAACCGATGGTCCGAGGACTGCCGGCCAACCCACCGGTCCCGAGCTTCGGCCCCCACGGTTGATCCCGCTGGAGGACAACACTGAGTGTCCTCAGTTATCGGCAGCGTGAGTTAACAGTTCTCAGTTGGCAGTTCTCAGTTTCAGAATTTTCAAGAACTGAAGACTGACAACTGATGACTGACGACTCGCAAGCGGTTCACTCAAAGTCATTCCGCGTTCATTCTTGCTTTGTGCTGAGAACGGGACTTAGAGGAGGGGGAGCAGGCCTTTGAGGGCCTGGATCGCGACGATCGCGATCGCTACCAAAGCCGCGATCGCCACTTCGGCCATGAACCGTTGCGTCCGCTCGCGAGCGCTCGGTCTATCGTAGACTGACTGAGCCGTCCCCGGCTCTGTGCCCGGCGCCGTTCCCGGATCTGGATCAGACCTCCAGGTCTCATCAGGAGGGGTCATCCACCAGGCGATGGTCCCCAGGAACGCTAAAAAGATCACGAACAGCGAGCCGGTGGTCAGAGCCAGTCCCAGGCAGAGCAAGCCGTTGGCTGCCTGAAGGTCAAGCCATTTCGGCTGTGCTCCGAGTCTCCCGGCCAGGCGGCCGGCCAGGCCGATCCCGATCGCCACGAGACCGCTCCCCAACAGCAGGCGGTTCATCCCTTCCTCCGGGGGAACGTGCACCATGGTCCAGAGAAGGGCAAACGCAACGATCAGAAAGGGGACGAGAGAAGACAGGGCCTGGATCAACGACCTGCGCCAATGAGGCAGGGGGTGTGCGACCACCGCTCCGACCAGGACGCCCAGGACCAGGCCCGCGGCGACATCGGTGGGAAAATGGGAGCCGCGCACGACCCGGCTCATGGCGACCGCCGTGGCAGCCCCGTACAGAGGCCAGGCTAGTCCGGGAAAATGTCTGGCGACGACCGTGGCCATCGCAAACGAAGCGGCGGTGTGGCCGGAGGGGAAGGAGTCCAGTCCCGTCTCCAAGGAGGGCCCGAATTGGAATCCTCCGTTGTGCATCATGCGGGGGCGTGGCCGGCCGATCAGGTGCTTGAGGACCTGGATGATCAGGGCGGCCGCCCCGTGGGCGAGCAAGCTCTCGAAGCCGGCACGGGACAAGACCGCCCGCTTCAGCAGCCAGCCGGCCGCAACCATCACCGCACTGATCACGACGAGGACCGCGCCGCTTCCCAAACGGTTGCCGACATTCCCCGCCTGCTCCAGCCACGCCACATGAACGGACCGTAGGAACCGCGTCAGCGGCAGGTCGAGTTGAAGCAGCCCCCAGAAGACGAGGGCCAGCGCGATGCAGGAAAGGGCAAGGGGCAAGTGGCGAGCGGTGAGAGGTAAGGAGCGCGGAGGCCACGTATCCCGCCTCTCGCCTCTCGCCTCTCGCCTCTCGCCAGATGAAGTCACGGCACCCAATCAGCCAGAAAAATGTTGAACTCGCCGCGCGAGGCCGCGTGGCGATCGGAGATCCACACCAGCTTGGTTCCATCGGGGGAGAACATGGGAAAGCTGTTGAACCCGCCCTCGAAGGTTATCTGCTCCAGGCCAGCGCCGTCATCCCCGATCAGGTAGAGATGAAACGTGGGCGGACCGCCGCCCCCTCCCTCCCCTCCCCCTGCAAGGGGGAGGGAGGGGTGGGGGAAATTGGAAGAAAAGATGATCCGGCGGCCGTCCGGATGAAAGAAGGGCGCAAAGTTGGACGCCCCGTTGGCGGTCACCTGCCGCTTGTCGCTTCCGTCCGCCTGCATCACGAAAAGCTCCAGGCGGCTCGGCTCGACCAGCTTCTGCGCCAGCAGGGCCTGGTACTCGTCCACCTCCGCCGGCTCGCGTGGGTGGAATGCCCGGTAGACGATCCGCCGGCTGTCCGGCGAAAAGAACGCCCCGCCGTCGTAGCCGATCTCCTGGGTCAGACGCCGGAAGTGAGTCCCGTCCAGGTTCATTGCGTAGAGGTCGAGGTCTCCGTCACGGACCGAGGTAAAAACAATCGTCTTGCCGTCCGGCGAGACCGTCGCTTCCGCGTCGTAGCCCGGCGTCGTCGTCAGCCGCTGGATCTGCTGCCCGTCCAGCCTGACCGAAAAGATGTCGTAGTCGTCCAGCGCCCACCGGTACTTGCCTGCCACCTTCGGCTTCGGCGGGCAGTTGGGACCGACGAGATGCGTGGAGGAGTAGAGGACGCGCCGGTCGCCGGGGAAGAAGTAGCCGCAGGTCGTGGCGCCGACACCGGTGCTCACGAGCCTGATCGCTTCGCTCTCCAGGTCCATCACGTACATCTGGTAGCAGCCCAGGCTCTTGCCGCCGGTCTTGCTCGTCGCCTGGATCTGTTCCCTCCAGTCGTTCGTGGACTGGAACACCAGCCTGTTGCCGCTGAAGGAGAAATAGGCCTCGGCATTCTTGTTGCCGAACGTCAACTGCCGGATGTTGGCCAGATGACGTTCAGTCGGCTCTGCAGACAGTGACGCGTGACGCGTGACGCGTGACGTGTCAAGCAGGAGGCCAAAGCCAGAATCGTTCAGCACCGGCCAGAACAGTATCGTAAGCAGACCAACCACTCCAACAATCAAAACGCGTTTCATCTTGTCTCTTCTCCTCTCACGTTTCTCTCTCGTCACCCGTCACCCGTCACGCGTCACCTGTCACTCAGCAAGTCGTACCTCCACTTCTTCCTTGGGCGATGCAAAGTCTCCCCTTGCCACGACCGTTCCGTCGTGAAAGACGATATAGCTCTGCCACCCGTAGAAGAACAGCAGGCGCGCGACCTTGGCGGCCGCCGGGGGAGCCAGCCCGTAGAACAGCGTGACCACGGTCCCTGGACGATCCGGACGGCGGCAGGTGATCAGCAATGCCTTGTCCGTCCCCTCGTAGGTCTTCCCTTCGACGGCAAACCGATCCCTCCCAAGGCTGACGCGGCCGCCGCAGGCCTGGGCCACCCGGTCTGCCGCTCGATTCACACCGGGTCCGCCCAGCACCAGGACCGAGCCATCCAGGGAGGCGAACTCCTGATCGGAAACCTGGACGACGGCCGGCTCGCGCGACAGAATCTGCCCGGCCAGCCCTCGGTACGGCTCCTGGTCCGCCTCGGTCCCCATTCCAGGGAGCACCAGAGTCCTGTGCTGATCCGTGACGAACAGGTTCAGCATGGGGGGAAGTTGTTCCCGCGCCAGCCTTCGGAACGAGTCAAAGTCCGGATCGATCGTCACGCTGAGCGGCCGGCTCGGCAGGTGGAGGGTCAGCGCCTGGTCACGGGATTCCACCTTGGCTAGGACACGATGGGTCCGGCCATCGGCCATGTTCACCGAGACGGGAAGATTCAGTCGGTACGGCTCGCCCGCAAGGCCAGCTTGAACGACCCGAAACTGCAACACAAAACCATCGGACCCCTGCCTTACCCGCGGTCCTCCATCCTGGTCCAAGGCTTCCATAATGCCCAGGATGGGAGCGCCGGGACGTTCCACCCACTGGGCGAAGAACCACCGTAGATTCCTGCCCGCTGCCGCGGCAAAGATCTCCTCCACATCCCGCCACGTCGAATAGGCCCCGCCGCGCTCGGCCACCAGCCTCCGGAGGCCGCTCCAGAACGCCCCGTCGCCGATGTCCCGCCTGAGCATGTGGAAAATCATGGCCGCCTTTTGATAGCCGATGGCGTTGTCCTTCTGATCCACCTTCTGCCGGAAATGCGCCACCGGGTAGTCCTCCTCAGGTCTGACGTAGACGGCGTAGCCCAGCACCATCATGCGACGCTGTTCGCGAGCCTGCGCTTCGCTCCCGCTGAACTCGTCATAGTAGTAGTTGGCCAGGTACGTGGTCAGCCCCTCCACCCAGTTTCCCTCCGCAGCGTCGTTGAACAGCCAGTTGCCGAACCAGGAATGGACGATCTCGTGGCCCAGGGCATAGGGCTGGACGTAATGCCGCTTGATGACCCCGCTCCCCAGCAAAGTGAACGACGGCATGCCGAGCCCGCTGGCGAAAAAGTTTTCCACGACGGCGAACTTGGGGAATGGGTAGGAGCCCAGGAGTTTGCTGTAGGTCTCCAGATACCGGACCGAGGCATCCAGGTACTCCTGAGCCAACGAGGCATCTTCGGGAAACAGGTAGGCGGCCACCTCGATCGTGCGGCCCGAGGGATCGCGCCAATCCCGATGCTGAACCACGAAGCGGTTGGCCACCAGCGTGAGCGCTTCCGTCTTGGCGGCGACGTCCCATTGCGCCGTGACCGTCCCCCTCGCAGCCGTCGATCTCGCCTCCCGCGCGATCTGCTTCCCGTGGGTCACGGCCTGCCAATCCTCGGGGGTCGTAACCGTCAGGCGGAAGGTCGGAAGCGATCCCGGAACCTCCGGGTACCAATGGGTCTCCCCGCTCAAATAGACTCCTTCGCCGCCGATGTACCCCGCTGTCTCACTGGGCGTCACAAACCGGAGGTGGCGGGGCTCGCGCGGGGGATCGTTGATCGTCCCTTCATAGCTCCACTCCAGCGTGACGATCTGACCGGAGGTGACTTCGCCGTTCAGATCGACCGTGACAAGCCGCTCTCCTTCACCCGTTGCCTCGCGCCGGGGACCCGTGGCTTTTCCCCTCACCCCAGCCCTCTCCCCGGGACCCGTTGCTCCGTCCGTTGCAACGGGTGATGGGAGAGGGGAGGGTGAGGGGGCAACGGGTGCCCCTCGCGCCGGCTCCGTAACGTATGCAAGAGGTCGTGGGCCGGCTTCCGTCCGACTCTGCACGCTGGCCACGCGCAGCGCAGAGTTGAGCAAGAATGAGACGTGCTGGCGATTGGCCGGGACCTTGAGCGCGATGCGATCCCTGGCCTTCAGCTCATGCCGATCCGGGGCCAGCTCGACGGAAAGGTCGTGGGCCAGCACCTCGACCTCTCTGTCATGGGCCTGCGGAGCCGCACTGGAATGACCGATGGATTCGGAACCGGAGGAGGAAGACCGCCGGTCCGCCGCCAGGACCGGCAGGACGGTGAACAAGCACACAGCGAGCAGGGCGACGCAGCCACTGCGGGAATAGCAAGACCTAAAACGGAGCACCGGCTCACGACCCCGTCAGGACGAGGCACACCTGTATCACCAGCTCCAGTCGCTCCAGATCGACTGGTTTGCCCATGACATCCACCGACCCGAGATCCAGGGTCTGTTGCAACAACTGCTCGTCCTGACTGGCGGTCAAGGCGACCACCCCGCCCGTATAGTGCCCGGCCCGCAACCGACGCAGGACTTCCACGCCGTTCATGCCCGGCATATACATATCCAGAATGACCATCCGAGGGGCCTCCTGCTTGACCATGGCCAGCGCTTCTTCGCCGTTTCGAGCTGCCCTGACCCGATACCCTTTGCGGGTCAAGAATTTTGTGAGCAGTCCTCGGATCATCTCTTCGTCATCCACGATGAGGATGGATTCAGCGGCCTCGCTCTCCGCAGGCATCCTCTGGGCCGCGCGCCCGGCTTGCGGTGCCGCAGCGGATGGAGCCGGCGCCTGGAGTCCCCGTTCCATCGCCCCAACCAACGCCTCCAGCGACGCGGCTTTCCTGAGAAAGTCGGTCACACCCAACTCCCTGGCCCGTGCCTCCAACGCCTCCGTCCCTCCACCTGCCAGCATGACGACGGAAGCCTCCGGATTCAGGGCCCTGATCCGCCTCAACACTGTAATCCCGTCCATCTTCGGCATGCGGAAGTCCAACAGCGTGATGCCCGGACGGTGCTGCTGGTACAGTTCCAGGCCCCGTTCCCCATCGGTCGCCGTGAGGACCTCGTGCCCATGACGGCTGAGCACCGCCTGCAGGAGATCGCAAATCATCCGGTCATCATCCACGACCAGGATCTTGGCCATCCGGCATCTCCGTGTCACCACAGAATAACATCGGGACAGATCTCAGCCGCGTCGCGAGCCGCATCATGACCGGCCGGCTGTTGAAAAACCGCTCGGCACTCCCGAAAAGCAGAGAGGCAGCCGGTCAGTGACGACGGGCAAAGAGCCCGCAGGAAACGGCGTGAGGGTAATTATAGCACCAAGATTGTCAGGTTTTCTCAAAGAGGGCCTCCACAAACTCCCGGGCGTGAAAGTCCTGCAGGTCTTCCACCTTTTCGCCCACTCCGATGAGGCGGACCGGAATCTTCAATGCCTCGGCGATCGCCACCACGATCCCGCCACGGGCGGTGCCGTCCAGCTTCGTCAGGACGATGCCAGTCACTCCGACCGCCTCGTGAAACTGCTTGGCCTGTGAAAGAGCGTTCTGGCCCACGGTGGCATCCACCACGAGCAGCACCTCGTGCGGCGCCCCCGGCAGCTCCCTGGCCAGGACCCGCTTGATCTTTTTTAACTCGTCCATCAAATTGGCCTTCGTGTGGAGGCGACCCGCCGTGTCGATCAGGACCACGTCGGCGCCGCGAGCCTTGGCTGCGGCCAGGCCGTCGAACACGACGGCGGAGGGGTCCGCCCCCTGTTGATGCCGGATGACATCCAGCCCGATCCGCCCGCCCCAGACCTCCAACTGCTCGATCGCGGCGGCCCGAAACGTATCCGCCGCCACCAGCAACGGCTTGTTTCCGGCTTGCTGCAGCCGTTGCGCCAGTTTGGCCACCGTCGTCGTCTTGCCGACGCCGTTCACCCCGACCGTTAAGATGACGTAGGGCTTCGGCCCTTGGTCCACGAGCCGCTCGATCGGTTCCCCCTCGCAGGCGCGAAGCTGGCCCAGGATGGTTTCCTTCAAGACGTGCAGGAGAGGTTGCCCCGGGGCCGACTGGACCGGGACCGGGGTTTTCGTTTCCGCCTGGACTCGATCCATGAGTCGGCGCACCGTGCGTACGCCCAGGTCCGCCGCGATCAGCGAGGCCTCGAATTCCTCCAGCACGGCCGGATCCGGTCCGCCGCCGATGAGGCGATCCAGCGAGCCGCGCAGGGCCAGGCGCGTCTTGGCCAACCCTTCATGAAGCCGTTGCAACCAATTCATAGAACCGTGAGGGACAAGGGTGACCGCCGACGCGGTGAAGGGGCGACACGGTGAAAGGGCGATCTCCGCGTCTCCGCGTCTCCGCGTCTCCGTGTCGTGCTTGTCACCCATCTTATGAGTCTCGGCACCGGCACCACCGTTCGCAAAATAGCCCGTTCCTTCCGTCGCATCCGCATGGCTTCACGACCTCCCCGTTCATGATCGTACCCCAGCAGATGGAGCGTCCCATGGATCAACAGCGTGGCCAGCTCATGGTCCAGGGAACGGCCGGCGTCCTTGGCTTGGCGGGCCGCCTGCCGCAAGGAAATCACCACGTCGCCGAGCATTCCGGACGTGACGAGTGACGAGTGACGGGTGACGGGTATACGGGCGTCCCGCATCGGAAAGGCCAGCACATCGGTGGGAGAGTCTCGGCCTCGGTAGAGGCAATTCAATCGCCGCATCCGGCGATCACCGACCAGCAGCAGGCTGAGTTGGGCTCCCGGCTCCCCGGCCGCCGCAACCACGCGCCGACCCAGCCTCTCCCACACCGTCCGGACGGGCCGAGCGCGCCGGAGCAGGCTTCGCACCAACACCTGCGGTGAGTCCTTCGACATCGCTCAGGACAGGCCCGGTCGAACCGCCTGCGGTGAGCCCGATCGAACCGCCTGCATCAGTGCGGTTGGCTTCCTTGGTCCTCGCCGCCGTCGACGCGACGAAGCCTGGGCATCCGGCGGACTCCTCGGCCGAGATGCCGCTGTGACCGGACCTCGGCTCCGGGCCTCGCGCGCCGCTCCGGGGCATGGCGGTCATAGGCCTTGATGATCTCCTGGACCAGCCGGTGGCGGACCACGTCGCGCTCGTCGAAATAGACGAACTCGATGCCGGGGATCTCTCTGAGGATGTCTCGCGCTTCGATGAGCCCGGACCGCCGGTCCGACGGCAGGTCCACCTGCGTGATATCCCCCGTGACGACCGCCTTGGAATTGAACCCCAGCCTCGTCAGGAACATTTTCATCTGCTCGGCGGTCGCGTTCTGCGCCTCGTCCAGGATCACGAATGAATCGTTGAGCGTGCGGCCGCGCATGAACGCCAGGGGCGCGATCTCGATCTCGCCGCGCTCCACCAGGCGATTCGCCCGCTCCACATCCATCATGTCATAGAGGGCGTCATAGAGGGGGCGGAGGTAGGGATTGACCTTGGCATACATGTCCCCGGGCAGGAACCCGAGTTTTTCGCCGGCCTCCACCGCCGGCCGGGCCAGGATGATGCGGCTGACCTCCTTCCTGGTCAGCGCCGCCACCGCCATGGCCATCGCCAGGTAGGTGTTGTGATTGACAAATCCGTTGGCGCAAAACGAGTGGGTGCCGGGAACGGTTAAATCATAGACTTGCGCTTCCCCGTCCTCGATGTGGGTGATCTCGGCCCAAAAGAAATGCCGCTCGTGATGTTCTTCAAGCACCGCCACGGCACAGGCCGTGGGCGCTCGTTCGCGTAACAAACCAAGGATTTCACCAAGTTTTTCATAGCTTGGAGCCCGCCGACCGGTCTTGTAGTCCTCCAGACGCTTGTGGACCGCTCGAGGCAGCCTGCTCGCTGCAGATCCTTCACGGACCAGCTTGCTGAGGAAAGGCACGACATCCACATTGGTATTCCGTTCTCGCTCCTGAAACAGCGCTTGCTTGCGAGGCAATGCGGTGCCGATCTCCCGCATGAACAGGTCTGCATCGGCTCCGCATATTTCCAATTGATACGAGAGCCTTCTCTCACCTCGATAGAGGGTCCACTTTGGACGCTTTCGCGCAAGGATGCCGAAGTTCAGCAGCAGGACCTGGACTTCATCAATGAGCCGCTTGGAGACGGAATACAGAGTGGGGTAGCCATCTCGGCGGCTGACCGTGCCGTCGGCATCAAACAATCCCCGCACGTACGCTGCTACAATGTGCCGCGGAGCCTGCAAGATCGTACGGGGAACACGTTTTTCCGCCGCAGGCCCGGACGACATGCCGAGATGGAGCAGTAACTGATAGAGCTGAGAGCTGGCTATGATGCGGTCGTACGGCCTGCCGCCGCCATTGGCAAAGACGTGCAGCCCCATTCGGGCTGCCGTTCGATAGAAGCAGTTCAATATCGGCTCATCGGCACTGCTTAGGATGATGCGGTTCCTAAATGTCAGGCACCCATCGCCCGTCAGAACGCCCATGAAATAGGCAAAATCCTCGTCCAGCCTGTCCAAATGAATCGACTTGGCGTGATCGTGCCTGGTGTTTCGTTCGTAGTCAAAGCCGACCTTAACTTCCGGCCCAAATAGATTCTGTCCACGCTGGATGGCCACAAAATCGCCGACCTGCAATCGGTCCGCCCGCTCCCATAAAACCTCACCCTCCGAGTTGAGTCGTAGCAGCGGATGTTCCGGCGTCACTTCAATCTCGTAGCCAAAGCGAGTCCGAATGTGCTTGGTTGGTGATATCCCCCCATTATAGAAGTGGCTGGCCCGTTCGAGCCCATCCGTACCGGCCACCCCTATCTCGATCGGGACATAGCTCCCTGGTTCCGTGTCGGTTGCGAGGCTTTCGATTGGACAAAGGCCCTGCTCTGTGAAAACCAAGCTCCCCGAAGCAATACACTTTCCGGTCCCGGCTGGGCCAATTCCAATAACAATATCGTATTTCTGAATCGCCTCCAGATACTTTTTCTGGGTGGCGGACTTGGGAGCCACGAACCGCTTGGTCGTTGCGATGGGAACGGTGTTGAGGAGGAGTTCTTTCAGAGGGACATCGGCCCGGCTGCGGAACGCCTTGAGCGCGACCGCCACATCCTCGGCCCGCAGCTCGTAGCCTTCCGCGGTCAGGGCAGCGAGCTCGGTCAGAAGACGCTCGGCTTTGCGAGTGTCATTCGGCGACCCGGCCAGCGCGAGTTCGTCGCCCCGCGCCGAGATCCGCACCCCCAGATCGTCTTCGATCATCTTGAGGTGCAGGTCGCGGGACCCGAACAGGCTCGCGTGGTTGGTGCCCTCTCGAAGTTTGATCTTCCGCACGCCCGGTCTGTGAAAGCCCTCCGGAAGAATTGAATCATGGACTCATTGACGATTGACTCATTGAACAAAGCAATCGTCAATAAACAAAGGCCATTCTACCAGACCGCCGAAGAGGCCAGCAAGGGCAAAGAAATCGACGCATTGATTCAGTGTTTCATTGACGATTGATTTTCAATCCGGCAATGACTCAATCACACACTCGTCAATTCTTCAGGAATTCTTCAGGGGGCGGTCAGGCTCAGGTCAAACTCCTGATAGGCGGAGCCGTCCTGATTGTCGCGCACGGAGACGCGCACGCGATGGGTCCCCCTTGTCCCGACCGGAACCTGCCATTCGATGCGGCCCGTGGTCTTCTCGATCGTCATGCCGGGCGGGGCCGCCTCCAGCGAATAGCTGAGCGGGTCTCCTTCCGGGTCCGTGGCCTTCACATCATAGACGTAGCGGCTCCCTTCCGCCGGCGTTCATGTTCCCCTCCTTTCTCCTGTGGCTGCCATTCAGCAGCCTCCGCCCTTTCTTCTCTTGCTCTTCGTGATCCTTGCCGGCGCTTACACGAACGAGTCAGCCGAATCCAAAATCCGTGCCGAAGAGGGGTCAAAAGGAGAACGGATCGGCCCGAGACTCTAGGTCGGTCGGATCAGGCCGTGGTTATAGGGGATTACGCGATGGGAGAACCTGGGAGAAGTCGAAGGTCGGGGCTACTGTTCAAAACTGGGCACAGGGTGCGTGACTGATCAGATACAAAGTCGCATGGATTCGGATACAAGGCAGCGCTGTGCATGATGTATCAATCCACGGCCCATTCACCAGGCCCCGGCGAGGAGCCCTCCATACCAAGCCAGCAGGGGCTGGTGAAAAAACATGGCCACCAGCGCGCCGAGGGCCAGGAAGGGACCGAAGGGAAGGTACTGGTCTCTCCGCATCCGCTTCAACGAGATCAGGCTGAGACCGACCAGAGAACCGGCTATGGCTCCGATCATGATCGTGAGCAGCGTCGGCTGCCATCCCAGGAACGAGCCGATCATGGCCAGGAGCTTGATATCGCCGCCCCCCATCCCTTCTTTGCCGAACAAGTAGGGGCTGGCCCAGGCCAGACCCCACAGGAGACCTCCGCCCAACGCGACACCCAACAGTGAGTTGACCAGGCCGACCGGTAAGATGGTGGCCGCACAGAGCAGCCCTACCGCGATACCGGGCAGAGTGATCGCGTCGGGAATGATCCGATGCAAGAGGTCAATGCAGGTCACGACGAGGAGGGAGGACAGCAGGAGCGCGTAGGCAGCGGCGGACCAGCCGACCCCGAACCACCAGACGAGCGCGCCGTAGCCCACGGCGTTCGCCGCCTCGATGGCCGGATACCTGATCGAGATCGCCGCCCCGCAGGCCCGGCACCGGCCCTTCAGCAACAGATAGCTCAGGATCGGAACGTTGTCGTACCAGGCGAGCGAGACCGCACAGGAGGAACAACGCGAGGCCGGCCACAGGAGGGATTCATGCCTAGGGAGGCGGTGGATGCAGACATTCAGAAAACTCCCGATGAGGGCCCCGACTATCACCGCGCTCATCGAGATCAACAGGGAGACCATGCTATCTCACGTCGGAACGATTCGATACAGCCATCGGCCCGATCGTTCCGTTCTTCGCCGCATTCTCCGGGGGATGCCGGTCATTCCGGCGCATCGTTTCATTTACAATCCCGCTCTATCCTGTTACAATCCCTTATGTTATTTGTGCGAGTCGTCATTCACCGACCATCTACTCCCGCTCGAAGCAGAAGGAGGCGCAGCCGCCGATGGGAACGAGGACATCACGGACGATGAAACGGACCGGCAAGAAAAAACATCAGACTGTTGCCCTTCCAGTGCGCAAGCGGCCCGAGGCCTTGACCAGCCGGGAGCATGAGATTCTTCAGTTCATCTGGACCGGTCTCAAGAACAAGGAGATCGCGCCCCGACTCACGATCAGCGTGAAGACCGTCGAAGCGCACCGAGCCAATATGATGAAGAAGGTCCGGGTCTCCAACACAGCCCAGTTGCTGAAGGCCGCCATCCAGGGAGGCATGATCAAGGTCCGTTAGCAGGATGTTGAAAAAGCCTGCCAGCGGCGTTCTCGCATTGCTCAGAGGCTCAATGTACCGCAAAGAGTACGCCTCGCCTCTTCGCTCGCTGCGGCCTTGCTGGACGGCCTTTTTGACCATCCTGTGGGCGATTCCGATTCCATCTGCGATCTTATGCCGTCCTGTGTATTCGGGAGTCCACAATAGTTTTTCAACCTGTTAGGCCTGCTTCGACCGCGCGGCCTCCCCCCGCTGCCGAACCGCTTCAAACAAGACGATCGCCGCTGCCGCCGACACGTTCAGCGAGGCTACCCGCCCGCGCATGGGAATCGCCGCCCGGTCGTCGCACGCATCCAGCACGCCGGGCCGGACCCCTTTCCCCTCTCCGCCCAAGACCAGCGCCACCGGACCGCGCAGGTCCAACGCCGTGAAGGGCTTTGACGCCCCCGGGTCCAGCGCATAGACCCACAGGCCCTGGGATTTCAGGCTCTCGATCAGCCGGCTGACGTTCAGCGCCCGCCCCACCAGCAGGTGATCCACGGCGCCGGCCGACACCTTGGCCACCGTCGCCGTCAGGCCCACCGACCGACGTTCAGGGATAAAAACCCCGTGGACGCCGGCTGCCTCAGCCGTGCGCAGGATCGCACCCAGATTGTGCGGGTCCTCGACGCCGTCGAGAATCAGCAAGAACGCGGGCTCAGCCCGTTGCCGGGCGTGAGCCAGGATCTCCTCCTGCTCCGCATAGGACTTGGCGGCCACCAGAGCGATGACCCCTTGGTGCCGGCCCTCCGGCACCAACCGGTCGAGTCCGGGTCTCGGCTCCACCTGGATGGGCACCCCCGCAGTTCGAGCCAGTCCGACGAGCTGGGCGAATTGTTTGTCCCTGCGCAGCACCAACAGCTTCAAGAGCGGCCGAGCGCCGGCCCGCAGCGCTTCCCGCACCGCGTGGAGGCCGAACAGCAGTTCGGGAGCCTTACCGTTTCCAGCGGGTGGTTCCATCCGGCCGATCCTCTATGGTGATGCCCTTTTCAGCCAGCTCCGTCCTGATGGCATCCGCCCTGGCAAAATTCTTTCGTTGTCTCGCCTCGTTGCGCTCTTTTACTTTCGACTCAATCTCCACGTCTGTCAGACCACTCACACCGATATCAGAGAGTTCAACATTGAATCGCCATTTCTCCAATTGAAACAGCCCCATCACGGAACCAAGCTTACGAAACGACTGACGAGCCTGCTCTCTGGCTTTGGTCGAGAGACCGGCTTCTAACAACTTATTCACTTCACTGCGAAGTCCCTGCAACTCCGCAACTGCCGCCGGAGTATTGAAGTCATCGTCCATCGCCTGCCCAAAAGCAAAACGGGTTCGTTCGATGACGGTTGTAAGTTTCTCGTTGACCGGGCCTTCCGTCTTGGCCGTTTCCTTTAGACGATTGAACAGACCATAAAACCCGTCCAACGCGTACTTGGCTTCCCTCAAACCTTGATCGGAAAAATCCAACGGACTGCGATAATGAGTCGTCAGCAGAAAATAGCGAAGGGCCTCGCCGGTAATCTCCTCAGGCCACTCCGACTTCTCGAAGATTTCTCGAATCGTGAAGAAATTCCCCAGCGACTTGGACATCTTCTCTTGATTGATCTGCACAAACCCGTTGTGGACCCAGTACCGGGCGAACTCCTTGTCGGTCGCCGCGCAGGACTGGGCGATTTCGTTTTCGTGATGGGGAAAGATCAGGTCCATGCCCCCGCCATGAATATCGAAGGTCTCGCCCAGATGATGCATCGACATGGCTGAGCATTCGATGTGCCACCCGGGCCGGCCGGGTCCCCAGGGACTGTCCCAGGCCGGTTCACCCGGTTTGGACGATTTCCAGAGGGCGAAGTCCATGGGGTTCCGCTTGCGCTCATCGACCTCCACCCGCGCGCCGGCCAAGAGGTCCTCGGCTTTCCGCTTGGATAACCGTCCGTAGGCTGGGTAGGTGGCGACTTGGTAGTAGACATCTCCGTTCAGCCGGTAGGCATGTCCCTTGGTGAGCAGCCTCTCGATGAGCTTGATAATGTCCGGAATATGCTCCGTGGCCTTGGGCTCGATGTCAGCCGGGCGGATACCCAGGCGTCCCATGTCCCGCTCGTAGGCCCGGAGGTACTGGTCCACGACCGCAAGCCACGAACGCCCCTCTTGTGAGGCCCGATTGATGATTTTGTCGTCCACGTCCGTAAAGTTTTTCACGAAGGTCACGGCGTACCCGATGTATCCAAAATAATTCCGGATGACGTCAAAGACCAGCGCACTCCTGGCATGGCCGATGTGGCATTCGTCATAGACCGTGACGCCGCAGACATACATGCGGACGGTGCCGGGCACGAGAGGTTCGAAGGGGTCTTTCTGACCGGTCAAGGTATTGTGGATCGTGAGCATCGTGACTTATCCGGTGCGCCCGGCTCGCGAGGTGGCCATGCCGGCCTTGCGCCCCTGGTCTGATTGCTCAAGAGGACGGGCTCGGCGGGCGCGGCCAGGCTTGCTCCGGCCGTCGAGGAGAGCCTCCCAGGCCCGCAACCGTTCCAGCGCCGCGTAGTGGGTGATGTCGAGGTGCAGCGGCGTGACGGATACCATGCCAAGCCGTACGGCTTCGTGATCGGAATGTTTCCCCCGATCCCACGAGATGCGAGTGCCGGCGATCCAATAATACTTCCTTCCGTGAGGATCCACCTTCTCGACGATCGGGGCTTCGAAGCGGCGCCGGCTCAGGGACGTGACCCTGACGCCTTTAATGGCGTCTCTGGAGCGGTCCGGTACGTTCACGTTCAGCAAGGTTTCCGCCGGCAAGCCATAGCGAAGAACCGCCTTGGCCACGCGGAGGGCGTAGACGGCGGCGGTCCCAAAGCGGAATGTCAGGCGACGGCGGCCGGCCTCCTGCGAGACGGCAATCGAGGGTATGCCCAGGATCGTTCCTTCCAGCGCGGCAGACACCGTGCCTGAATAGGTCACATCGTCCCCGAGGTTCACCCCCCGGTTGATGCCGGACACCAACAGCGCCGGAGCCCTCCTCAGAATTTTTTTCACGGCCAGGTTGACGCAATCAGTCGGCGTCCCGTTGACCGAAAAGACTTGTTTCTCCAGGCGGTTGATCCGAAGCGGTTTGTGAAGGGTCAAGGCATGACCGACCGCGGTCCGTTCCCGGTCGGGAGCCACGACCCAGACATCCCCCAGTACGCGCATCGCGGCGGCCAGCGCATGGAGGCCGGGCGAGGTGACCCCATCGTCATTGGTGATCAGAATGGTAATCCGCTTCACACCGTTACCAGGAACAAAAAAAGCTGCGCAGGGCAGCTTCTCTAACCGTAAGGGGTACGGTGTGAGACGTGGGGAGAAGCTTCGTTTTCTCCCTTACCTTATTACACTCCTTACCCCTTACGCCTCACTCCTCACGGCTTTGGTCGGGGCGAGCCGATTTGAACGGCCGACCTCTCGCACCCCAAGCGAGTGCGCTACCAGGCTGCGCTACGCCCCGACCCGTTTCGTCATTCGTTATCCGTTATTCGCCACTCATCATCCGTCATGTGTCTTTTCTTGCGAATAACGGATGACGAGTGACGGGTAATTCTTTTACCGATCGTAGGATTCGAGAATTTTGAGGATCGCCTGCAAGTTTCCCCTCAGACGCTTGGCCAGCTCGCGGGGGCGCACCGGCTTGTTCGCATGCCGGCTCCGCTTGGCCCAGAAACGATTGACGCCGGCGATGGTGTGCCCTTCCTCATACAGCATGCGCTTGATCTCCAGGACGGCCTCAATGTCTCGTTGGACGTACAGGCGCTGGTTGCCGCGGCTTTTCTTCGGCTTTAGAAAGCTGAACTCGGATTCCCAGAATCGCAGCACGTAGGCGGGGAGTTTCGTGATCTCACTGACCTCTCCGATCTTATAAAACAGCTTGCTGCCCAGCCTGGGCTCACCCGCCATCACCGACCCTCGTGCGCGCGCTCGCCCGGTGAGATGTTCTCAGCATGGGCAGAATGTCAGGGCTGATTGACGTATTTTTTGAAGACCTGGCTTGGACGGAAGGTGACAACCCGGCGGGGCGTGATCCCGATTTCCTCGCCCGTGCGGGGGTTCCTGCCCTTTCTGGCTCCCTTGCTGCGGACCACGAAATTCCCGAACCCGGCGATCTTGACCGATTCTCCCTTCTGGAGGACCGACTTCAGCAGATCCAAGATGAACTCTACAATGTCCGAGGCTTCCTTCTTGGACACCCCCACCTTCTCGTAGATCTCGTTGGCGATATCTGCCTTTCTCATGCCTCCCCCCTGGGCTCATGCTCAGGATGTCCACGTAGGAACCTGGTTGGGCCGACCAGGACATCCCATAATTTTCCCCATAAATTACGTGAGGTTACCATTTGTGTCAAGAGAATTTCAGCCGGAAGGGGAGAGAGTCGTTAGTGGGCACGCGGGAGGAGCTTATATTCGATGCTGTCCGCCAGCGCTTGCCAACTGGCCTCCATGATATTTTCCGAGACGCCAACCGTCCCCCAGATCTCTTTGTGGTCGCCCGACTCGAGCAGCACGCGCACCTTCGCGGCCGTCCCCTGGCTGGCAGCCAGTACCCGCACCTTGTAGTCCAGCAGCTTGACCTCCGTCAACTGCGGGTAGAATTTCTCGAGCGCCTTGCGCAGCGCGTGGTCCAGCGCATTGACCGGCCCCGCCCCCACCGCGGCCGTATGCTCCACCGCCTCTCCAACCTTTACCATCACCGTGGCTTCAGAGATGGGCGCCTCATCGGCCCGGCGTTTCTCGACGATGACTCGGAACCCCAGCAACTGGAACGACGGCTTATGTCTGCCGACCGCCTTTCGCAGCAGCAGCTCGAAGGATCCTTCCGCCCCTTCAAACTGGTAGCCTTGATTTTCGAGCTCCTTGAGCTTGGCCAGGACCTCCTGGAGCTTCGGGCTGTCCTTGGAGAGCTTGATCCCATAAGTCTCCACTTTGCCCAGCAACCCGCTCCGGCCCGTATAGTCCGACACCAGCATCCGCTGGCGGTTGCCGACCCGCTCAGGGATGATGTGCTCATAGGTCGCCGGATTCTTCTGGACCGCATGGATGTGCACCCCGCCCTTGTGGGCAAAGGCTGCATCCCCCACGTAGGGCTGGTGTTTGTTGGGCATGAGGTTGGCGATCTCCGCCACGAAATTAGACACCTCGCGCAAGCGGGCCAGGCGGCGATCCCCCAGCAAGGGTCGGCGCATCTTTAATTCCAGGTTCGGCACGATCGAACAGAGGTTGGCGTTCCCGCACCGCTCCCCGATGCCGTTGATGGTCCCCTGCACCTGAATGATCCCGGTCTCGATCGCCACCAGCGAGTTGGCCACCGCCATCTCTGTGTCATTGTGCGCATGGATGCCCAGCGGGACCGAACATTCCCGCTTGACCGCCGCGCAGATGTCCCGGATCTCCCAGGGCATCGTCCCCCCGTTCGTGTCGCAGAGGACCACGCGCTCGGCCCCAGCCTCCACCGCGCGGCGGATGGTCTCCAGCGCATAGTCGGGATCGGCCTTGTAGCCGTCGAAAAAATGCTCCGCGTCGTAAAAGACGCGCCGACCCTTGCCCAGCAGGTACGCGATGGAATCGCCGATGATTTCAAGGTTCTTGTGCGGAGTGATACCCAAGGCCTCCGTGACGTGGAGGTTCCAGCTTTTGCCGAACAACGTGATCGTGCCGGTCTCGGCCGCCAGGAGGGCCCGGATATTGGGGTCCTTCTGCACAGGATTGCTGGCCTTGCGCGTCGACCCAAAGGCCACCACGGTCGCGTGCTTGAAGGGGATCGTCTTGATGATGCGGAAGAACTCGATGTCCTTGGGGTTCGCGCCGGGCCAGCCCCCTTCGATGTACTGGACCCCCAGCTCATCCAGTTTCTGGGCGACGCGGACCTTGTCATCGACCGAGAAACTAACGTCCTCGGCCTGGGCCCCGTCGCGCAGGGTGGTGTCGTATATCTCAAGAGGAGGCAAGTGGCTAGGGGCGAGAGGCGCAGGATGAGAATGATTGGTTCGCCCCGTGCCTGGTGCTCCGCTCGCCGTACTTTTTTCTGTTCTCCCCCTTGTCTTCACTTTTCCCCTCGCCGATTACCCCGTGCCCTGCGCCTTCTTTCCCTCTTCCCCCTAGCCCCTTGCCTCTAGCCTCTCGCCAGCATTAAGCCTGGTCCAGCCCGAACGCGCCGTGCAGGGCGCGCATGGCCAGCTCGAGATATTTTTCATCGATCACGCAGGAAATCTTGATCTCGGAGGTGCTGATCATCATGATGTTGATGCCCTCGCGGGAGAGGACCTCGAACATCCGGGCCGCCACGCCGGAATGCGTGCGCATCCCGACGCCGACCAGCGACACCTTGGCGATCGCCTCCGTCACCGCCACCGACTTGGCATCGATGTCCTTCGCAATGCGCTGCACCAGCCCGACGGCCTTGCCCAGGTCCGCCCGCGGCACGGTGAAGGAAATGTCGGTGAGCGAGGCCTGGCTCACGTTCTGAATGATCATGTCCACGACGATGCCGGCCTCAGCCACCGGCCCAAAAATGCGCGCCGCAATGCCCGGCCGGTCCGGCACGCCGATGATCGTGATCTTGGCCTGGTTCCGATCGCCGCTCACTCCGGAGACCGTCACCTGTTCCATATCCGCATCTTCTGTAGTCACGAGCGTTCCCTGCCCCTCCTTGAAGCTGGATTTGACTTCTACAGGTACCCCATGTTTGGCGGCGAACTGCACCGAACGGCTCTGCAGCACCTTGGCCCCGAGGCTGGCCAGCTCCAGCATCTCTTCATAGGAGACTCGGTCCAGGCGTCTGGCGGTCGGGACGATGTTCGGGTCCGCCGTATAGACTCCGTCCACATCCGTGTAGATAATGCAGCGATCCGCCTTCAACGCCGCCGCCAAGGCCACCGCCGTCAGGTCCGATCCTCCCCGTCCCAGCGTGGTGACATCCGACCGCTCGTTGATCCCCTGGAACCCGGCCACGATGGGAATGATCCCTTCGGCCAGCGCCTCTTTGATCCGCTCCGCCGTCACCCTCGCGATCCGCGCCTTCGTATGGGTGCTGTCGGTGATGATCCCCACCTGGCGGCCAGTGAAGGACTGCGCGTTGATGCCGCGGCCCCGCAGATCCATGGCCAGGAGCGCGATCGTCACCCGCTCGCCCGTGGACAGGAGCATGTCCATCTCGCGCTCATCGGGGTTCGGGGTTATGTCGTGGGCCAAGCGCAGGAGGCGATCGGTCTCTCCGCTCATGGCGGAGAGCACCACGACCAGGTCATGCCCGGCCCGCTTCGCCTCAGCCACCTGCTCCGCCACCCGGTGAATGCGCTCGACGCTCCCGACGGAGGTCCCGCCGTATTTCTGAACGATCAACGCCATTGCAAAGCCTTCGGCACCGTCAACGCCGGGGGAAAAGCTTGGTCATGAGCTTCGTGGCATCCCTGGCCCCGACCTCTGCCGCAGCCCGTTCGTTGTACATCCTTCGTCCTGTCCCCTTCTGCTTCGGCCCTTCGCAGAAGGCATAGAGAGGCGGCGAAGCCTCGCCGGATCGACCTCTGGCGCCGGACGCGGATTCGCACCAGAGGAGGATACGGTACGGGCCCAGTTTCGGCAGGCCATCCAGGATCGTGCCCACGATGTTCTTGTCGAATTCCTCCACGACCTTGAGCTTGGCCTTGGGGTCCGTCCCCTGGGCCACTTGGCCCGGCATCTGCGCATGGACGTAGACCAGATCCCTCTTGCCGAGCTCGCGGAGCGCCGCTTCCCCCCGGCTGAGAAAGTCCGTACCGCCCGACTCCGTCAACAGGGTCTGATCCATAGCTTCCAACCCGGCGCAGATCCCAACCCCTCGGTGCAGATCGCTTGTCGAGATGATCGTTCCGGTCACTTGGTGCTGCTCCGTGAGCTTCAGTAACTTCGGCGCCCGGCCCGGCCCCCAGAGCCACAGACAGTTGGCCGGCTTCAACCCTGCCTCCCGCCGCTGATCGTTGATGGGATGGTCCCGCAGAATGATCAACGACGCATCCATGAGCTTCCGCAAGATATCGCTTCCATCGCCGCTCGGCAAGGCTTCACCAATCGGCTTCCCGAGCAGCTCGTGAGGGTCCACGCAGACAGCCCGCGCCTTTCCCCCCACCCAGACCATGAGGTGCCGGTGTCCGGTCCCGGGATAAAACTGGATGGTCTCCGACCCGAGCTGCTCGTTGACGGCCTCGATCAGCTCGCGCGCCTCCTCGGTCTCGATGCCGCCCGCCGTCTCATCCTCCATCATGACGTGAGGGCCCAGCTTCTTGATCTCGGCCGCACCCTTGCCCTGCGGAGCAGACGCCCGCAACGTCACCATCGTGCAGCGATAGACAACGTCATGTTCCTCAACCACCACGCCCAGGCTGGCCGCTTCCAAAGGGGCGGGACCCGGATAGAGCTTGCGCGGATCGTAACCGAGGATTGCCAGTTGTATCACGTCGCTGCCGTGGAACTGCCCATCGGCGGGGGTTGCGATCAGTCCCAGCTCCCCGTTCTGCGCGAGGCTGTCCATGTTGGGCGTCGCCGCCGCTTCCAACAGCGTCTTGCCGCCGAGATCCTGATGGGGTCCCTCCACAAGCCCTTCACCGTGCAGAATGATGTACTTCATTCCAATTCGTCCCTCGTCGTCAGTAACAAGTTGCAAGTCTCAAGTGGCAAGTGACAAGGCACAAGTAGCACTGCACAAGTGACCACGTGGCAAGAGCCCGAAACTTGTTACTTGGCTACTTGCAACTTGTCAGCTTGCTCCATTTGTCATTGGCCCGCTTCCCGCTTCACAGCCTCAGCAGACGAGCCACATCCTCCCGGCTGGCTTTGACGGTCCGAGGTTGCCGGGACACGCCGATGGCCGTGTCCGCATCTTTCAGGCCATGCCCCGTCAAGGTGCAAACGACCTTGTCTCCTTCCTTCAGCGCGCCGGTCCCGCTCAGCTTGATCACCCCGGCCACCGAGGCGGCTGACGCAGGCTCGCAGAAGACTCCTTCCTCCGCCGCCACCAGCCCGTAGGCTTGCAGGATCTCTTCATCCGTCACCATGTCGATCCGGCCGGAGGATTCTTCCACCGCCTGCAGGGCGGCCTTCCAACTGGCCGGATTGCCGATCCGGATGGCCGTGGCAACGGTCTGAGGATCCTCCACGATGTGCCCCAGCACAATCGGCGCCGCCCCCGCCGCCTGAAACCCCATCATCCGCGGCGCGCGAGAAGCCTGACCGGAGTCCCGGTACTCTTTGTATCCGCGCCAGTAGGCCGTGATGTTGCCCGCATTGCCGACCGGCAGCACGTGGACGGACGGAGCGCCGCCGAGCTGATCGCAGACCTCCATCGCCGCCGTCTTTTGCCCTTCGATCCGGAAAGGATTGATCGAGTTGACCAACTCGATCGGATGGGCCGCCGCGAGATCTTTGACGATCGCCAGGGCCTGATCGAAGTTCCCCTCGATCTGGATCACGGTGGCCCGGTGCATCATGGCTTGGGACAGCTTGCCGAGCGCGATCTTGCCGGCCGGAATCAGCACGTAAACGGCCAACCCGGCCCTGGCTCCATAGGCAGCGGCTGAAGCCGAGGTGTTGCCGGTGGAGGCGCAGATAACGGCCTTGGCCCCCGCCTCGAGCGCCTTGGAAATAGCCAGGGTCATTCCCCGGTCTTTGAAAGAACCGGTCGGGTTCGCACCCTCAAACTTCAGATAGAGATCGATCCGGGGATCGATCTTCCGGGCCAGCCGCTTGGCGTGGATGAGAGGCGTGTTGCCCTCGCCCAGCGCGACCACGGGGGTCCGGTCCGTGACCGGCAGAAACTTCCGGTATTCTTCGATCACACCACGCCACGGAATCATGGGCGATACACCAGGATCCAACGGCAACGGAGGGATTCGGCTACGGCGGGGCGCATGCGTTACTCGTCTTGCCCCTCGACGCGAATCAACGTGGTGGGCTCCGAAATGAAGGCCATCCGATCGATCTCGCGGAGTGAGGCCTGCACGGCACGTTCGGTAGCGGTATGGGTCATGATCACCACCGGCACAGTCTGGCCCTCCTTGCGTCCCTTTTGCAACACGGAAGAAATGCTGATGCCGTGATGCCCCAGAACGCCGGAGATCTGAGACAGGACTCCCGGCCGGTCCAGCACCATGAAGCGTAGGTAGTACAGGGTCATGATGTCTTCGATCGGGCGGAGCCGGAGCGGCCGCCGCTGTTCCCGCTGGAATGAAGCAGGCGGCACCCGTCCTGCCGCCCCCTTCAACAGGTTCCGCGCGATGTCAATGACATCGCTGATCACGGCGCTCCCGGTCGGCATAGCCCCTGCGCCCTGGCCGTAGAGCACGATATCCTGCACCGCATCCCCCACGAGCTGGATCGCATTGTACACCCCTTCTACCTGCGCCACCGGAGAAGCAGCGGGCAGCATCGTCGGGTGGACCCGCGCCTCAATTTCACCGTCGCCCTCCCCGCCCAGAAACTTGGCGATGCCCAACAGCTTGATCGTATAGCCGAATTCCTTGGCATAGGCGATGTCGAGCGGAGTGATCTTGGTGATCCCCTCCGTATAGATCTCTTTCACGTTGACCGGCGTGCCATAGGCCAGGTTCACCATGATCGACAGTTTGTGAGCCGAGTCGATCCCGGCCACGTCGAAGGTCGGATCCGCTTCCGCATAGCCGGCCCGCTGCGCTTCCGCCAAGATCTCCCGGAAGCCCTGCCCTTCCCGCGTCATCCGGCTGAGGATGTAGTTGGAGGTGCCGTTGATAATCCCATAGATGGACAGGATCGTATTGGCAGCCAGCCCCTCGGTCAGGGCGCGGATCACCGGAATGCCGCCCCCGACGCTGGCCTCAAACCCCAGGTCCACGCCGTGCCGGGCCGCCGCCTCGAAGATCTCCTCCCCATGGACCGCCAGCAAGGCCTTGTTGGCGGTCACGACCTGCTTCCCCCTGGCCATGGCCTCCAGGATGAGGCGCTTGGCCGTCTCATAGCCGCCGATCAACTCCAGGACAATGTCGATCGACGGGTCATCGAGAACCTGGCGCACATCGGTGGTCAGCATGCCCGGCGGGAGTCGGAGACCGCGGTCGGTCGCCACATCCAAATCGGCTATCCGCACCAACTCGACCGGCACGCCCACGCGGCGCCGGATCAGCGCAGTGTTTTGCAGCAGGATTTTTGCGGCGCCGGCCCCGACCGTTCCGAACCCGATCAAACCGACGCCGACCTTTTCTTTCATCATCGCCGATCCTTACCTCATCGGCCGATCCGCCACCTACGACGCGCCGTCGAACTTCAAGACTTTCTTGATGCCCCGTACGGCCTGCCGGATCCGCTGCTCGTTTTCCACAAGCGCGAACCGCACGTGCTCGTCGCCCCCTTCCCCGAACCCAATGCCGGGTGAGACCGCCACCTTCGCATCCCGCAACAGTAGCTTTGAGAACTCCAGCGACCCCATCCCTCGGTAGGGCGCCGGAATGCGGGCCCACACGAACATGGTCGCCCTGGGCTTTTCGACGTGCCAGCCGATGCGATTGAGGCCGTCCACCAGTTCGTTCCTCCGATGCTCGTACCGGGCCACGGTCTCCTTGACACAGTCCTGCGGCCCGTTGAGGGCAATGATGCTGGCAATCTGGACCGGCTGGAAGATACCGTAGTCCAGGTAGCTCTTGATCTTCGCCAGAGCCCCGATGACCTCTCGATTCCCGACGCAGAAGCCCACACGCCAGCCCGGCATGTTGTAGCTCTTGGACAGCGTGTAGAACTCCACGCCGATGTCCTTGGCCTCCGGCACCTGCAAAAGACTCGGCGCCCGATAGCCGTCAAAGACGAGGTCGGCATAGGCCAGATCATGAATCACGATGACATTATGTTCCTTGGCGAAGGCCACCACTTTCTTGAAGAACTCCAAGTCCACCACAGCGGTGGTGGGATTATGGGGAAAATTGATGACCAGGATGCGCGGCCTTGGCTGCGTCTGGCGGTAGCCCCGCATCAGGTCGTCGAAGAAGTCGCTGTCCTGGCGCAGTTCGATGCCGCGCACCTCCCCGCCGGCGATGATCATGCTGTACATGTGGATGGGATAGGTGGGCGTCGGGGTCAGAACCACATCGCCCGGCCCCACCAGCGCCAGCGCCAAGTGCGCGATCCCTTCTTTTGACCCGATGGTGACGATGGCCTCCGTTTCCGGGTCCAGGTTCACATCGTAGTTCCGCTTGTACCAGCCGGTGATTGCGTGACGGAGCTTCGTGATCCCTTTCGAGGCCGAGTACCGGTGGTTTTTCCCGTTCCTGGCGGCCTCGACCAGCTTGTCAACGATATGGTCCGGCGTCGGCTGATCGGGATTCCCCATGCCGAAGTCAATGATATCCTCTCCCCTGTGCCTCGCATCCAGCTTCAACGTCTGGACCTGAGCAAATACGTAAGGAGGGAGCCGCTTTATCCGGTAGAACCCTTCCACTATCCCCTCAATTTTTCAGGGCCGACAGCCTCTTGCGCAGAGCCTCCGCTCCGAGGACGCTGAAAAATAAGCTTATTCTAATGCAGCGCCCCAAAACAGTCAATTTTATTCCGGACTTGGGGGGACGCTTCACTCGACAAACCGTGGACATCAGCCGACAGCTCTCCCTTGGTGAATGCCGATACTGCCATCGCTAAGTCCTATGCCCCTTGCTCCCCCCTCTTCTTTTTGCAATAATAGCCGAACCTTTTGCAAACTCAGGAAGAATCCGCCGACCAGGAAACAGGAAGGAGAACGGTTTTGGCCAGACTCGGCGTCAACGTTGATCACATCGCCACGCTCCGCCAAGCCAGGGGTGGGAGCGAGCCGGACCCGATCGCCGCCGCCTTGCTGGTCGAGCTGGCCGGCGCCGACGGGTTGGTCGTGCACTTGCGCGAGGACCGGCGTCACATCCAGGACCGGGATCTCAGCCTCTTGAAAGAAGTCATCCAGACCAAGCTGGATTTAGAGATGGCGGCCGAAGAGTCCATGACCAAGATCGCGCTGAACATCAAGCCCCATCTGGTGACGCTGGTGCCGGAACGTCGCCAGGAGCTGACAACCGAGGGAGGTCTGGAAGTAGCGGGTCAGCGGGATCGCATCAAGGCCGTGGTGGACCTCCTCCACGACGGGGGGATTCCCGTGAGCCTCTTCATCGAGCCGGACCTCAACCAGATCAAGGCGGCCCACAAGGTGGCCGCGGACTATGTCGAACTGCATACAGGCCGCTATGCCAACGCCCGCCGGCTCAAGGAAGAACAGGCGGAATTCGAAGCCATCGCCCAAGCAGCCAAGCTGGCCTACAAGCTGGGGATGGGGGTCAATGCGGGACACGGACTTAACTACCGGAACGTGAAGCGCCTGACGCAGATCCCCGAGATCGTCGAGTACAACATCGGCCACAGCATCATCGCTCGGGCCGTTCTCGTCGGCCTTGAGCGGGCGGTCCGGGAGATGAAGCAGCTGGTCAGTGGATCAGCAGGCACGGGGCACGAGACGCGAGGGTAAAGGTTTGTCGCAATGCTCCTTGCCTCTTGTCTCGGGCCTTTGCGGAGCAACGTGAACCATGGCCATCGTCGGCATCGGTTTGGATCTTGTCAAAATCGCCCGTATCCGTGCCCTCACGGAACGGTGGCAAGAGCGTTTTCTGCAACGGCTCTATACCGACGAAGAGCGTCGGTATTGTTTCACCCGCGCCTCCCCTTACGCCTCGCTTGCCGGGCGCTTTGCCGTGAAGGAGGCGGTGCTCAAGGCTTTCGGGACCGGCTGGTCGGCCGGCATCCGGTGGGTGGATATTCAGGTGCTCAATGATGCACGGGGCAAGCCGACCGCCCACATCTCCGGCCGATTGAAGACCCTGCTCCGTGAAGCCGGGGTGACCGACGTCCACATCAGCCTGTCCCATGATGCCGACTACGCCGTCGCCGAGGCAGTCCTGACCAAAGACAGCTAACCTTGAATGGCGAGAGGCTAGCGGCGAGAGGCCAGGGGGAAACACAAAAACCTGTTGTGTTTCGTGCCGCTCGTCTCTTGCCACTTGCCCCTAGCCAAGGGTCTTATGAAAATCGTCACTGCCGCACAGATGCAGGCCCTCGACCGCCGGGCCATTACGGAGGCCTGCATTCCGAGCCTCACCTTGATGGAACGGGCCGGAGCCGGCGTGGCCACGGCCCTGACGCAGGCTTTCGGACCACTCCAGGGCAAGACAGTGACGGTCTGCTGCGGCAAGGGGAACAACGGAGGGGACGGCTTCGTCGTCGCCCGACTTTTGAAACGGCAGCGGGTACGGGTCCAGGTGCTGCTCCTCGCCAAGCCTGAGAGCCTCGTCGGTGACGCCAGAGTCATGTACCGCCGCTTTGTGCGACTGGCAGGGGCTTCCACGGTCCGGACGTCTCCCTCGGCCGAGCGTATCCGCACGCTGTTGGGGAACAGCCAGTTGATCGTCGATGCCCTCCTCGGGACTGGCCTTTCCGCGCCGGTCACGGGCCCTTATCGAACCGCAATCGAGGCGATCAATGATTCGGGAGTTTCCGTGACCTCAGTCGATCTCCCGTCCGGCATCCACGCCGACACGGGAGCTGTCCTGGGCGCCGCGGTACGAGCCACGCTCACGGTCACCTTCGCCCAGCCCAAGCTCGGTCTCTATCTCGGCGCCGGCATCGATCACGCCGGGACCGTCCGTATCGCCGACATCGGCATTCCTCCTTCCTTCGCCGGATCGGTCGACAGCCGGATCTCGCTGCTCACGCCCCAGGAGACCCGCCGCCTGTTCCCGCAGCGGCTCCCTTCGTCACACAAGGGCACCTACGGCCATGCCGCCATCATTGCCGGATCGGTCGGGAAGACAGGCGCAGCCGCCATGGCCGCCAGAGCGGCGCTCCGGATCGGAACTGGCTTGGTGACGGTAGCCACCCCGTCCAGCGTGAACGACACGCTCGAAGCAAAATTGCTGGAAGCCATGACAGTCCCCATGCCGGAAACGAAGGCCCGAACCCTGGCCCGGTCCGGACTGGACCGCCTCCTCTCTTTCGTCCATGCGCGGAGCGCGGTGGCGCTCGGACCAGGCCTTTCGACCCATCCGGAGACGGTCGACCTGATCCAGGCTCTGATCCCGCGACTAGAGAAACCCTCGGTCCTGGACGCCGACGCGCTGAACGCGCTGGCCGGGCGCACGACGCTGCTCACAGAATGTAAGGTCCCGCCCATCCTGACCCCCCATCCGGGAGAAATGGCGCGATTGGAAGAAGAGGCCACGCCCCAATCGGTCAACGAAGATCGGATCGGGACCGCCACCCGCTTCGCCCAGCGACGAGGGGTCTTGCTGGTCCTCAAGGGGGCTAGGACTGTGGTGGCTCACCCTAATGGGAGCGTCGCCATCTGCCCGACCGGTAATCCAGGCATGGCTACAGCCGGAACCGGCGATGTCCTGACTGGGATGCTCGTCGGGTTGCTGGCTCAGGGACTATCCGCCTGGGACGCAGCCTGCGCTGGAACCTATCTGCACGGCCTAGCAGGCGACTTGGCGGCGGCTGAGCTCGGCCAGGCCAGCATGACTGCGGGAGACGTCATCGAGCGGATTCCTGATGCCATCCGGCAAGCCATGTCACCACCCGTTGCGTCGTAACGCAACCAGGCTATACCCATTGCCATCGAAGCACCAAGAGGGTCTAGACCGGCTCCGGCCACGCCCCAAGCGGCCACCAACATCAGGCACACTCCACCGCGACGACCACGACCTTGGAGAGCCCGCAGCCAAGGGAAGCAGCGGACCAGTCGAATGGAGCCAGCGCTCACAGTCGGCGGCGGCGACCGAACATCTCGGACTGCTCATCGGGCAAGCCTTGCAGGGAGGCGAAGTCCTGGCCCTGTTTGGAGAGCTGGGAACGGGGAAAACAGTGCTTGTCCGAGGCATCGCTGCCGGGCTGGAGGCGCCGCCTTGCAGCGTCAGCAGCCCGACCTTCGTTCTGGTCCACGAATACCGAGGCAAGCTCCCGCTCATCCACGCAGACCTATACAGACTGGAGTCGCCAAGAGAACTTGACCAGCTTGGCTTGTCGGACTATGTTGACGGGCATCACGTCCTGGCTATCGAGTGGGCCGACAAGGCCGGCCCTGACTTGCCGGAGGATCGCCTGGAAGTGCAGGTCGGTCATCAGAGCAAAACAGTCCGCACCATCACGATGAAGGCAACAGGGACGGTCTCACGAAGTTTGCTGGCTCGCGTGCGAAAGCAGGGTCAGGCCGGCAGACGCTCATGGCCGGCTCGCGACAGGAAGCCACAGAAGTGATGAAAGTTCTCTGGGCTCCCTGGCGCATGGCCTACATCACCCATTCCCGCAAGCCGGCCGTGTGTATCTTCTGCGCGAAAGCCCGCGGGCACCGGGACGCAGCCAACCTCCTGTTGCACCGGGGCCGGCACGGGTTCGTGATGATGAACCTCTTCCCCTATAACAGCGGCCACCTTATGATAGCTCCCTATGCGCATGTCGGCCGACTGGAGTCTCTATCCGACGAACATACGCTCGACCTCATGAAATTGATCACCCTCTCGCTGCGGGTCCTCCGCGCGGAGATCAAACCGGAAGGATTCAACATCGGCGTCAACCTCGGGCGGGTCAGCGGAGCCGGAATCGCAGCCCACCTGCACGTGCACATTGTGCCGCGCTGGAATGGGGACACGAATTTCATGCCCTTGTTTGCGGAAACCCGCGTGATCCCCGAGCACCTCCGCACGACCTACCGGAAGCTCCGCGCGCGATTCCATACGGTGACGGCCGGTAACCGCCGGTCGTCCAGAAAGAGGAGCACCAAGCGACCCCTATGATCCGACTGATCCTCGTGGGCGTTCTCCTGCTGCTGTCGCTGACCTTCTTTCTCCAAAACCAGGAGCAGGAGGTCACTCTCCGCTACTTCTTCGGGCTGCGCGAAGCGACGACGGAGCTCTGGAGACCGGTCCTCAGCGCCTTTGCCGTCGGCCTGCTGGTTTCCTCGATCCTGCTCTTTCCCGCCTGGGTCCGGGGTCGGATCGAGCTGAAAAGGAAAACCAAGGCGCTGCAGGAGGCGGAAGCGGATCTGGAGCGGCTACGCAAGAATATGGAAACCTTGTCCCGCTCTCCTGGCAGTATCGTGGGTCTTGAGGAGCCGCCCGATGAATGACGTGGACCCCACCCCCTTGATGCGCCAATACCGGGAGATCAAGCAGGCCTACCGGGAGGCGATCCTGTTTTTCCGGGTGGGGGATTTCTATGAAATGTTCTACGAGGACGCGGAGGAAGCCTCCCGGCTCCTCTCAATCGCCCTCACCTCGCGGGACAAGGCCCGCGCCGATCCCGTGCCCCTCTGCGGAGTCCCCTACCACGCGGCGACCGGGTACATCGCCAAACTGCTGAAGGCCGGCCGGACCGTGGCTCTCTGCGACCAGGTGGAGGATCCGAAGCTGGCCAAGGGGTTGGTCCGGCGGGAAGTCGTCCGGTTGTACACGCCCGGCACGTTGATCGATACGGATCTCCTGCCGCCCACCGAGTCGAATTTTCTGGCGGCGGTCGCTGCGGCTGCCCCCCCGGCCCACGCACACCAACGAAGCGCGCCGACGCTGGGGTTGGCCTCTCTGGACCTGTCCACTGGGGACTTCTGGATCATGGAATTCCCGGGAGAGCGGGCTCCCAGCGACCTTCAGGATGAACTGGCCAGGCTGGAACCTCGCGAGCTGCTGTACCCCAAGCACCTGCCGGAGCCGACCCGTCAGCAACTCACCCGGATCAAGGGCGTAAGCCTTCGCGGTCAGGATCCCGCCGCCTATGATCTGGCAGCGGCCCGGCAGGTCTTGCAAGAGCATTTTGGGGTCAGCTCCTTGGACGGCTTCGGCTGCCGTGACTACTCGCTCGGCCTGCAAGCGGCCGGGGCCGCGTTCCGTTATCTCCGGGAAACCCAGCCCACGGCCAGCCTGACCCATCTGCGGCGATTGCAGGTTCGGCAGGCCGGACAAGACATGCATCTGGACCAGGCGACCATCCGAAACCTGGAACTGATCAGGCCCTGGACCGGCGAGCCCGGTGAGCGAGCAACGACCACCCTGCTCTCCGTCCTTGACCGGACCGTCACCGTGATGGGAAGCCGTCTCCTGCGGGAGTGGCTCGTCCGGCCGCTGGTCGACATGGCTCCCATACATGCCCGTCTCGATTCCGTCGCCGAACTGACGGAGCACTTGCAGGTCCGCTCCGGGGTCAGAACCGCACTCAGGACCGTCCAGGACATCGCCAGGCTGAGCAGCAGGATCTCGTTGGGTGCCGCTCATCCACGGGATCTCCTGGCGCTCAAACAGTCGATCGCGGCCCTGCCTGCGATCAGGATCCTGCTGGCCCCTCTCCGCTCCACCCTGATTCAGAACCTTGCACGAACCTGGGACGACTTGACCGACGTCCATGAAGCGATCGAGCGCGCCATCATGCCGGACGCTCCCGTGTCGACCCGAGACGGAGGCATCATCAAAGACAGCTATCACCCACGTTTGGATGAGCTACGGAAGACCTGCCGGGAAGGAAAGGGGTGGATCGCCAAGCTGGAAGCCCAGGAGCGGGAACGCACCGGCATCGACTCGCTCAAGGTCCGGTACAACCAGGTTTTCGGCTACTACATCGAGGTGACCAAGGCCAACCTGGCCAGGATCCCGGACCACTATCACCGCAAGCAGACCCTCGTCAACGCCGAGCGGTTTACGACTCCGGAGTTGAAGGAATTGGAGAATCGTGTGACCGGCGCCGAGACCCAGCTTAACGCGCTCGAGCAGGAGCTCTTCGAGCAGGTCCGCTCACAGTTGGCGGAGGAGACGGCACGCTTCCAGACTATGGGTGCAGCGATCGCCCTGCTTGATGCTCTGGCTTCCCTGGCAGAAGCAGCCGCCGTCCACCGCTATGTCCGTCCCGAGATCAACGAAGGAGGGACTATCCGGATTACCGAGGGTCGACATCCGGTGGTCGAACGGCTGGACCTTCCGGGGGGGTTTATCCCAAACGATGCCCTGCTGGACCTGGATGACAACCGGCTCCTCATCATCACTGGGCCCAACATGGCGGGGAAAAGCACCTATCTGCGGCAGGTCGCGCTCATCGTGCTGATGGCGCAGATGGGCAGCTTTGTCCCGGCCCGCTCAGCCGCCATCGGGATCGTGGACCGCATCTTCACGCGCGTGGGCGCGTCCGACAACCTCGCAGGGGGCCAGAGCACGTTCATGGTGGAAATGACGGAGACCGCCCAAATCCTCAACTGCGCCACCGCACGCAGCCTGATCCTGCTGGATGAGATCGGACGGGGCACCAGCACCTATGACGGGTTGAGCATCGCCTGGGCCGTGGCGGAGCATATCCAGGATCGCAGCCACCTGGGGGCCCGTACACTCTTTGCCACCCACTATCATGAACTCACTGAGCTGGCGAAGCGGCGCGAGGGGATCAAGAACTACTCGGTCTCGGTCAGGGAGCGGAACGAAGAGGTCCTCTTTCTGCGAAAGATCGTCGAAGGAGGGGCGGATCGAAGTTACGGCATCCACGTAGCTCGACTGGCCGGCCTGCCTCCTTCCGTCATCAGCCGGGCGCGCGAGGTGCTGGCTCAGCTAGAATGTTCATCCACTCAGCCTTCCCAGCCCGACCCACTCATCACTCACCACTCATCACCCATCACTTCTTCCCTCGACCCTTCCTTGCCTCCGCCCCATCCGATCGTTGAGGAAGTCAGGCAGATGGACCTCTTCTCGATGACACCGCTGGAAGCCCTGAACAAGCTCGCCGACCTCCAGCGCCGGCTCGGCGAAAAACCACAGGAATAGCGGCCGCAGAAACAAAAAGGGCGACGTGCCCGACGGCGCGCCGCCCTTTTTTCCACACTCGACTATCCGGTGATCAGTGTCCGCCGCCGATCGTGTCTTCGTTCGCGCTCCACGGCGTCAGCCCTGACGCGAACACCTTCCCGCCCGGAATCATCACATCATACTGCATGACCGTCGCCGCTCTCCCCTTCCCGGCGACGTTAAGCCGCTTCTTGGCCTCATAGCAAGCCTTCTCGTACTCATCCTTCGCGTTGGCACAGGCAGCTTCCTTCAAAGCCCTGATACCACGCGGCTTGCCCATCTCGCCGGAAATCTCGGGTAACTTCTTGACGGAAGAGATGACCCGATGGTTCTGCTCCGTCTCCTGGGCCACGATTTCGACCAGTGTGGTCGGCGACGAGGGCGGCACGTCCTTGGCCGCCGCCGGGCCGGCATGGGCGCGAGCCATCGACTTCAACTGATCCCACACTTCCTTGTTCGCGGCATAGAACTTCAGATTCTTGCCCGGATGGATCTTCTGCCAGAACAGTCCGCTCTCGGCATTGCCGCCGAAGACCGCGATGTTGAGCCAGACCGCTTCATCGTACGGATCGAGGATGATGACCCGACCGGTCAGCGTGGTCGGCTTGCTCAAGTCACCCCACTCGAACCGTTCCTGGAACGCCTCGATGGCCATGGCGGTCGAGGCCACGCCCACGACCAGGGCCACGGCGACCATGAACGCCCACCCTTTCTTATGAAGTCTCATCATTGCATCCCTCCTTCGCACAACGACCGTTAAGAATTTCGATCAAAACCCCGCCGCACGAGGACCGGAATCCTCGCCGATTAATCCTTCTTGAGAACTTTAAACCCGGTGACCATCCGACCATCCAGCGTCACTTCAAGAGCGACCAGATCCTGCGACGCCTTGATGATCTGATCCATGAGCGCCTTGTCCTTCACCTGAAGCCGTACGGTCTGCGCGGCATGGTACCAGCCAGCGTAGGGATTGTTCCGCTCGGCACCGCCGGTGAAACCCCACGCACAGCAGACGAACAGCGGGTCCGGAGGCCGCACATCCAGGTCGGTTGACGAGCGGCCGCTCGGGGTACCTGAAGCCGGCTCACCGGTATTCCAATACTGAATCCCGAACAGGATTTCTTTATCAGGATTGTCCGCCCACTGGGCCCAAACTCTCCCCTTCAACGTCTTGAGAGCTTCGCCCTTCATCACAGCATTACCGAGCCCGAAGTGAGTGGGCCCTCCGGCTGGTGCATCGGCTGCCGCCACAAATCCCGCCGTGAACAACCCGGCGACGAAAAAAACCGACATGATGGCTATGACAACGCCTCTGTTCATCCCTCGCACCTCCTTCATGAGAATCAGGCCTATGGATTACCGCTCCAGCATCGTGTGTTCAGAGATTTAAGAAGAGTGAGGTAGAATTCTTTGCAAAAAAGAACCCCTCTGCCACCCCCTTTCCTTCTCACTGCACCTACTTTTTAGCGAGCACAGTCTCTACAAAGTCCAGGGCGAGCAGGGTCCAATCGTACTCAAACCTCCATTTGATGTCAAGGAAATATTTGGCGCAAAACGGGCCGGCCACATACCAAAAAACAAATTGAATAACAATGGCTTGCGAGGATGCCTGGTCGGCTGATTAGTTTATGGAAGACTGCAACGAGGCGGCAGACACAGGCCCAAGGGCCACCACGGACAGACAACTGAAGTCAAACAGTTCGCGGCTGAGGCGAAGGACTTGCTCTCCGGACACATGATCGATCTCGGCCAGAATCTCTTCCAGCGACTGGTGCCGCCCGAGGTACAGTTCGTCCTTCGCCAGCTTACTCATCCGGCTGTGGGAACTTTCCAGACTCAACATCAGGCTGCCTTTCATCTGGTTCTTCGCCCGTTCCAATTCCATCCGGCCCACTCCGGCGGTGCGCAGCCGCCGGATCTCTTTGCAGACTAACCCGACTACCCGCCCTGCTTCACGCGGACGTGTGGCCGCATAGATCGTGATCGTCCCTCCGTCCGAGAAGGCTGAGAGGTAAGAATAGATACTGTAGGCGAGCCCTCGTTTTTCACGGACTTCCTGGAACAGGCGCGAACTCACGTTCCCCCCCAGCACCGAGTTCAACATATGAGCCGCATACCGGTCCTTGTGGCCGAGCGCGAGCCCCTTGAGGCCCATGGACACATGCGCCTGTTCGAGCAACTTGCGGCGCACCATCAGTCCCCCGCTGACTTGCGACGGCCAGCGATCCATGCCGGGCGACGCCGGGCGCTGAAAGGACCCGAAGGACGCCTCGAGCAAGGGAACCAGGACCGTGAGGTCGAAGTTGCCCGCCACGGCAATGACGATCTGTCGAGGATGGTAATGGGCCTGGACGTAGCGAAGGAGGTGATCCCGCCGTAGCCCCTGGATCGTCGTCGGTTTTCCCAGAATGGGCCGCCCCAGGGGATGGCGCTTCAACATCTGGGCTTGATGGAGTTCCTGAACGAGATCCTCCGGATCATCCTCCACCATCCGGATCTCCTCCAGGACCACCTGTTTTTCCTTCTCCACCTCCTTGGGATCGAAACGGGAATGGTGGAAGAGGTCTGACAGCAGGGCCAGGGCCGGCTTCAACTGCTGATCCAGCACCTTGACGTAGAAGGTAGTCGTCTCGCGGGTCGTGAAGGCGTTCAACTCGCCGCCCAGTGCGTCGATCTCGCGCGAAATCCGGGTGGCGGAGCGGGTCTTGGTCCCCTTGAAAAACATGTGCTCGAGGAAGTGAGAGAGCCCTTCCTCTCCCGCTCGCTCGTCACGGGACCCCACGTTCACCCACAAGCCGACCGTCACCGACTTTAACGTCGGGATCCGCTCGGCGACGACCCGCAGGCCGTTGGTCAAGACCAACTTGCGATACAACGGTGGGGGTCCTTTAGCCCGTCGCCGGCGTCTTGGCCTCGGCAGTCGATGGCGGCGCCATCGCTTCTTTTCGACTGAGTCGAATCTTCCCCTGCCTGTCGATCTCCAGCACCTTCACCATGATCTGATCGCCTTCGGACACTTCATCGGCCACCGCTCTCACCCGATGGTGGGCGAGTTGCGAGATGTGCACCAGCCCGTCCGTGCCCGGGAGAATCTCCACGAACGCGCCGAAATCCATGATCTTCCGGACGGTGCCCAGGTAGATCTTGCCGACTTCGACCTCTTCAGTCAGCCGGTTGATCATCTCGATCGCCTTCTTCGCAGAGGCCTCGTCCACCGCAGCGATGCAGATATCGCCTGTATCTTCCACGTTGATCTTCACTCCGCAGTCGGCAATGATGCTGCGGATCATTTTCCCGCCCGGCCCGATCACGTCGCGGATCTTATCCTGCTTGATCTTCAGCGTGAAGATGCGCGGGGCGAAGGGCGAGAGGTTCGACCGCGGTCCCGCCAGAGCCTCCGCCATCCGTCCCAGGATGTACAGACGGCCCGTGCGGGCCTGGTCCAAGGCTTGACGCATCAGCGCCGGTGTGATGCCGGCGATCTTGATGTCCATCTGCAGCGCAGTCACGCCGTCCTTGGTGCCCGTGACCTTGAAATCCATGTCGCCCAGGTGGTCCTCCAATCCCAGAATGTCGGACAGCACCATCACGCGCGCGCCTTCCTTGATCAGCCCCATCGCGATCCCCGCCACCGGCTGCTTGATCGGAACTCCCGCATCCATCAGGGCCAGGGTGCCGCCGCAGACCGTGGCCATTGAGGAGGAGCCGTTGGACTCCAGGATGTCCGACACCAGCCGCAGCGTGTACGGAAACTGGTCTTTGGCAGGGATGACCGGCTTCAAAGCCCGTTCCGCCAGGGCCCCGTGCCCGACCTCCCGCCGCCCCGGGGAGCGGAGGGGCCGGGCCTCTCCGACGCTGAACGGCGGAAAATTATAGTGGAGCATGAAGGCCCGATAGTATTCCCCCTCCAAGGCATCGATGCGCTGCTCATCCTCCGTCGTGCCCAGCGTCACGACCGCTAGACTCTGCGTTTCACCGCGCGTAAAGAGGGCAGACCCGTGGGTGCGGGGTAACATGCCGACTTCGCAGGTGACCGGTCGGATGTCGGCCGGCCCGCGGCCGTCCGCCCTGGTGCCCCGCTCCAAGATCATGTTCCGGACTTCGGTATATTCCAGCGAGTGGAACACGAGTTTGACGTGCCGGCTCCGGTCGGGATCCTCCGTCTTCAGCTTCTCCACCGTCTCATCGAGAACCTGGTCCAGCTTTTCCTGCCGGGCGCTCTTGTTGGGGATAAGGATCGCGTCCCTGATGGGCTGCGCCACCAGCCGGCGGACTTCCTCCGCCAAGGCCGGATCGACCTGTTCGGTCTGGACGGTCCGTTTCGGTTTGCCCGCGAGTGCCTTCAGCTCCAGAATCTTGGCTACGATCTTCTTGATCGCAGCATGGGCCGCCTCGATCGCCTCGATCATGACCGACTCGGGCAGCTCGTTCGCCCCCCCTTCCACCATCATCACGGCATCAGCCGTCCCGGCCACCACGAGGCTGAGATCGCTCTTCTCGAGAGTCTCCAGGTCGGGGTTGATGACGAACTGCCCGTTCACCCGTCCGATCTTGACCCCCGCCACGGGCCCGTCAAAGGGGATGTCGGACAGGGTCAAGGCGGCCGAGGCGGCCGTGATGCCGACGACATCGGACGAGCCGGTCTGGTCGGCCGAAAGGACCGACGCGATGACCTGCGTCTCATAGTAATAGCCTTCCGGAAAGAGGGGCCTCATGGGACGGTCAATCAGGCGGCTGGTCAAGACTTCTTTCTCCGACGGCCGCCCCTCGCGCTTGAAGTATCCGCCGGGGATCTTCCCGGCCGCATAGGCTTTTTCCTGATAGTCAACGGTCAGGGGGAGAAAATCAATCCCTGGTTTGACCGTCTGAGAGGCCACTGCCGTGGCCAGCACGACGGTGTCCCCATAGGACGCCAACACCGCTCCGCTTGCCTGTTTGGCCACTCGGCCGGTTTCCAACCTCAATGTCCGGCCGGCCACATCGATTTCAATTACGTGCACCATCATCTGCGTCTCCTCTGTTCCCTATCCCACAGATGCCCACAGAAATAGACTCAGGGCAATGATGAATGATGCGTGCTGCGTGATGAATGGAAGGCATTTCAGAGTCCCCCATTCATCACTCAGGGCACCCGTTGCACTCCTGGAGCAACGGGTCCCCGGCGCTCATCACTGAATCTATATCCGTGTTCACCTGTGGCGACAGGCCCGCGGAAACGTTCGCGCGATGACGCCGTTCGAATGTTCCGCGGATTATGGGTTACTTCCTGATTCCCAGCCGATCCAACACGGCCCGGTACCGGCCATCATCGACCTTGTGGAGGTAATCCAGCAGCCGGCGGCGGCGGCCGACCAATTGCAGCAGGCCCCGCCGGCTATGGTGGTCCTTCTTGTGCAGCTTGAAATGCTCCGTCAAGTAGGTGATGCGGTTCGTCAGAACCGCAATCTGTACCTCGGGCGAACCGGTGTCGCCATCATGCTTCCGGTACTGTTGAACAACCTCTGTCTTGGCCTCCTTTGTCAATGCCATCGTCTTTGCCTTCCTCCTTTCCTGTTGTCACAAGTTGGAAAGTCCATAAAGTCATCGAGTCTGCGGACTTTATGACTTTCCGACTTGACAGACTTTGCGACCTCTGCTGACTGGGCTACACCTCCACCAACACCTTCAGGATGGCCACGGCTTGGTCCGCTTCTTTGGCACGACCGTCCGAGGCCCCTTGTCGCAACTGCCCCGCAGTCCAGGGCGAGGCGCTCGCGTCCGCTCCCTCGGCCGGCACCCGACCCAGGGCCAGCAGGCGCCCCGTCCGGTCCTTGAGTCTGACCGGCCGGCCGGCAAGCCCCTCGAGACCACCGCCGGTAGCCCGGATTGCCCGGAGCGGGACCGGGACACCGTGCAGAACCCGGACCGCGGTCGCCTCATCCACTTCCAGAGCCGGCAACCAAGCCAAGGCCTGGTCCAGCGGGATCAGGTCCTCCGACAACTTGCCAAGGAGCAGCCTGGCTCTGATGTCTTCAATCGTAAGCGCCCGCTCGATTGCGAGTGGCCCCACGCGCCGCCGCTCCAAGGCCAGCAGATGTCCTCCCACCCCCAGCGCCTCGCCGATGTCCGCACAGAGGGTCCTCACGTACGTGCCTTTTGCGCAGCAGACGCGGAGCGAGATATCGCGGCCCGCGATGCTCAGCACCTCGATTGCATGCACCGACACTTCGCGCAAGTCGCGCTCCACCCTGCGCCCGGCCCTGGCCGCCCTGTAGAGCGGGACCCCGCCGACCTTCACCGCCGAGTACATCGGCGGGAGCTGCTTGACCCGGCCCTGGAACCGCGCGATGGTCGACCGGATGACCGCCTCCGTAAGCCCGTCCGTCGGGCGGACCGTCAGGACGGTGCCGGTTGCGTCCTGCGTGTCGGTCGTTTCACCCAGCCGCAAGACCGCACGGTATTCTTTGTCCCACTCCAGGAGATATTCGGCGATGCGGGTCCCTCGTCCCACCAAGACCGGCAGCACCCCGGTGGCCGCCGGATCGAGGGTACCGGCATGGCCGACCTTCGGGCCACGAAGGAGCCCCCTCAGTTTGGCCACCACATCGTGCGAGGTCCAACCGCTCTCCTTATTGACGTTGAGGACTCCTTCCATCGCCCCGAGTCCGGCCTGGCCCAAACCCATCACCGGTGTGTTCAAAACCTCCGGGTGTACGGCTGTCGTTCCATCTCCTGCCACGGCTTAAGCCCTTCTTCCTTCTTCCGGCTCCACTCCGCCATCGCCTGTTCTGTCGTTGGGCCCTTGTGTTGGGGCGGAGCCCGGTTCCGGCCCTTGCAAGTCCAGGCTGTCCAGCAGGCTCAGGATACGGTCTCCCCGAGGACCGCTGATATCTTTTTGAAAGATCAACTCGGGCGTATACCGGAGATGGAGGCGTCTGCCGAGCTCGGCCCGGATGAACCCAACCGCCTTGGCAAGTCCGGCGAAGGCCTCCGCTTCATTCTGGCCGTCCTGTCGCGTCGTCACGAAGACTCGCGCCAGCCGGAGATCGTCGGTCAATTCCACGTCCGTGACCGTCACAGAACCCAGCCGCGGATCCTTGCTCTTGCGCATCAGGATGTCGGCGACCTCCATCCGGATCTGGTCGGCGACGCGGGCGGCGCGCTTAAAAGCCGTCTTGGTCATGCAGGCTACAGCAGCTCGATGCGCGATTGCACCAGCTCGATCGACGGCACGGACCGGATCAGATTGACCGCCTGGTCCAATACCTGGTTGACGTACGCTCCCTCGTTGGCCACACAGGCGATGCCGAGCACCGCCTTCTGCCACAGGTCCTGATCGCCGACCTCGGCGACCGAGACGTTGAACTTGTCGCGGAGGCGGTCCTTGAGGCTCAAGAGCACCTGCCGCTTTGCCTTCAAGGAGTGGCCATCCGGAATGAACAGTTCGACCGTGCAGAGTCCGACGATCATGAAGGATAAGAATATTGACGATTGAATGATTGAACCATTGAATGATTCGTCCGGTCACGCAACAAAACACTCATCAATGGGCCAATCGTCAATCACTCAATGAGTCGATTCTGGCTAGAGTTTGGTCGCCACCTTGTCGATCACGTAGACTTCGAGGACATCCCCGACTTTGATGTCCCCGAAGTTCTCCACACCGATCCCGCACTCGTACCCCTGCTGAACCTCGCGCACATCATCCTTGAACCGGCGGAGCGAACTCAGCTTGCCTTCATACACCGTCACGTGATCGCGAACCACGCGCACCCCCGCGCTCGCCCGGGAAATGGTTCCATCGACGACGTAGCAGCCGGCAATGACACCGGCCTTGGGAATATTGAAGACCTGGCGCACTTCCGCACGACCCAATTGGCGCTCTTTCAGCGTCGGCTCCAGCAGACCTTCCATGGCGGCCCTGATGTCGCCGATCGCGTCGTAGATGATGGTATAGAGCCGGACATCCACCCCTTCCCGCTCGGCCAACGCGGCGGCCTTCGGCTCAGGGCGGATGTTGAAGCCGATGATGATGGCCCGCGAGGCCGAGGCCAGGAGCACGTCGGTTTCGGTGATGCCTCCGACCCCGGCGTGGATGACCCGCAGCTTCACGGCCGCGGTGGACAGCTTTTCGACCGCCTCGGAGAGGGCCTCGGCCGACCCCTGCACATCCGACTTGATCACCAGGGCGAGTTCCTTGACGTCGCCTTCCTTGATGCGCGCGTAGAGGTCGTCCAGCGTGACCCGCACCGATCCCGCGGCCAGCTCGGCCGTCCGCTGCTTGTGCGCCCGGTCCTCGGCGATCTCGCGTGCCACGCGCTCATCCTGCACCGCGACGAAGGGATCGCCGGCGGACGGGACTCCGGGCAGCCCGATGACCTCGACCGGCATCGACGGGCCGGCCTCGGCGATCTTGGCTCCCCGGTCCGTGATCAGCGCCCGTACGCGCCCGCTGAACGTCCCCACCACGAAGGCGTCGCCCACCCGCAGAGTCCCGCTCTGGACCAGCACGGTCGCAACCGGACCGCGGCCCCGATCCAGCTTCGCCTCCACCACCGCACCCTTGGCCAGGCGGTGGGGGTTCGCCTTGAGCTCGAGCACATCAGCCTGGAGCAGGATCATCTCCAGCAACGAGTCGAGCCCCAGCTTCTGCTTGGCCGACACCTCCACGAAGATCGTCTGTCCGCCCCAGGATTCGGGGATGAGGTTGTATTCCGCCAGCGCATGCTTGATCCGCTCCGGGTTTGTCCCCGGCTTGTCGATCTTGTTGATGGCGACGACGATCGGGACGTTGGCCGCTGCCGCATGGTGAATGGCTTCGATCGTCTGCGGCATCACGCCGTCGTCGGCCGCCACCACCAAGACAACCAGATCGGTGACCTTGGCCCCTCTCGCCCGCATGGCCGTGAAGGCCTCGTGACCCGGCGTATCCAGGAAGGTGACCTGCTTGCCGCGGACGGTGACGGTGTAGGCGCCGATGTGCTGCGTGATCCCGCCCGCTTCCTGCTCGGTGACTCTGGTTTGCCGGATCGCATCCAGCAGCGAGGTCTTTCCGTGATCCACGTGACCCATGATGGTCACCACCGGCGGCCTCGGCTCAAGAACTTCTTCCTCGACCGGCGCCGCCGCTTCCTCCAAGAGCTCCTCCCCCGCTTTTTCCACCAAGACCTCGGCCTTGAGCCCGAGCCCTTCCGCGATCAACGTCGCCGCATCCAGATTGATCGACTGGTTGAGGGTGAGCATCTGGCCCATCTCCATCAGCTTCCGGATGACGTCGCCGGGTCGTTGCCCGACCAGTTCGGCAAACTCCTTGACGGTCAGGCCGGGGGACAGTCTGATGCCTTTCTTGCGGGGCTTGGTGATCTCGGTCACGGCGGAAGGTTGCAAATGACGGGACCGATCCTCGCGGCGGTGCACCGGGATCGCCCGCAAGTCCTGCCAGCGCGCCGCATCTTCTCTGAATTTCAGCGCTTCTTCGTCCCGCTGCCGGCCCGGCTTCTTGACCTTCTTGAGTTTGTCACGAAGCCCGGCCGCCTCCGCGGCAAGATCCTGAAGCGACAGTTTTTTCTTGTCCGCGCGAGGCTCTTCTCCCGCTGGAGCCGGGGCGGAGGGATGGAGGGCGGCAGGCGGAACCGGCGAGACGGGCGGAGGGGCCGCCAGCGGCGAGGCGCTGGGGCTGACCCGCTCAACGGCAGGCCCGGGAGCGGCTGCTTCCCGCACCGGCTCTTCGTGGAGCAGCCCAACCGCTGAGGTCTCCAGCGCAGTCGGCACGTGCGCAATCGGGTGGGGAATTGCCTCGGTCAGCACCCCGCTCGGCCCCGACTCGCTCCCGAGCTCTTCTTCGGATTTCTTACGCTTGAAGAGAATGCGCTTTTTCTCAAGTTTAGGCAGCTCTTCAGTCACCGTCGGCCCCGATTTCTGGCCGGAGGCTTTGCCGGGCTCGCGCGCCGCTTCCCGGGCCTTGTCCGCAACCGCAGTCTTGGCTTCGTGGGGATGAGCCGGCCCCTTGCGGACGGTCGGCTCTTTCTTCCCGTCCGGCCTGCTCCCATCCGGCTTGGCGGCTGATTTGGACGCAGGCTTGGCTTTGGGCGTGAGCTTGCTCAAGGTCTTCTGGACCGCCTCTTCGTCCAGCGCGCTGCTGTGCGAAGCCACGGCAATGCCCATGCGCTTCAACTCGGGAATCAAGTCCCGATTTTCCATGCCGAGCTGTTTTGCCAATTCATAGACTCTCATAGACCAGCTTCCACGTCACCGCAGTCCTTGCCGCACCCCGTGAAGTTCTTCGGTGATCCTGGCCCTTCCGACCACCCGCCGGTGGCTCGGCGCGATCAGGCCGTCCCTTCGCTTCCCGGACTCCCCGCTTCCACCAAGCCGGCATTGGCCTCACGCTGTGCCCTCGCTTCTTCCTCCTCGCGCTGCGCGGCTGCCTCCTCCGCCAGCGCGGCTTTGATCTCCTTGTCGCGTTCGGCTTTTTCTTTCTCGTACTCGGTCGCGCTGATGATGTCGATCTTCCAGCCAGACAGCTTGGCGGCCAGACGTACGTTCTGGCCGTTCTTGCCGATGGCCAAGGACAGTTGCGAGTCCGCCACGACCACCAGCGCCGACTTCTTTTCATCGTCGATGCCGACCTTCTCGATGCTGGCAGGATTCAAGGCCTCGGCGATGAAGACCCGCGGGTCGGAGGTCCAGGCGATGATGTCGATCTTTTCGCCGCGCAGCTCTCGGACCACCGCCTGCACCCGCGAGCCCTTGATGCCCACGCAAGCGCCGACCGGATCCACGGCCTTGTCGCGGGACGACACGGCGATCTTCGTGCGGTCGCCCGGCTCCCGGACGATTCCCTTGATCTCGACGATCTTCTCGCTCACCTCCGGCACTTCCAGCTCAAACAGCTTGGCCACAAACTGCGGATGGGTGCGCGAGAGAATCACCTGCACGTCCTTGGGCGTGCGGCGCACCTCCAGCAGAATAGCCTTGAGACGGTCGCCACGCCGGTAGGATTCCCGCGGGATCTGCTCTTGGATGGGAAGGATCGCCTCGGTCTTGCCCAAATCAACCAGATAGTTGCGCCGCTCCTGGCCCAGGATGATGCCGTTGATCAGATCGCCTTGGCGCGTCGCGTATTCACGCTGGACCGCTTCCCATTCGGCCTCCCGGACCTTCTGGCAGATCACTTGCTTGGCGGTCTGGGCTGCGATCCGACCCAGCTCCTCCATTTCGATCATGGTCCCCATCTCGTCGCCGACCTCGGCTTCGCTGTCCACGCGGCGGGCTTCCTGAAGCGACAATTCCGCTTTGGGGTTCGTGACGGTGTCCACAATCGTCTTGAGCGAGACCACCGAGATCTCGCCGGTCTTCGGATCGATCTGCACCTGAATATTCTCACCCTGACCAAAGCGCTTCTTGGCGGCTGTCTGCAGCGCCGCCTCGACCGCGCCGATGACCTTGGCCTTGTCGATGCCCTTCTCGCGCCCGATCTGGTCGATCACGGTAATCAATTCTCGGTTCATAGGCCATGCACTCCGTTTCAGTCAGTCCGTTTCCGCTCGAACGCTTGCCTAAAACTCCACCTCGAGCCGCGCCTCCGCAATCCGTTCCCAGTCAATCTGGACTGTTGACCGGCCAACCGATCGGCTCGCCCGCTGGGCGGCCCGGCCCTGCTCTAACGCAGGAAGGGAGAGGGTCGCCCCCTGGTCGTTCACGTCCACCAGCCGCCCGACCACCCGCCACTGTCCGTCGACAGGCTGTCGCAGCTTGACGTTCACCAGCTTGCCGAGCGACCGACGGTAATCCTCCCGCTGCTTGAAGGGCCGGTCCAGCCCCGGAGAGGATACCTCCAACGTATAGGCATACGGAACCGGGTCCTCTATGTCGAGCGCGTGGCCGAGCGACAGGTGCACCTGTTCGCAATCCTCTACGGTCACTCCGCCCGGCTTGTCGATGTAGACCCGGAGGAGCATCCGCCCCCCCTGGCCAAGACACTCCACATCCACCAGATCGAGGGCCAACGCGCGGACAATCGGAACGGCGACCGCTCGGACCCGATCAGAAATTTGACGTGATCCCCGGCTCTCCGGGCTTCGCGACTGCTCTGACCAGAGCGGCTCCATAGCGTCCGTCACCGGTCCAAACAAAAAAGTGGGCCAGAGCCCACTTTCACCGACGCCGTACGTTACCATTTCCGGATGGATCAAAGCAAGAGGGAAGGGTCGCGTGAGCGACGGGGGAATTCCTTTGCTCCCGCAGCGCGCGGCCTCAGAAGGCCCTCGCTGGACGGCCGCAGTTGGAATCCCCCCGTCGTCCCGCGTGAAAGGGAAGGCGGCTGGAGAAAGTTGTACTTGATGAATGCGCGCAGTCGAAAGGGGAGGCCTTACGTGGCGACGATGCTGACCCGCGCAGAATATCCGATCCGCGCGAGGAGCTGTTCGCAATCTTCCCATGTCAGCCCGAAAGCACGTACATCCGCGACGCCAAGGCGAGCGACGACGTCTCGAAGCGCGGTGGCCTCCTTCTCGTCAAAGTCCCCTTCCATCATGGCATCCTCAGCCCAGGCCACCAGATCCGCCAGTGAGAGGTCGTGGCGCAGGTATGCCGCAAGCTTTTCCGCAACGGTTCGACGAGTGATCGACTGCATAGTTGCTAGACCTCCCGATGGCCCAAGTCTACCGGATATTTGTGATGGACCTCAACAAGCCGGCCGGTGTCGTCATAAATTTCCTGATAAAATCGGAGTGTCTTTTCGTTCGAGTCCACTTCCTTGACATAGCGTGCCTTCCACCCGGATCGACTCGCTACATCGAGCCAATATCGCCGTCCCCCTCCCTGCAAGACTTCCCAGTTGGGAAATTTCCGCTCATTCTGCTCCCTCGTGCTCACGCGCGTTCAGGGTCAAACTCTGGGGGCACGGCCATCGAAACCACTCCGCCCATGCGAGGACTGGTCGTGTTCGCGGAGAACAATCCTACCACATGGCGGCCTGCAAACCTAGCCCGAGCGCCCCGGTCCCTGGGCCGGCCTACTCAACTATGAACGCGGAATGATGAGCGATGAACGCTAACGGTCGTCAGTCATCAGTTGCCAGTTTTCAGTTCTAGAAAATTCAGAAATTGATAACTGTAAACTGAGCACTGTTGACTCAGAGTCGTTCATCGTTTTGTGAGGTCCGGGATCAGGGTGGTGCGCTGTTCGAGTCAAGAAAAGGTCTCATGAGCTATCAGTTTCTTTTCTGGCAACTATCCCTTTGCCTGACAGGCAATTGCAACTTGCTTGAAGGCATCCGCCGTTTTTTCTGCAAGGGTCTGCTCACGGAAACCCGAAACCGTCGTGGCGGCTAGCCTCATTTCACTGCCTTTCTCTCTCTTAATGATCATTTCCCTTTCTTGAAGCGTTTCCAGCATCACATAGTAATAGGGCTTGTTGACTTCTATACCATTTCCTCCATCTTGAATTCCTTCCACTTTCTCCACCTTCACAGATTCTGGATCTATTTCTGCCAGATTGACGGTAATAAGTTGGACGTCCGGATCATTCTGTTTCCATCGTTTGCCGCGTCTTTCCCATTTCACCACACAACCCCTGAAATCGCTTGCCTCAAGAACGAAATCGCTTTGACCTGCACGATGCTGTGTATTGGCTGGTGTTATTGCCTCTCTGAGCCATTCCAACCTATCAGACATGCTCGATGGTAGTCCGTACGCCCCCGTACCGGCGACTTGGATGTCCTGCTGAATTTTCTGCTTCAGCATCTCCGCCTCGCTTTGATGCGGGTTATCGCCTGAAAAATCCTGGAGAAACTTATCCAACACCGCCAGACGAGTTTATCGTGTAACGCTCTTCTGAGCGGCGAAGGTTTGCACCTTGGCCCAAGCCTGCTCGCGCTTCTCCGCGAGTTTCGTTAAGCTGTCCAGATTGTTATATGCGTCTACGTCCACGTCCTTCGGTGGTGGACTGAGCACAGGGGAAATTGGCTTCACCAGCACGGGACTGCCGCTGGCTGAGGCCAGCCGGAAGACGAACTGTCCGCCTTCGTCGCCCGCGTTCTGGAGCGGCTCGCTGCGCGGCTGCTGGTCCGTGTTGCGACCGATCAACGGCGCGATCTGATCGTAGATGTGGCTGGGCACCAGGTAGGGGTCTTCGTTCTCCTTGAGGAGCTTCAGGAAGAAGTAGGCGAACATGCTGTGCCCGTCCTTGCCCTGGTCCGTCACCGGCTCGTTCATGCCGGAGGTCAGGCCCCAGCGGGACTTGTTCGCGTAGAGCCGCTGGAAGAACTTATCGTTCAACGGGGGAAGCGCCCGACCTGACGCGAAGAGTGTCCCGGAGAAACAGGAGTCCGCGACGAGATAGACATGCTTCGCCTTCATCTTGGCAATCTCGTCCCGGATGCGGGCGTTGCTGATGAAGGTGCCTGGCGACTGCGCCTCCCCCTCCACCGGCACCCAGTAGCCGATTTGGTCCTCCTGGTCGATCTGCCCGTGTCCGGCATAGTAGATCAGCACGCTGTCTTGCGGTCCCGCCTTCTTGCGGAGTTGATAGAGCGCATCCTCGATGTTCTTCCGGGTCGCCTGCCTGTTGATGATTTCGATGACGTGATCGCGGGCAAACCCGTAGCGCTGCACGAGGACTTCCCGCACAGCCTGGGCATCCTTGACCGCGCTTTGGAGCTTCGGCACGTGCTGGTACTGGTCAATGCCGATGAGCAGCGCCCAGTAGTCGCCTGTGATCGGCAGGCTGTCCACTGCCACCTGTGGCATGACCGCGACGCCTCGCTTCTCGGCCAAAACGGCGGAGGCGCTGACCAGGAAGACAAACCCAAAGAGAAGCAGGCTGACGAAGGTGAGACGTCTCATAGCAGACCTCCAACTTATGCGCTGGAAGGGTGCGACATGACTGAGGACTAAGACGTGAGGCTGGTAGCAGGATGAATGAGGCTGATGATAGTGCAGGGAACCCCAAAGGTCAAGCGTTGTGCGCCGCTGAATGGGGTGCGCGACAACGCGACCGCCGGTCCTTCCTCTCCCTACGGCTGGGATGGATGGGCACAGCCTTCATTTTAAGGGGTGGCGTGGTTGTGAGCGAACTTTGCTGGAGAAGCGGGGCACCCACCGAGACTTTGCCAGGAGGGAAAGCGGAAACTGACTGAGTCCGCGAGGGAATTTCCGAAGGGTTCCGCCTGGCAAAGTCCGGAAGGGTCGCTTCGGGAGGCGCGGAAGCGAAGCACCACGCCACCCCGATCCCGCCCTTCGTCAGCCCAGCCTCTCCACACCCCCCTTTCAGCCGAGGCCGACTGCCTCCGTGAACCGGGCGTAGAGCCGCTGCGTTACCGGACCGGGCCGGCCTGTGCCGATCGGCTTCCCGTCCACGCGGACGACCGGCAGCACTTCCACCGTGGTGCCCGTGAGCAATACTTCATCGGCGGTCCGCATGTCGTCCAGACTGACGGACCGTTCCTCCACCGTCAGCCCTTCTTTCCGCGCCAGCGCGAGGACGACGGCGCGGGTTACCCCGGACAGGATGTGCGGGCCCTCCGGCGCCGTGAGGAGCATTCCATTTCGCACCGCCATCACGTTGCTGACCGCGCCCTCGGTCACCAGCCCGTCGCGCACGAAGATCGCCTCGA
>Ga0194132_10000964_pt1 | contig 58868 bp, 58 predicted proteins | sample TA2KigOf80mmetaG_FD_148612 | JGI IMG/M metagenome (GOLD analysis project Ga0194132, IMG submission 148612) | Freshwater microbial communities from Lake Tanganyika, Tanzania - TA2015054 Kigoma Offshore 80m | ecosystem: Environmental > Aquatic > Freshwater > Lake | place: Tanzania: Lake... | reverse complement strand
CTCATCGGCGTATCCTTTCCTGTCTGCGCCAACAGGCAGCCTTTCGTTTTTAGATTCGCGAAAGGGTACGCCTACCTATTTCCTATTTCCACACGCTTTGATCATAGCTCGGGGATTTTGCGAAAATCGTTTATCCGCTACTCAGCGACCGCGATGGCAAAATCATGCAAGCCTATGGCGTCTGGGATGAGGCGCGGCGAGTCGCCAAGCGTTCGTACATCATCGTCGACAAAGAAGGTGTGATCCAATACTACGATATCCGCCCGACCAACACGGAAAAGGACCTGCTTTCGACGGAACATCTTCTCAATGCCGTAAAAAAAGTAAATCGCGGTAGTTAACGTTCTCTCAAAGGTTTGAAAGGAGATAAAATCGAATGGTCGGAAAAATTCTAGCGGGAGCGCTCTTCGGCGTCATTGCCCTTGCGGCAACGTCGCACGTCCACGCCCAAGCCAATATCAACGAGAAAAGACAGCAGGCCATGAAGGACCTCAGCGCGGCCAACAAAGCCATCAAAGCCGCCGTGGAAGAAAAAAACTACGCGACTGTGGAAGCCAAAGCCAAAGATGTCATGGGAACCGCCGACAAGATAGTCAGCCTCTTCCCTGCCGGTAGCACCACCGGCAAGACCAAGGCAAAACCGGAGATTTGGGAGAAGTCTGACGACTTCGGCAAGGCCGCCAAGAACCTGAGCAAGGCGGCCGGTGAGTTGATCTCGGCCGCAAAGGCCGGCGACGAGAGCGCGGTTAGCGCCAAGCTCAAAGCTCTGGGCGACACCTGCGGCGCCTGTCACAAACCGTTCCGCGCCGAGAAGTACGGCGAGTAGTCTGTTCATTGCCACCCACAATCGAAAGCCCTCGTCCCAACGGGGGCTTTCTTGTTTCGACCCCTCGGCCTTGTTAGTCTTCCCCACAATCGAGCTTTGTCTAGAGGAGAGAAATGTGATGTTGAAAACTTTCGCAACGCTGGCCGTGCTGTTGATGACTCTGTTTTGGTCGTCCGCCACCAACGCCCAACTCACCCGACTCAACGTCGGCTACAGCGCTGCCAGCGCCGACCAACTGCCGGCTTGGGTCGCCAAAGAAGCCGGCGTGTTTACCAAGAATGGCCTGGATGCCCAGGTCATCTTCTTCACCGGAGGCACCACCGCCATATTGGCGCTGGTCTCGGGCGATGTGCCGATCACCCAAGTCTCGGGCCCTGGCCTAGTCAACAGCGTCATGGCGGGCTCGGACGCGGTGTTTGTTGCCGCCGGTATCACCGGCTTGAACTATGTGCTGATGGGTAAACCGGGGGTAAAGAGCCTTGAACAGCTGAAAGGCGGCACTCTAGCCATCAGCCGTTTTGGCTCGGCAACCGATACCATCGCGCGCCTGGCGCTGCGCAAAGTCGGACTCACCGTGGGCAAAGACGTAACCCTCATGCAGGTCGGCAGCGGCCCTGAGCGGTTGGGCGCCCTGATGACCGGCAGAGTCACCGCGGCGGTGATCAATCCGCCGTCTAGCTTTACCGCGGAGAAAAAAGGCCTCGCCACACTCGTCGACGTCGCGAAGATTGGCGTGGTCTTTCAGCATACCGGTGTCGCGACGACCAAACGTTTCATCAAGGAACAGCCCGATACCGTGCGCCGGTATGTCCGCGCTCATGTGGAAGCGGTGGCGCGCATGTGGAACGACAAGGAAATCACGATCAAAGCGTTATCGCGCTACATGGGCAGTAGCCTCGACCGCGAGACCCTCGAAAAGAGTTACGAGAATGTCATGAGCGAAGCGCTCTATCCGAAAAAACAATACCCGAGCATCGAAGGGCTTAAGACTGTGATCGAGGACATCGCCGAACGCGACCCACGCGCCAAGAACGCCAAGCCGGAGCAGTTCGTCGACAATACTTTCATTCGCGAACTCGACCAGAGCGGCTTCATCGATGGGCTGTACAAGAGAAAGTAAGCCACAGCGCCGGGTAATATGTTAAGCCCGCAACGCGGCGACGCCGCCGTGCCGGATCTTTCCGCTTGGGCGACAGAGATCGCCCGGCGGACCGATCCGGAGGTTGACACCCAGGTCGAGTTCGAGGAGGATTCTCATACTTTCATCCTGCGCTTGACCAAAGGCGCCCGCGTGTTGATCTTCCGTCTGTCGCAAACTCAGGTCTACACTGACGGCCGCGAAGCCGAATGCGAGCGCACGCTGGTGCGCAAGATCAAAGATTTGTGGAACTTGATTTAGACTACCGCCTCACTGCTAACCAACCCCTTCTTTTTTCCGATTTCAGTTGATCCATTCTTTGACTCTGCCGGCCATGATTTCGTCGAGGATCTCCTTGCAATCTTTGATCGACCCGTCGACGACTTTGGGATCATCGGTGTGCGATATCCCGGTTTTGACCGCGCCGTACAGCGCGCGCACCACTTCGGTAAGATGCTGGTCCAATTTATCTAGATTGGCGACTGGCGTTGGCATAGTTTCTCCTCCTTACATGTAGCGGCGGCCTTTATTCGGATCGGGAACTTTCAGCCCCATGCCAGTGAGGATCGGCCCGACCTCATTCATATAATCCTGCCGCGCTTGCTCGTTGGAGCGGCGCTTCAAGCCCCAGTGACGATAGCGCTCAGAGCGCTTCGAACCGGTGCGACCAAACATATCCAGCGCGCGCACATACCAGAAATCGACCGCACGCTGGGCTTTGGCTTTGCCCTCATCGCCGGACTGCACGAGCTCCAGCGTTTTGTTGTAACCGTACTCGATATGGCCCAACTCTTCGGTCACGATATCGGGCAAAATGCGCTGCAGCGGCAAATAGCTGCAATCGTAGAACTCTTCGAGCTGATAACGGCCGACGCGGTCGATCAAGAAACCGAAGACAGCGTTGTCTTCCCAGGTCGTAATCAAACCACGGAAAGTATCGACGAAACGCTTTTCGTTGGGTTGACTTAAAACAAACGAAACATCGATGCCAATGTCGCCAGCAACTTTTGCCACCTTGCGGTAGTGATCGATCTCTTCCCCGGCGGTGCGCGCGACGATCAGTTGATCGAGTTTGGTCGGCGCCGCCGGTAACATCTTTTCAACGTAGAGGTGCGGCCCGCCGATTTCGCAGTCGGCTTGAATGCACAGCACATGCGCCATAAGATCTTTATATTCTTGGTCCATCTCGTCGTAGTCTTTTAACTCTATCTTGTCTGTGAACATGCTTACCCTCCTTCGGTCGTGCTTAAGAGCGAATCTAAGGGTTGATTAGAGCAAGAGAAATGCCAGCAGGGTAACGCTTTCGCTCCCAGGAGGATAAGCGCCGTCACACCAATTCTTTCTCAGCCTTCGGAGAACTGGCTCGCTTGATTCCTAAGGATAAGAAAATTGCTTGACCGGTGCGCCGTAGCTTTGATAGGAGCGGTCTCGTTACGTGAGGTGCCAATGAAGATGCTCACCGTGATTTTTGTCCTGGCCGCTTTCCTGGGGACAGCCGCGGCACCCGCTTTCACCGCCGAAAAGCTCGTCGCCGGCTATTCGTCAATCAGCCCGGCGGAATGGACACTCGTCAGCGCTGCCAGGGCCAATCTATTTGAAAAATACGGCCTCGACGTCAGCACGGTCTACCTTGGCGGCAGCACACGCATCGTTCAGGTCATGATCGCCGGCGACATTCATATCGGCCAGATTGGCGGCTCGGCCGCGCTCTTCGGCAAGGCAGCGGGCATCGATATGGCCTTCATCGCCACGACGATCAACAGCATGGCGGCACAAGTGATCTCGCGCCCCGAGATCAAAACCATCGCCGATTTGAAAGGCAAAGCCGTGGGAGTAACTCGACGCGGCGCCAACACGGATTACTGGGCGCGCTTCGGGCTCACCCATCATGGGCTAGTCCCAGACAAAGACGTGCGGATTCTCTACACGGGCGGCCTGCGCGAAACCTATACCGCGCTGCAGCAGAAGCAGGTGGTCGCGGCGGCCATGGGATTGGGCAATTCCTTTGGCAAGATGCTTCAACGCGAGGGATTCAACACGCTGATCGACGTTTCCAAGCTCGGCGAAGACTTTCCGTTTAACGGCATAGCCACCACAAAGAAGTATCTGCAAACAAAACGACCGGTGGTCGTCAACTTCATGAAAGCTTATCTCGAAGCGATCAAATGGAACCTTGACAACAAAGCACAGTCTAAGAAAATCCTCGCGGCCTATACCGGCGTGAACGACGACGAGCTCCTAGAAATCGCCTACGATGTCTACATCCTGAAAATCCGCAGCAAAGTCCCCTACCCCGTCAACCGCGGCTGGAAAACACTGATTGAATTCACCGCGCGCGACAATCCGAAAGTAAAGGACGTTAAGGCGGAAGAGATTCTCGACGACAGTATCGTAAAAGAACTGGACGAGAGTGGGTTCGTAAAGAGTCTGGGGCTGAAATAAATATTCAAGAATAGGAGAGCAATGCACGTCTTTCTTCGAGCCACTGATGTTCATCTTTCGTGGCGATTTTCTCTAGATCCGCTGGCGAAGCTCCACCATCATTCACCCACCGCCGCAACAACTCGCTACCGTTGATCAAATCGATCGCTAACCGTTCGCGTTCGTATTCGTAGGGAAAGTCGCGCCATAGCTCATAGTCCGGTCGCAATAGCTTCAGCGCTTTGAGTGCCAGCGCCATCAAGCGCCAAGGCTTGAACGCTTGATGATCGTAGCCCAGATCGTCGACGTGGATTTGCACACCAGCACAGAGCTTCCCTGCATGTTTATGAAACGTCGGCTCAAACCAGCATTCGCGCAGGCTGCAGCCGCGCAGCCACTCTGGCGCGAGGGATTCCATCTTGGCGAGCAATTTCCTCGGTTCGATGTCCGGCGCACCAAACAGTTCAAGCGGCCGCGTCGTGCCACGCCCCTCCGACAGCGTCGTGCCTTCGAGCATCACTGTGCCGGCGTAGCAGCGCGCCATCGACAGATTGGCCGCGTTCGGGCTCGGGTTGACCCAGCTACGCTCACACAACGGCCAGCCATAGCCCGGGCCGGTGTCGGGTTGCCACCCTTCCATTGCGATGACCTGGTAATCAACGTCGAGCTGCAACGTCTTCGCGAACCAAGTGCCCAGTTCCCCTAACGTCAAACCATGCCGCATCGGTAGCGGTCCGGCACCGACAAAACTCTCCCAACCCGAGCGGAGCAATAAGCCTTCCACTGGCCGGCCCACCGGATTCGGCCGATCGAGCACCCACACCGTTTTCTTGTGCTGCGCCGCCGCCTCAAGCACGTATCGTAACGTGGTAATGAAGGTGTAGATGCGGCAGCCCACATCCTGGAGATCGACGAGTAAAACATCGAAACAATCCATCATCGCCGTCGTCGGCCGGCGCACTTCGCCGTACAAACTGAACACGGGAATGCCGTGCACCGGATCGACATAGTCCGGCGACTCGATCATGTTGTCCTGCTTGTCGCCGCGCAGGCCATGCTGCGGGCCAAAGGCAGCAGTCAATTTGACCTCGGGAATGGCCACCAGCGCATCGAGTGAATGCACCAGATCGCGCGTCACCGATGCCGGATGGGCAAGCAACGCAACGCGCCTGCCGGCAAGCCGCTTGCGCAGTGCCGGTTCCTCGAGAAATCGATCGATGCCAAATTTCATCATCGTCGATTCTAAGCGCTCTCATTGCCAAGTGCGAGCTGCAACAAAAAAGACTCCGGGTGATGAAAATCTGGCTTATCAGCGGGGTGCTTGAGCGCCCAATAGGAGAGCTCCCCATCGCCGCCTTCGATCACTGCAGTTAAGCCAACGTGTAGCCGCGCGCCCGCTGTTATCCACGCTAGCGGCTCGAGCGGAACAACGGCTTCAAGCTCCAAGCAGTTGCCAGCATAGCGCACTGAGAGTTCCGGCGCCCAGTCGGACGCGCGCAGCGGGACGCCGTCGCGATAACTGCGAAACTCGTAAACAGCCCACTGCCGCGATGGCGAGAAGTTAAATTCATAGTAAGCCGCGCTGCCCCTGACGCCCACAAATGCCTCGAAACAAGTATGTTGCCAAAGACCATCGGCGTGAACTGGTGCGGCGAGTTTCGGCAGTCGCAACAGCGCCAGGTTACCATCGAGCCGATAGCGAAATATCAATTGGTTTTGTTTGCGGGCGATGCCTGCGTGGACCCCCTCCACCCCGACACTTGGCCGCGCAAACGGATGGAGCCGCAAAGTGATTCGCCGGTTAGCCATCGCTGATCACAAATTATGCCCGATTCGCCGCCAAAGCGGAACTCAGCTCGGCTTTTGCCTTGACTCTCGATGCCACCGCGTTTAGAACCGTTCTACTCTGTGTCACAAGTCAGGAGCGAGAATGACTACCGTTTACCGAGGTCCTTATTTCAACTCCCCCGAGCTCAAAGAAATCAAAGCTAAAGTCGTCAATGCTTGCCTCATCCTCGATCGTGAAGGAATCACCGATGGCTTCGGTCATGTCAGCATGCGGATACCCGGGCACGATGCCTTCATCACCATCGCTCAGGTGAGCCCGGGCTGCGCCTCGCTCGACAAGCTCGTGTTGTTGGATTTCGATGGCAACTTTCTCGGCGGTGCGCAACCGGCGCCCTACGAATGGCCGATTCATGCCTGTATTCTAAAGGCGCGTCCCGATGTGAACAGTGTTTGCCACACCCACTCTAAATGGAGCGCGCTGTTCAGCGTGCTCAAAAGAAGCCTGCGGCCGGCGCACATGTACGGCCGGTTTCTTCCGGTAAGTGGCGCGCCGATTTATCCGCACGCTGGTTTGGTCACCTCAGTCGACCGCGGCCAAGCACTGGCGCAGTCTCTGCAAGACGGCGCGTCGACGTTGCTGCGCGCCCACGGCGACGCAGTGGTCGGCGCCAGCGTCGAGCAGGCGGTGCTGCGCACTGTGCAGCTGGCCTTTTTGGGTGAGCTTGCCCATATGGCAGCGGTGCACGGCGGGCCGGATTATTTGACCGAAGGCGAGCTTGCGACTTTCGCCGGCGACCGATCCTTTCCGGCGCGCCCCTGGGAATATTTTTTGAGCCGGCTGGGCGATCGTCGCGTTTGACAGGTTCAACTTCGCCAAAGTAGATTCGCCAATATGGCAGCCAGTCGCAAAAATGTGCCAACACTCGATTCTTCAGAGCTAAAAGAATTAACCGACAAGCTCATCACCTCTTGCCATATTCTCGACAACGAAGGCGTTACCGATGGCTATGGTCACGTCTGCGCGCGCGTGCCCAACTACGACGCGTTCATTACCATCGCTAATATCAGCCCGGGCTCAGTCACGCGCTCTCGGCTGATCATGCAGGACTTTGCCGGCAACCATCTCGACGGCGCAACCACGCCGCCCAACGAATGGCCGATTCATGCGTGCATTCTCAAAGCGCGGCCGGAGATCGTCAGCGTCGCCCACACCCATTCGAAATGGAGCACGATCTTTAGTGTGCTGCCGATCAAGCTGAAACCGCTGCACCATTACGGTAAATTTCTTTCCGCCGACGGGCCGCCGGTCTATGAAGGGGTGGGGCTCGTGCGCACCATCGAGCGCGGCAATGATCTAGCCAAAGCATTAGGCAACGGACCGGCGGTCCTCATGCGTGCGCACGGCGACGCGGTGGTCGGCGAAAGCATCGAGCAGATGATCGAGCGCACCACCAGATTGGCCATGCTCGGCGAATGGAATCACCTGGCGCTGCTGCACGGCCAACCGAAATATCTGAGCGCGGAAGAACTAGAAGTTTACAACGCCGACCAGCGTTTCCCGCTGCGCGGCTGGGAATATTTTGTCGATAGACTGAGAAAAAACGGCTTGGAGTAGTCGAGTGTTGGAGTTGCTGGGGGCCTACCCACCCACTCCAGTAATTAATTCGTTCGGGAGGTTTTCTCATGGCCACATCCAAAGAATGGGTTGCGCAGATCAAGAAAGACATTCAGACGTTTCCCAAGATTCGCATTAATCATCCGTTTCTGAAGGCCGTCGGCAACGGCACGGCGTCGCTGGACGACATTCGCGCCTGGACGATTCAGGATTATCAGTTTCGCGCCGCTGTGCCGCGCATCGCCATGCTGAGATATCTCGCCTGCACCGATCCGGAAATCGCGCAGAAGCTCTGGGGCGTGGTCGAGGAAGAGACTCGCGGCATGGACACGGGAAGCGCCGGCCATAACGAATTGGCCATCCGCTTCGCTAACTCGATCGGCGTCAGTCAGAAGGAACTAGAAAATGCTGAGCTGCGGCCGTCGACGGCGGCGCATCTTTACTATGTCGAGCTGATCATCCACACGCTGCCCTGGTTTGTCGTTATGTCGATCCAGATTGGCGCCGAGGGCACCTTTGGCCCGGCTGCTGCGGCGATTGGCCATGGCTTGCTCAAGAACTATAAAATGAAACCCGACGATGTCCGTTTCTTCACCGTGCACGCGGAAGCCGACGAAGATCACAGCAGCCTGGCCGAGGAAATCGCCACCAAATACCTCCACTCACCGGATCTGCAAGAGCAAACCCGCAAACACATGTTCCGGCGCATGGAACTGCTCTACGAGATCTGGTCGATCCCCGGCTATGATAAGTAATAATCCAAGGGAAAAGATTCACCACGAAGGGCACGAAGTTCACGGAGGCAAGAGAAGAAAATAGTTTCCGAACTTCGTCTCCTTCGTGTGCTTCGTGGTGAAAAAGCATTTCTCACATCGAGCGACAGGCAAAAATGGACCAACTTACACTAGGTTTCATCTCCGCCTACAACGAGCGCGTCGAGCCGTTCATGAACGGCACCATCAAGGTCGATGGCGTCGAGCTGATCCCTACGTACTCGCATCCGGCGGAGACGTTTTGGCGACAATTGAAATTCGGCGAGTTCGAAGTCGCTGAGATGTCGATGTCGTCTTTTCTAATCGCCCGCTCGCAGGGCGCCGATATGATCGCGCTGCCGGCGTTTCCCAGTCGGCGGCTATTTCAAACCGAACTCTCGTATCACCTCGACTCGGGTATCACGAAGCCGGAGGATCTCGGCGGTAAAAAGCTCGGCGTAGCCGAATACCAGCAAACAGCGGCGCTGTGGATTCGTGGCATTCTCGAACACGACTTCGGCGTATCGCAGTACAAAATTCACTGGTACATGGAGCGCAGCGAAGAGATGAGCCACGGCGGCGCCACCGGCTTCAAACCGCCGGAAGGAATTTCCTTTAGCCGTATCGATCGAAGCAAAAGCCTCAAGTCGACGCTGATGGCGCACGAATTGGACGTGGCGCATGTTTCTAGTCCGTGGGTGCGGCAAGCCAATACATTAGACCGTTCAAGCCGCATCGGCGGCGACGATTTGAGCAAGATTCGTCCGCTGTTTCCCGACCGCATGGCCGAGGGCGCGCGCTTCTACCGCAAGCACGGCTTTCTGCCGGTGAATCACGCCTACATTATCCGCGGCGACATCCACCGCCAACATCCGTGGCTCGCCGCGAAATTGTATGACGGATTCGTGCGCGCCAAGGCTCTAGCCAATCAAAAACTCACCGAGCAGATTCCAACCGCACTCATGTTCGGTCAGGAATATACCGCCAAAACCCGCGAGCTAATTGGTGAAGACCCGTTCCCATTCGGCATCAAGGCCAACCGTGCCATGCTCGACATGATTACCGGATTTTCTTGCGAGCAAGGGTTGACGCCGCGCAAGATGAAAATCGAAGAACTATTCGCCGAAAGCACGTTGGACACTTGAAGACTTAAGAATATTTCGCGCAGAGACGCGGAGTTCGCAGAGAAAGAAAATTTTCCGAGCCCTGCGCGCTCTGCGCCTCTGCGCGAGCCATGTCCGAAAGAGAACCCCCACAATGGCAACTCTCAAACTCGGCATCATCTCCGCCTACAACGAACGCGTCGAGCCGTTGATGCGCGGCATCGTCAAGGCCGAAGGCATCGAGTTCGAACCGACCTATTCGCATCCGTCCGAGACTTTCCTGCGCCAGTTGCGCGATCTAGAATTCCCCGTCGGCGAGATGTCGATGTCGTCTTACTTGATCGGCCGCGAGCGCGGCCTCGACATGATTGCCCTGCCGGTGTTTCCCAGCCGCCGGCTGTTTCACACCGAGCTTTCCGTTCATACCGACTCCGGCATCACCAAACCGCAAGATATCGTGGGCAAACGGATCGGTGTCAGCGAGTATCAGCAAACCGCTGCGCTCTGGCAGCGCGGCATTCTCGAACATGATTTCGGCGTGTCGCAGCACAAGCTTGATTGGTACATGGAGCGCACCGAGGAGATGAGCCACGGCGGCGTCACCGGATTCACGCCACCGAAGAACATTGCGTTTCATCGTGTGCCCCCTGAGAAAAGCTTGGCATCGATGCTGGTGCACCACGAGCTGGACGTCGCGGCGATCAACAGCCCATGGAAAAACTCCCCCAGCCAGCTCGGCCGCTCGCACAAGATCACCGGCGCGGAGGGCGACTGGAGCAAAGTGAAGATGCTTTTTATTGATAGGATTGCCGAGGGCAAACGCTTCTTCAACAAGTGGGGTTTTCTACCCGTCAATCACGCTTACACCATCCGCGGCGATATCTACCGTAAATATCCCTGGGTCGCATTCAATCTCTATAGCGGCTTCGTCAAAGCTAAAGAACACTTCAACGCCAGATTGGAAGAGAGCATCCCGTCAGCGCTCTTCTTTGGCAAAGAATATCTACACCAGACCCAAGAAATCTTCGGCCGTGACCCGTATCCGTACGGCATCAAAGCCAATCGCAAGCTGCTGGAGACGTTGATCGAGTTTTCTTTCGAGCAAAAACTGACGACGAAGAAGATGAAAATCGAAGAACTGTTCGCGGAAAGCACGCTGGACCTGTGATGCCGATTGGAGTGATGGCGTATTAGAGTATTGAAATATCAGGAAACTCTTATGAAAAAACTATTGCTTGCCGCAGCTATCGCGGGAGCGTGCCTATTCTCAGCCTTATCCGTTAACGCCGCTCAATACTTTGAGCGCACGCCGCGGCAAAACGAACGCGCTTTTTCCCCGGCGGTGATCACCGAAGACGGCAAAATGATCTGGCTTGCCGGTCACCGAAGGCATCGCGTTCATGAAGCGGCATCGCAGCGACAGCGAGCGCATGATCGCCAAGTACATGAAAATTTCCGATCCCCAGTTGGCAGCCATCGAAAACAATTTCTACAGCGTGCTCTACCCTGACTATCCGCTGGCTACGGTGGAATGCATACGACTGATCCTGGACAATCTCGCGTTGGAGAATCCAGAGGCGGCGCGCCGTGATGCGAGAGAGTTCGTCGACCATTCACCGATCATAAGCCGAGTCGGACGGCGACAACATTGTTCCCATGCTCCGCGGCATCAAGGGTGGATTGGACTTTCTCAGCGTCAATCAAGAAAAAGTCGCGACAGTGGTCACGAAGAAAAGCTCCTTGGGCGACCCGGCCACCGTGCGCCAGGTGATCAACCATTTTCCAACCAATACTCGATCGCCATCATCGATTCGCTAATCGCCGCCGCCAAGATTGAGACCGAAGCTAAAAAACTCGGCGGTTCAGATAAGTTCTTTGCCCGGCAATTCGTCAACAGGGTATTGGGACAAAGTCGCTGAATCTGGCCCCGTTAGCATATGTGGCAGCGGTCGATTCCGTTCGCCCTGAGCTCAGTCGAAGGGCTCCGATGTTTCGTGCGCATTGACGAGGAGCAAACAATGAAAACCAGCAAACCCAAGCCGCGCATCATCGACGCCGACGGCCACATCCGCGAGACCGACGAGGAAATCATCGAATACATGTCGCCGGGCTACCGCAACCGGCGCGACGCCATGCTCTATTTTCCGTTGACACCGCACCACGGCTGGCACCGCTCGATTCCCGCCAATGATTTTCGCCCGTCGGACTTCCGCGTGCCCGATTGGCAGGAGTGGGTCAGCAAATTGGATGAAGGCGGCTTCGAGCTAACGGTTCTTTACCCCACTCGTTTCATGCACATCGGCCAGATCGGCAACCCGCCCTACGCCGTCGAGCTATGCCGCGCCTACAACGATTACTTGCACGATCGCTTTCTCAAACACGACAAGCGCTTTCGCGGCATGGCGCTCTTGCCGATGCAGGACCCGCAGGCCGCAGTGAAAGAACTCCGCCGCGCCGTGAAAACATACGGCACTGTCGGCGGCATCGTGCCCGCCGAGGGGTTGTCGCTGCCGCTCGGCCACAAACAATTCTGGCCTGTATTCCAGGAGGCCGACAAGCTCGGCTGCGCCTTATCGATTCACTCCTGCAACTCGCTGCGAGATAACGACCGCTATCTCGTACCCAACGAAGCCGCGACGTTGACTCACGTGATCCCACAAATGCGCCAGTTCACCAACATCATGTTCTCCGGTGTCATGAACAAGCTGAAAAACTTACGCCTGGGATTTCTCGAAGCCGGCTGCGGTTGGACGCCGTTTCTAATTAGCAAAATCGAAGAACGGCTAGAACGCGTGTCACCCAAAGAACGGCCGATTCTGCCGAGCGAACTCCTCGCGCGCAAACAGCTCTACTTTCAATGCGGCGAAGAGACCACGACAAAACGCGACGTCGAGCTGCTGGGCGACGACTGCCTCTTGTGGGCCTCCGACTTCCCCCACGAAGCGACACGCACCGACATGAAAAAGCTGGTCAAGGAACACTTTTCCAGGAAAGATCTAAGCCCAATAACGAAGAAGAAAACGATCTACGATAACGCGAAGCGCTTCTATCGACTTTAGATTTCGCCGAAAATTACCCGAGGTCAGGGCTCCACCGAACATCTTTTTCTCTGCTGCCGTGACGCCGGGTCATTTAGATATCAATCGGCGGTTTAGCACCGACACCCACGGGCGTTACAAATACTCGGCGCTACGCATCTTTAATCGTCAACGCCATGGGGAATCTTTCTATTGTTGCAACCCTTTGATAAACCCGCTCTGCTCCAATTCCCGCACAATCTTTCCGTCGGCGTGCTCCTCCGGTTTCGAAGTCTTCGCTTTGGGATTCGACGGCTCCAATCCTTTCAATAAGCTGGCGACGCCCGGCACGGACGGATGCGGGGGGATGACAAAGTTATTCTTGACGATCATGTCGTAGCTTTCGTCGAGCAGCTCACGGTCGTCGGTGCGGAAGATCTTGCCCATGGAGCGCGTCGCGAAGTTTTTGTCGCGCTGGCCGCGCACGGCGCCTTCGATGTAGGCACGCATGAAGCGGCGCACTATATCTTCGTTGGTTCTTAGATAACGGCGCGTTGTTACGACACCGTTGATGTGATACTCGGCGTCGAGCTTGGACATGTCGAGCAGCTCTTTGAGCTTGCTCTTTTTTGCCTGCAGAGTCGCCGGCGGGCTTAGTGCCGCGGCGTGAATGCGGCCCGTGGAGATAGCCACCACAGTGTCCGCCGGACTGGAAGTTTGAACCATGGTGATATCGCGCTCGGGGTCAATGCCGTAGAGACGCAGGGCAAATCGTGATGCCAGGTCGGACAGCGACCCAAATCGCGTCGTGCCGAACACCTTGCCTTTCAAGTCCTCCATGCGCGCGATACCTGGCGTGGAGTAAATCCAAAAGAGAAATTTCTTGACGATGGTCGCAATGATCACCGTATCGGCGCCGGAAAAATTCGCCTGGAGCGACGCCGCCCCGCCAAGCTGGATAATCGGCAGCTCGCCTGAGAGCATCGCTTGCAGCGCTAGACTGCTTCCCGGAATGCTAATCGCTTCGACGCTCAAACCGTTCCTCTCGTAAAGACCGGCGTCCTTGGCAAACCACATCGACATCTGCGTCGCCGAGGTGGAGCCGCCGCCAATACGAATCCGGTCCAGCTTCTTGTCCTGTGCGAGACCATCCGACGCACTCATCAGAGCCAGCCAGACTACCCAGCACCCGAGCCATTGATATTTGGCCATAGAAAACTCCTTAACGACCGTTTGCGCTCTTGCTGACCGCCTGCGCGCCAGCCAGGATCTCACGCGCGGGAGTTGACAGGAGGCAGCCTTTGTCCGAGAAAAATCCCAGGAGCTGGGGCAGCCAATCTGCCTGCGCCAAATTCATTCGCGAGGCGAAAAACGCCCCGCGCCAATGAAAGATAATATCATGCCCGCCAACCCATTGACGCGCGTCGACCATCTCGACGTCAGCATAGCTGCGGCGCCTGTGTTTGACCAGATTGTACTCGACGCCATCGCCGTGAAGTACCAGGCTTGGGTTCAGGTTATTGGACGCCACCCCGATGAGGGGCCAGCGTTTGAACACCTGAAACGCCGCTCGCAGCGGGACAGCCAAGCCGGCGGCCGGTAAGGGTGTGGGAATGATCATGATCCGACCCTAACCTTTTAGGCAAACCCGGTCGGCACGTCAAGGATTTGACCGCCAAGCGCGCGCCTTCGTTTAGTGCATCGAAATTGCATGTCCCTTCGTCTAAGAAGTGAACGCGGCACGAAGTGCCTCTCGACGGAAGGAGCAAGGCTATGGCGACTTATAAAATTTGGCTGGTCGGAACCCAGGAAGTATCCATCGAAGAAGCCAACTCCGAGCGTGAAGCCTGTGCAAAAACCGGCTGGAAGCTCAGCGAGTGCGAGCTCCAGTTGATCCCGGAACGGGCAATCATCCGCAAGTACGAACGGACTCTAGAGACCGCGGCCGCTGCCTGAACGATCGGCAGATCCCGCGCCATCGGCGCGCGCCGTCGCCGCTCACCAGGTGAGGTATTCGACGCGGCGTTCGCCAGACTCTCCGCTGGGAGGTCTCTCACCTTGATCGCCGCCCAAAAAGATTATCGCTGATACGCTGCGACAATCGGTAAACTCATGGCACGATGCCGATTCGGCGCAGCGTCTCTCCGCGAATGCGCTGCATTTCGAATTGCAGCGTTTTGCTCTGCGCCGGCTCAATGTGCAGCCACAGCGCCGCATCGCCGGGGCCTCGCTCGGGTCGCCCACCGCCCCACAGTGTGGACAAGTTTCTGATCGCTATTGCTTTCATGATGGCTCTCCTTTCCGCTCGCTGCTGCCAAAATCCTAACGATGGCAATAGCAGCCGCCATGCCAGCGCGTGCAGTAAGCAGCCAAAGTTACGAGCAATGAAATATTTGAGGAAAAACAGCGGGAATCACGCTCAACGGATGCGCGATACCAGATCAGTCGCGTATCTGAAAGGATACGGGGAACAGAAAACCGGGAGAATCAAGTAAACCTAGTTTACATCCGCCGGAAAAACCGTTGACACTAGCCCTTCAGGAAGTCCACGACCAAGCGGTTAAACCGCTCGGCCTGATCCCATTGCACCCAGTGGGCGCACTGGTCGAAGAGATGAAACTCGCAGTTCGGCATCAACTGGAAAAGTAAGATACCGCGCTCCACCGAAACGCCGCGATCTTGGGCACCCCACAGGAGCAATGATTTCTTCTTGAACTGGCGCAACTCATCAAAAACTGGCCGCGGCGGTCTGACACCGCGGCGGCGTTCTGCGGCTTCTTGGTTCTTGCCGATGCTCATTTCGTAGCGGGCCTGGACCAACGCTTCGGTTACCAGCTCCTTTTTGCACAAAGTGCTCAGCGTGAGCTTGCGCATGTTGTCCAGGCCTGGCACATACTCGCGCAGCTCCTCGGAATGTTTCTGCCCCAGCGCTGCCGATTCCTCGGATCCTCTCGGTGCCAACGTACCGCTGGTCGTCGTAACAAACTTGACGACACGTTCGTCTTCCAACGCCAATCGCGCGGCAATGTAACCACCCACTGAGTTGCCGATCACGTGATAGCGATCGAGTTGCAAGGCATTGACGAACGCCCTGGCATGCGTGACGCGATATTCGATCGACAAATCCGCGGGGTTGTCGCTCCGGCCGTAGCCGGCTTGGTCGTAGGCGTAGACCGTAAAGCCCGCCGCCGCCAGCGGTTCGATATTCAACTGCCAATTGACCTGCGCCGATGCGCCCGGCGCGGCACCGTGAAACATGACCAGCGGAAAGCCGCTGCCGGCTTTCACGTAAAACGTCTTTATGCCGTCGGCGTCGATGTAATGCTCTTCCATGCTATTTGCCTTGACCCGCTTCAGCGTAGCGCAGCACTTTGCCGCCCTTGGGCGCCCGCGTCGGTCCGTAGGGCGTGTCTTTTTCAATGTAGATGCAGGCACCCTCTTTGTAGACCGTGCCGCCAATCTCGATCTCACCTTCGAGCACGTAGAACATCTCGTGATAGGGATGGCTGTGCACAGGAATATCAGTGTCAGGCCCCCAGTTGCGAATCATCATCTCCGGACCGTTGCCGCCAGGAGAGACATACAGCCATTGGGTGAAGCCGCGGCCGCTTTTCACTTTTTGAACGTCGTTTTCGTTGGTTGCGTAGATTGCCATTTCGCTTCCCTCAAAAGACTCACCACGAAGGTACGAAGGACACGAAGTCGGAAAAAACATTTAGGATATTCTTCTCTTACCTTCGTGCTCTTCGTGACCTTCGTGGTGAATTTTCCCTCTCCGAGTTTTGTGCCTTTTGCGCCCATCCTCATCCGACCGCCGCGGTCTTGGACAAATTCCGCTCGCTCTCCGGTACCCACTTCTCGTAAGCTGGTATCACAATCATCTGGTTCTTGGTCGGGTCGCGCACGACACAGCGCGGGTCTTCGCCGCGTTTTACTTTCTCGATCTCGCGCAGATACATCTGGCGCAATTTGATAATGCCGTCGTCGATGGCTGGGCCGAGATTTTCGTTCTCGCGATCGGCGATCGCCGGCATGCTGTCGACGACCATGCCGTCTTCGATAAAATGCAGCGGCGGTATCGGATAGCCCAACTCAGGCTCGTCGGAATCCAGATATTCTTTGTAAGGCACGATGAACTGCTGCGGCGGCTTCCAGCGTTTGCTGAACGGATCGCCTTCATACTTGCCCGCATTGTCGCCAGGCTTAAAGCGCACCCGCATCAAGAGCGTGTGCGTGTCGTCGATGGGCACACTCCAGCGCGCCGCCGACACCGGTGTGCCGGTTTGCTTGCCGGCGAGATAGCGCCCGCCGCTGCCGCCACAGCTAACACCTGGCATCAGCAAATGATGCTCGCGATAGTTCAAAACGCCGGGCTCTTTGGTCTTGCGATAGGCTTTATAAACCATGCCCCAGTCGGTTTCGTGAAAGCCCAACTCCGGCTCCGTGCTCATAATGTCTGGCCAGGCACCACCGTGGGTGAAGCTCGGATGCACCGGATCCATGCCATTCTCGACGCACTGCAGCCAGTTGCAATTCTGGATGCCTTGAATGGTCAGATAAACTTCGCCGTCGCCGACAAGGAAATTGTAGCGCGGCACCAGCGGCACCGGCTGAGGGCCGAAATAGGCGAAGATCAAACCGCCCAGCTCTTCGACCGCATAGGCCGAAAGGCGAATCGATTCCTTCTTCAGCTCGCTGTTAGGCGGCTCGCCGGGAATCTGCACACATTGACCCTGCGTGTTGTACAACCAACCGTGGTAGCGGCAGCGCACGCCGTCACGCTCGACGTCGCCGAGGCACAAGTTGGCGCGCCGATGCGCGCAGTAGGCGCTGATCACGCCCGCCTTGCCAGTGCCGTCGCGAAACAGCACCAAGTCTTCGCCGAAGACACGAATGAAAGTCGGCTTAGTTTTCAGATGCTTGGAAATACCGATGGGCCACCAATAACGCCGCAGGAACTCGCCCATCGGCGTGCCCTTGCCGGTGCGAGTTAAGATTTCATTTTCTTCCTTGGTTGTTTTGTACATGAGAATTCCTCCTGAGAATTAACCACAAAGAAGCACAAATAATAGGATCGGAGATTGAACCGCAAAACGCTTGTCGTGAGCGATGTCGAAGGGCGCAAACAGAATCTTTGTAGGGGCGGGTTTCAAACCCGCCCGCTCGATTTGCTCTCTGTGGTTAAGACTCCCTAGTGCCCTAGTATTTTCTTCATCCGCTCGACTACATCCGCTGGCTGCACGACGACTTTTTTGCCGATCGCTTCCAGCTCTTCGCCCGTAACCGGCTCCAACTCCCAGCCGCGCGTTTTCGCCTCGCTGACAAATTCCGGATCGGCGAGCGCTCTCTTGAACGCATCGCGCAGTACTTTCACTCGCTCCGGCGGCGTGCCCGGCGTGGTCGCCAGCGGCCGGCCGATTTGATCCGGCGACAACAGCACACTCGCCAGGCGGCGCGTGCCCTCCGGCGCTTTGCGCTTATCCATCAGCTCAGACAACGTTGGTACGTCGCTGATACGTGGGTCGCGCTTGACGCCGCCATGGATCAAAACCCTCGTAAACCCCGTCTTTGCCCAGCTCTTGCTCGGCTCACTGCCGAAGTAGCCTTCCAAGCTTCCGGCGCGGCACTGGACTTCGTTTTTCTGAATCGCGAGGTCAATCTCCGCCGCACCGGGGTAACCCAAGACCAGATTGAACTTAACGCCTAACACTTCTTCAACAAGCCTCGGAAAGTAATGTCCCACCGTGCCCAGCGCCGTAGCGCCGCACTTTGGACCCTCTGAGGTTTTCAAATCTGCGACGGTTCGAAACGGTGCATCGCTGCGGATATAAATGATCCGCTGGGTCTGCTCCGGCGAGCCGATCCAGACAAACTTCGACCAGTCGAACTGAACTTCTTTGGCGCCGATCAACTGATTGAAAAACAATCCCGGCGTGAAGAAGGCCATCGTCAGGCCATCTGGCTTCGCCACGTTGTAAACGTAATTGGCCGCCGTAAGCGAGCCAGCCCCCGGCATGTTGTGCAAAATAATCTGCGGCTTGCCTGGAATGTGCGGCGTCATTGCGCGCGCCAAAGCGCGGCCCCACAGATCGCTGATGCCGCCGGCGGAAAAACCCAGCACCAAGCGGATCGTCTTGTCTTCGTAGAAGTTAGCTTGGGCTAACGCCGAAACGGTCCAAACACAAACCAGCAATATCGCGCAGGCAATTCGTTTCAAAAAACCCTCCGTTAAGCGAATGCAACTTATCACAGGATGCTGAGAATTGTCAGGTGGCAAACCGTCAGGGGCGATGGTTGCACAGACTCATTCCGGCGGCACAGTAACCGTCGCGCGCGCGCCTTCGACCCAATCGATACCATCGGGAATGACAACGGCGCAGCCGCGCACGCGGTAGACGCTGCGATCTTTGGCGCCCGGAGGATTGGCGCCGCGCTCGCGCCAAGCCTGCGCTGCGTCCAACAACATTTGGCGCGCTTTAATCACGGTCATATCGCCGGCGCAAAGATTCTCCCTGGTGCGATCGAGGATCGCCGTTGGCCCTTCGTTCTCAGTGACCGCAACGTCCTGCAAATTGACCCCGGCGATGCCGAAACGGCGCGTCTGGTGCAGCTCCCAGTTCATCAAATAATCGTTGGCTTTTTTCGCTTTCGTTCGGATATGACCGAACGGCACCGCATTGGTCGGCGCATCATACGCCTCCTCGGCGAAACCGCCGCGCAGCGTTTCCTTGGACGCTTGTTTAATCTCTTTGCTCGGAAACCATTTGATCTGCCACTTGACGCAGCTCTCATCGTCGACGGGAATGTAGGCCCGCGCCTGCTTCTGATCGCCACCCGGCGGCATGGTGTAAAAAGGCATGATGAACTGATTGATGCGCCACAGGCTCTTGCCATCGCCCGCCGGCCGCTTGGCGCCGTAGGTGAAACCGCCGGGGGTGTCGGCGATGGCCACGTCCAACGGCGTGCGTGCACCGGAGCGCTGCGCCACGCGGTGCTGATCCGGTTGCTGCGTCGCCGTCAGCTCTTCATCACCAAGATCGTAGGGTGAGTGGAGCCACATGACATGGGTGGGATCGATGCCGCCTTCGAGCACCTGGAGATAATTGCATTCTTGGTAGAACAAGCGATACTGCCGGTCGTCATCGCCGACCCGGAGAAATTCCAAATCGGGCAGCTCGGGCTGCGAGCCGCCGCGCCCCAGGTAGGCCCAAATTACGCCGCCATGTTCCACGCAAGGATACCCGGCATGATGGATATCGTCGCAGAACGAAGACTCGGCCGGCACGTTCGGCATCTCCATGCACTTACCGTCCGGCGCAAACTTCCAGCCGTGGTAAGCGCAGCGCAGTCCCTCGTCTTCAACGCGACCATAAAACAGCGGCGCCAGACGATGCGGACAGAAAGAACCGATCAAACCAAGTTGGTTATTTTTAGCACGGAACAAAACCAAATCTTCACCGAGCAGCTTCACCCGCAAAGGCCGTCCGCCTGGCGCTTGCACATCCACTGACGGCGTCACAGGCAGCCAATATTGCCTAAAGAAATTCCCCATCACCGTGCCAGGACCAACGCGCGTCAACGCATCGTTTTCCTGCTTGGTAAAATGATGGAGCTGGTCCCGACCAGCTCCGTATGCGCTCTCAGATTTCATCAACCGATTCGCAGGGTGACCAGCCGGTCGCCCCTACTTGCCTACTGCCGGCTGCTTATTTCTTAAAATCCATTCGCGGGTCCCAGGTATTGATCATGCCCAACTCGTCGAGCACTTCTTTCAAATATTTGAAATTGTAGTAGTCGCTCACCGGCTTCACCGGCAGATTCCATTCTTTGGTGTAAAAATCGACCTTGCGCTGGTAAGCATCCAGGTTGAGCACCGGTCCCCACTCCTTGTTTACCTCATCGTACGCCAGATTGGCCAATTCGCGATTGATGAAATGGTTGTGGCGCAAAATCGAATCCAGCGCTTCCTGCTTGCTGTATTTCGCCACCATGACGCCGCGCAACAGCGCGCGCACCATGCCTTTGACCACGAATGGCTTTTCCGCGATGACCGCCGGCGAAGTCGAAAACCCCGCCTCGGGAATTTCAAAAAAATCGCGGCACGAGCTCAGCGCGTGGCCGCCCATCTGCACCGCGATATTCCAGTGCGGTGGATCGCAGCAGACCGCGTCCACGTCACCGCGATCAAACAATTCTAAGCGATAACGCTCGGTGTTGGGCGGTTTGCCGCGGCTATCGATCCAGGTCACGTCTTTTTCCGGATCGACACCGAAGTGGCGCATCACCATCTTTGCATCCATGCTCGAACCGCCCTTTAAGTCGCCGGCGATCTTTCTGCCCTTCAAATCCTGAACATCTTTGACGTAGGGCTTGGCGACAAACACATGCGCGGTGCGATTGGCGATCGAGACCACGTTAACCTCACCGTCGATGTGATCGCGGTTCTCCAACACCGAGCGAAACGGCGGCGAGCCGCCGGGCGACTGAAAAACAATCTCGCCGTTTTTGCGCCAGCCGTGGCGCGGGTGTTGGCTATCGGGTATGCCCTGCACCGGGCGCAAGTCGACGTCCAAACCTTCTTCTTTGAAAAAGCCTTTGTCGTGCGCCACCCACATGGGCGTCAGATTCATCGGCAAGGCCGGGCCGAAGACGACGATTTTTTCGTTGGAACTCACTTTTTTGTTTTCCTTTCGTTTGGCCTCGATTGGTCTGGCCAAACAACCCATGGTTTGCTATAACGCAGCAGCATCTAGACTGTCAAGGAACACATTTGGTCAGACCAATGATTGCTTACACCAGCCGCGTCGACAAGATCGCCAATGACCTGCAGCAGCAAATCACCAAGGGCAAACTGCGCCCGGGCGACCGCCTGCCTGCCGAGCGCAGCCTGTGCGTCTCTTTCGGCGTCGGGCGCACCACCATCCGCGAAGCATTGAAGACCCTGGTCGCACGCGGCGTCATCGGCCGCAAAGGGCGCGGCACGATCATCGCCGATTCTCAGAATATCTTACAACCGGGACTCGACCTTGCCGGCCTGGCGGCCCAAGTGAACATCAAGCAGCTCTACGAAGTTCGTAAACTCATCGAGGTGCAAATTGCCGGTTGGGCCGCCGCGCGGGCAACGCCAAAGGAGATCAAAGCGCTGCGCCGTGCCCTCGACCCTTCCCTCACGCCACGGGGCCCTCATCGCGCATTCCACGGCGCCCTTGTGCAAGCGGCGCACAATCCGGCACTGGCGCAGATTTACGACTCCGGCGGCCAAATCTTCTTTCGCCTGCCGTTTTTCTGGAAGCTGTTTGACGACACCGAAGTCAAAGCGGTGCGCGAGCGGCGCCACGAGATGGCGCGGCGCTGGCATGAACAAATCCTGCAAGCGATCGAACAGCATGACGTGCCGGAAGCAAGAGGTGCGATGTTCCAGCATCTCGATATGATGGAAAAGGACTTGTTGAATCGACTGTCTCCTGGAAATGACAAAACCGCGCTGCACCCGCTGCTCCAGGACTCGCCGATGAACAACAACAAAATTTCACCAGCCAAGCGCGCGGCGCGCTAGAATGGTCAAGAAGGTATCTCGTTATGAAAGTATGGCTCCTCTTAAGTGCACTATGGTTTGGGTTACACGCAGCGCCGCTCAGCGCCGGCGAGGCGAAAGCACCGCTCAAGCTGCGCGTCGGTCTGGGGTCGTCACCGGTCCCGCCGCTGCCCAATTCCGTCCTTTGGCTTGCGAAGGACTTGGGCTTCTATCAGCGTGAAGGTCTCGATATCGAGCTAATTGAGTTTCAGGGCACGCCGCTGGCGATTGCGGCGATGATCTCGGGCGATATCGATGTCGGTAACGTCTCGACGTCTGAAGTCATACGACTCAGCGCGACCAAAGGCGCGCCGATGCGCGCGATTCATTCTCCTGACGCGCGGCTCTATTTCTTGATTGCCGCGCGCGACGAGATCAAGTCGCTGCAAGGTTTGGCCGGCAAGACCTTCGGCGTGGCGCGCTTGGGCAGCGTCGATCACACCCAATCGATGTTAACCCTCAAAGCCATGGGCGTGAACCCGGCCAGCCTCACCGTGATCGCCATGGGCGTGCCATCGACCCGCGCGCAAGCGTTGGTTGCCGGCCGGATCGATGCGACTTCCATGTCGGTGGGCACTTGGGTCACGATTCAGCGCGAGTCGGGTGTGAGAGTGCTGGTCGATCACAATACTTTTTTCGAGAACGCGACCGTAGTGGAAAAAGTCAACGCCGCGACGGCCAAAGTGATCGAAGAAAAACCCGAACAGCTACGCCGTTTCACGGCGGCCATCGTCAAAACCGCGCGCCACTTCGCCGACAACCAGGAATCGTGGGTCAACGCCATCACCAAGCGGCGCACCAAGCTCGACCGCGGCGATGCAATGAATCTATGGACAACCTTCAAAAGCTCCTGGGCGGTGAACGGCCTGCTGAATTTAGACATCTACAGAAAGACCGCGGAGTTTTACTACCAAACCGCGAGCTTTGAAAAAGTGCCGCGCATCGACGTCAACGAATGGACCGACACCCGCTTTCTCGACGGTGTGCTGAAAGAGACCGGCGTTTTCGCGCAGATCGACCCATTAGGGCGGCAAATTCGCTGAAGCGTGGCTTGACAGGCATTCAACTTGAGGTCAACAATCAACCCGAGATCGTAACTAGTGCTCGCGATTCTTCTGCCCGAAAGGGGTCGGCGAGCACCAGTAACGAAATAGAGAAACGGAGGATAAACTCATGGCAATCGGACTATCCCACGGCGGAACGACCATTTATTCTTCTCCCACCCTTTCCAACCAAATTCTCGTCGGCACGGCCCAAGGCTTGGCGACCATCGAGCGCAGCGGAGCGGAGTGGCGCATTGCTCATCGCGCGGTGACGGACAAGCACATCAGTTCCATCATGAAAGAACCGGAGAGCGGTTTGATTTTCGCTGGTGTGTTCCAAGGCGGCATCTTGGTCAGCGCCGACGAAGGCAAAACCTGGGAAGCCCGCAACAACGGCATGACGCAAAATAACGTCTACTCGGTGAATGCCAAACGGATGAACGGCAAAGTGCGGGTCTTCGCCGGCACGGAGCCAGCCCATCTATTCGTCAGCGAAGACCTCGGCGTGAACTGGAAAGAGCTGCCCAACCTGCGCTCGGTGCCGAGCGTGTCGAAATGGAGCTTCCCGGCCCCGCCGCACATCGGCCATGTGAAGCACATCAATTTCGATCCGAACAATCCAACGACCATCTATGCCTCCATCGAAGTCGGGGGTCTCCTACGCAGCACCGACGCCGGCGAGAACTGGGAAGAGTTCCCGAGCCTCTACGAAGACGTGCATCGGTTGATGATCCACCCGACCAATGCGAATTTTCTCTACGCCGTCACCGGCCGTGGTCTGTACACCGGTCCAGAGCGCGGTGCGCGCTGGGAACAGTGGACACGAAGAGAAGATGACATCGGCGGCTACCCCGACGGTTTCGTTTTCCGCCCGAGCGATCCGAAGCTGATGTTCATGACCGCCGCTCACGATGCCCCCGGCACCTGGCGCACTACCCATTTCGCCGGCGCGAGAATTTCGCGCAGCCAAGACGGCGGCAAAACCTGGGAGATTTTGAAGAACGGCCTGCCCGATCGCTTGCAGGCGAGCATTGAAGCCTTCTGCCTCGAAGAGGCAGGTAGCGCAACTTCGATCTACGCCGCCACCACCGCCGGCGAAGTGATCTGCAGCGAAGACCTGGGCGAAAGCTGGAAAGTAATCGTCAAAGGTCTCGCCCCGGTCTCCAAAGGCGGCCACTACCGCCCGCTGGTGCAGGCCGCGTAAGCATTTCCGCCTTACGCTCGTGCCTGCAGGGCCGGGCGTAAAGCTTTTTCGTATTAGCACAAGCTCACTGGCATCCGGCGAGGCAACAGTGATGAGGCGGATTTGGTTACACCCTTCCCGCCGTAACACCGCCATCGATGACGTAAACCCCACCGGTGATGTGGCTCGCTTTATCGGAAGCGAGAAACAACGCCAACTCCGCGACGTCGTTCGGTTCAACGACACGGCCAAGCGGGATTTCTTGCAACGGCTCTTTGATCTTGTCCGCCGCTATCATCGGCGAGTGAGTGGCGCCGGGGCAAATGCAATTGACGCGAATGCCATAAGGGGCCAGTTCGCGCGCCGTGGTTTTACTCAACATGATCAACGCCGCCTTCGATGAGCAGTAAGCGCTCCCTTCGGCGTAACCGACCAGACCGGCAATGGAAGCGATGTTGACAATGGCGCCTTTGCTAAACTTGAGATGGGGCAACGCATACTTCATACAAAGGTAGGCACCGCGCACATTGACCGCCATCGCCTCGTCCCACAGGGATGTTGAGACTCTGTCCATCGCCCCGAGCTTTCGAATGTCGGCATTGTTACAGAGCACATCGAGCCGACCGAACTGGTCGATCGTCCGGCGCAGCAGCGTTTGTACTTGTTTTTCGTTGCGCAGATCGGCAGCGATCAGCGCCCGCCGGCACTCGTATTTCTCGAGGCTCACGAGCACTCGTTTGCAGCGTTCCCGGTCAGCACTGGCGATCGCGACATCGTACCCCATGGCGGCAAACTTGCGCGCAATACCGAAGCCGATGCCAGAGCCGCCGTCGGTGACCAAAATAACCGGGCTGCTCGGTGCTGACTTTCTTGCGAGGTCGGCCGCCATAAAGACAGTTTACATCTTCTGACGGCCGTTGCCGATAGCACCGATCTTTTGACAATCGAACTCGAAAGGGATCCAAAAAGTGCAGCGAGGAAAGTTGGTGGGCCCACCTGGACTCGAACTTCTTCGAGCGAAAACGACGGAGGCGACGAAAACCGCTGAAGTTGTTGAGAAATAGAATGAATGTGGACTTTTTTGCGATCAGCGCGATCCCGCAAAATCCCACGTTTTACCCCGCAAATCCCCAAGAAACCGGAACGTTTCCCGGAACGCTTTTGGCAAATCCATCGCTACAAGGATTGCGGAGCGGGAGCTCCCATAAGCTTCTCAATAAGTTGTTACGGGCTCGATTGCGGTTGGCGCTCGGTCGCGGCGCGAATCTTTTTTGTTACAGCTTGATCGGCTTTTTGCGCCTTTACCAACACCTTTTGTTCAGGGGTTAGCGGCGCCGGCCGACCCAATAGCATTGTAAAGCGAGCCGCGCTACCATCTTGCCCTGGTAGCGCCACACAATGGCCAACCTTTGCATGCCCAGCGCTTCGCTGACAGTACGGCAGAGAAATACTCGCTGCGCGCAAACTCGACAGTGCCGGACCCGATTTTCGCCCGTACGATCAAGATCTTTCCAGTTCATCGGGCACTCGAATGCAAATTTCACGTCGTAATTTCGGATCGCGTTACGCGGTCGCTCACTTACCATGCCTTAGATCGCTAGCAACGGAGCGTGGCTGTCATTTACCGTTGGCGCACGCAAGCAATACAGCGGTCAGAAACTTGCCTGGACCAGAAGCGGAACACACCTGAACACGGCAAGCATGCTGCGTCCGATCCAGGTACCGGCCACGTGAGCGTACGTTCGGGCTTTCCCAGGACCGCCAGTTTCCGTTATGAGCTATACGTAGACGCGACCCCTTTTGGCTTTGATTCACTGTGGCGACGGATGCAACGGGATCAAATGCGACCCCCGGGACGGGTCGACAACTAATTTTTCGGCTCCGGCCTGTCTATATGGGACCCAGCGATAAGCCGCTCTGCGGTTTCATCAGGCAGGGACTCCAACTCCGCCAAGGTCCTTTCCGACTGCGACGCGGCAATTTTTCTGGCGGTATTTTCATTCATGATCCCTGCCATTTGGGCGATTGTCGGCGCACCGAGCAGGGATTGCAACGGCACTTCGATCTGGAGCTGTTTGTCAATCTGATTGATGATCTGCATCGCGGCGAGCGAGTGGCCGCCGAGCTCGTAGAAGTTGTCGTTGATGCCGACGCGATCTAGGCCCAGCACTTCGGCCCAGATACGTGAAAGCATCTGCTTCAGTGGGGTCTTCGGCGCGACGAAATCCGCGGTGAGAATCCGCTTTTTTTCGTGCCGCAAGGCCAGCGCTTGCCGGTCCACCTTCCCGCTGGGGCTGAGCGGCAGAAAGTCGACGACTACAAAAGCCGTGGGAACCATATATGAAGGAAGCTGCTCGCCCAGCAGCTTTCTCAGCTCTGTCGCTTGCAGCGGCGCGCCACCAAGCGGAACGATGTAAGCCGTGAGATGGCTGGTTTCGCCATCTTCCTCACGCGCCAGAACAGCCGCGTCTTTGATCATGGGGAGGCTCGCCAGCAGAGATTCGATCTCCTGGATTTCCACCCTATGGCCTCTTACCTTCACCATGAAATCCTTGCGTCCGCCGTAGACCAGGCACCCATCGGCCCGCAAGCGACCGCAATCGCCGGTCAGATATATTCGTTCTTGACCGCCGCCAGGATTGGGCAAAAACACAGCTTGGGTGAGATCGGGCCTTCTCCAGTACCCCGGAAATAGATATCGGCTGCGCACGGCGATCTGACCCACTTGGTCGGACTCCAGATACTTCCCTCCTTCGTCCAGGAGGAGAATCTCTTTGTCATCGACTGCATAGCCGACGGGCAGAGTGTTGTCCGTGATGACGCTGTGGCGGTCGAAAAAATGTTCTCGCACCGTGCCGCATTCCGCCGAGCCAAGAGAGTTCAGCATGATGCATTGCCGGGTGAAGTACTTCTGGAATATCTCCAGATTTTTCCGCCCAACAGCCTCACCTCCTAGATGGATAACCCGCAAGTTCGGAAAGGCCTCATTGCCGCTCAGGACATCCGGTAACTGTTGGAAAACCGACGGGGTCGAAAAGTAGATCGTGATCCCCTGTCGAAGGAGCCACTGTGCGAGCCGCCCTACGCCTTGGTGACCAACGTCGAAGGGACAGAGACAGGCACCGTTGAGCAAGGCGCCAAAGATATCTCTCAGCGACATATTGGAGCTGCAATAACTAAGAAGCGAGAGCCGGTCTTGCGCGCAGATATGCACGTCGCGTGTGTACGCGAATATCCGGTGCAGTAAGTTCCGATGGTTCTGCACGACTCCTTTTGGCTGACCCGTGGAGCCGGAAGTGTACATGATCAGCGCCGACGCATCCGGCCCGACCATGCATCCGGGGTTTCTATCCGGCAGACTCCCTGCTAACTCATCGACGTTCATTACCATGCGCGCATCTTTGGTAAGGCTGTGAGCCTGAGCGAGATTGGCTTGGTTCGTGACAATCAAGCGAGCGTGACTATCCTCCAGCATGAAGCCAAGACGCGCCTCCGGATAGGAGCTGTCCAGGGGAACGTAGATATTTCCGGCCTTCAATACCCCCAAGATCGCCGCGAGCATGTCGCAATCATGGTCAAACAAGATAACCACCGGCTCCGCATCGCCGCTGCAGCGATCGAGAATAGCCCACGCAATGCGATTAGCGTTCACGTTAAGCTCTTCATAGGTTAGGCTTCGCTGGTCGGTTTTCGCCGCAAGCCGCAGTGGATGGAGCCGCGCCATACGCTCGAATCTTTGGGCCAACGACTGCTCAACATGGTCTCGGCCAAAATCGCTGGCCGTTCCGATAGGATGAAAACAGTTTGCGCGAATCGCGGCCTGCTCTGGCGGCAGCTCTAGGGTGCGATGTTGTTGTCGATCCATGGCCGATGGGACAATGAGTGTTCGGTGTCAAAACTTTACTTTTGACATCTGCTCTTCAATCTCCACCAACGCTCGGCTCAGCGTACTGTCTTGCGCCGACTTTTCTCCCGTAGCCGCGTGCGCGCCCAACCCACCGAAGTGCAAGCCAGTTCCCTCGCTACAGTCCGTAGAAGCGACGCGGGTTGTCGCAGAGAATTTTTTCGATCACCGCCGGCGCTATGCTTTTCTTGCGCCGATCACACCCACCATTCCATCTTCTTTGGATTGACCCTGGTGGCTGTAATCCGAGCCCATGATATGTTGTCTTCGCCGATGTGAGTCAAGCGATAAGCCAGGTCATCGTCCGCCTCGGCGGCGACGTAGAGCCGGTAGTCCTTGAATAGCTTTGGGCCCCACTTCATGGCCGCATCGGCGTCGCTGCCGGAGTTGAGTTTTGCGCCGCTGGACCAACTGCGGCAGCCCCTTGAAGATCATCGCCGCCATTGAAGACCCGCCGGTCATCGACAAGATCCTCAGCCATCTGGGCCTGCCGACCCGCGCCCCGGCTCGTCGAGTCGATTCATTCCAGGAAATCTGACACCCGAAAACCGCCTGCCACTGCAAGCCGATGGCGCCGCTCGCTCCGAGTTCGACAGAGCAGCGCCGTAAGCAACCTTTCGCGCGCTTACCGACCGCTCGCCGGGTGAGCCGACGATAGAACAGTGGGTTTTTTCATCGCGTAGAACACTGATTGACGATTCTGCCGGTTCTCCGCTATAGCTCCGCCATAGAAAAGGTGGTTTAAAAATCCTATCCAGATTTCGGCGCGATTTGAAGAGAAATCATGAGCGAAGAGTAGGCACAAGGTTTGCTGTCGAGTTCGGAAGGATCGCAAAACTCGGATTGAAGAAACGGATACTGATGCCAAGAAATCCACTGTCTTACAGAACACCGTGGTATTCTTGTTAAGGGTTGTTCCACATGGTGTCGACAATCCACCAGCTGTTGCAAGAAAGAGCTACTTTCACCGGGGACGGTATTGCCTTCGCGGCTGCCGGGAAAGGCCCGACCACATATTGTCAGCTTAGTGAGCACGTCAACAAATTGGCAGTGTTTCTCACCGCCAACCGTGTTGGCAGGCAAGACAGCGTAGCCGTTGTCTTGCCCAATGGGCCGGCGCTGGCGGTCGCCCTGTTGGCTTCGATGTCAGTTGCGGCGGCGGCGCCGCTCAATCCGGCTTACACCGATGCCGAATTAGACTACTTTTTCTCCGATCTCGAGGCCAGTGCTTTGATTGTCGATGACAGTGGTTCACTTGCCGCAAAGGTGGCGAGCAGGCGCGGTATTCCGGTTGTTGAATGGTGCGATGAACTGAGCGCTCCTCGCGGCGGCACGGGTTACGAAAGAGATGCGCAGCAAGTATCTCCCGACGCTCGACCGGCGGACATTGCGCTTAGGTTGTACATATCGGGCACGACTGCGGCACCCAAGCGTGTGCCGTTGAGTCACGGCAATCTCCTCGCTTCGGCAGGTAACATCGCAGCGACGTTGCAGTTAAGCCAGCGAGACCGCTGTCTTAACAGCATGCCGCTGTATCATGTTCATGGATTAGTCGGGGCGTTGCTGGCTTCGTTGACCGCGGGAGCGAGTGTTGCGCTGCCACCGCTGTTTGAGGTCGGTTTGTTTTGGCAATGGTTGAAGGAGCTGCAACCGACCTGGTACACGGCAGTGCCAACCATGCATCAGGCGATCGCGGCGCACGCCGCGGATCATCAAGAGATTATTGCTAATCACTCACTGCGGTTCATTCGGTCCTCTTCAGCGGCCCTGCCGGCGCGCCTGCTGACAAAGTTAGAAGCGACCTTCGCTGCTCCGGTGATTGAAGCCTACGGTATGACCGAAGCGGCGCATCAAATGGCGAGCAACCCTCTGCCTCCTGTCGAGCGCAAACCGGGGTCGGTGGGCAGAGCAGCTGGATCCGAGATTGCTATCATGGATGAAGCGGGCGGTCTGCTGACGGCCGGCGAGCGTGGCGAAATCGTTGTCCGTGGCGCCAATGTCATGGCCGGCTACGGAAACAATCCCGCGGCCAACGCTAACGCGTTCTCAGCGGGCTGGTTTCGCACCGGCGATGAAGGATATCAGGACCAAGACGGCCACCTTTTTATCACGGGTCGATTGAAAGAGAGGATCAACAAAGGCGGTGAAAAAATCTCGCCGCAGGAAATCGACGAAGCGTTGCTCGATCATCCTGAAGTATCGCAAGCCGTGGCCTTCGCCGTAGCGCACGCGACGCTCGGCGAAGATGTCGCAGCTGCGGTGGTTTTGCGACCTGGTTGCCAACTAACGGAGTCGAGTCTGCGGCAGTTCGTGGCGCAGCGGTTGGCAGCATACAAGATCCCGAGCCGGATTGTGACGCTTGACGAGCTGCCCATAGGCGCGACTGGCAAGTTGCAGCGCATCGGGCTAGCGGAGAAGTTAGCGAACGTCTTCTTGGAGCCGGCACCGAGCGGTCCGGAAGGAGATATCGAATCGCAGTTAGCGAGCATCTACGCCGAGGTGCTGGGAGTGCAACGAGTCAACCGCGCGGAAAACTTCTTTGCCCTCGGCGGCGACTCGCTGCGGCGAACCGGCAGAATTGTCAATCCGTTTTCTACGCGATGAAAAACCTTGCTTTTCTATTGGTCCGCTCGGCCAGAGAGCGCTAGGTAAGCGCACGAATGGTTGCTTACGGCGCCGTTCGATCGAGCTCAGAGCGAGCGTCGCCGTGGGCTTGCGTTGGTAAGCTGTTCTGACTGCCCAGATGCTCTGGAAAAGATCGAATCGATGAGCCGGCGCGCGCGGCGGGGCACGGGTCGGTAGACCGAGATGGGTGAGGATCTTGTCAATCACCGGCGGATCTTCAATGGCAGCGGATGCGCCGAGGCAATCACCGATCGCCCGGCTACGGCCGCAAGTGTTTGACAAAAAACGCTTCCGCGCGTTTCAACGTATCTTCCAGCGCCGCTTTATTCGGCGCGTGGCTTTGTTTGGCTTTGCCCGGATCGTCGTACGAATGGTGCGCGCCGGGATACATGAAAAATTCAATATCCGCGCCGCGCGTTTTGATGTGCTCCGCCAAGGTCGCGCACACCTGAGGCGAGACCTCATCGTCATCGGAGGCCACCAGCATCAACATCGGCGCATAGGGCTTGTAGTCGGCCTGATCGCGCTGAATGCGGCATCCCGGATACTGGCTGATCGCGGCGCGAAATTCGCGTTGCGGCGTGGGCGCGGCAAGCCGCGCGCGATCGGCCTGGTCGGGTGCCACGCGTGGCGGATTCGGGGCCAGCGCCGCAAGCAAGGTCATGCCGCCGTTCGACCAGCCGTGCACGCCGACGCGATCGGCAATCACATCGTTGCGGGTGCGCAAATAATCGAGCGCGCCATAAGCATCGAGCGGCCGCACCGACTGTTCGTTGACTTCGGGCGGACGACTGCTGTACGAGTGTTTGGGAAAACCCCGCGGGTAACCGCGCGGGCCGAAGCTGTCGACGTGCAGCGCCACATAACCGCGCTCGGCCCAGAAGTTGCCCCATAAACGGTGTCGCGCAGTGAGATTGGTCGCGTCCGCCACGCCGGGCCTCAGCGCCGAATAGGGCCCGCCGCGTCCATGCAACATCACCACCGCCGGATGCGGCCCCGCGCCCGCAGGCTTAAACAAGTAACCGACAAGTTCGGTCTTGCCGTCGCGGCTCGCGAACTTCACCGTCTCCGGCGTAGCTGCGAACCCGTTGCAGGCCAGCCCCAGCGCAAAAATGATGGCGTTCTGTAAGCATTTGATTTTAGTCATATTTTAACATGGCTTTCCGATGCGCCCGCTAATTCATCCTTCATCCTTGCGCCGTCATCCTTGACGCGAAACCACGCTGCATATAACGCCGGCAGAAAGGTTAAGGTCAACACCGTTGCAAACAACAGCCCGCCCATCCGTATAGGAATTTTAAACGCGCTTTTCTATGACCCAGAGCCATAGCGCGGGACCGCAAGAGATGTCAATTCGGTTTGTGCCTGGCGTAGCGGTTGACTCGGCCGGCTCAATACCGAGGTGGTGCCCGAGCTGTGATCCCGCGCGACTACATCACCGAATGGCGGGCACAGGTGCCTTGGGTGCAAGATTTTCAGGTTGAACTCAGCCGGGCTCTGGTTGAGATCTTCGGGCACCCACTTCTCGGAGCATCCCTGGCTTTCCGGGCGGAACGGCGATTTACAAACTTCACGTAAAGCCACCAGCCCGGTATTCGGCGGATATTGATCTCGTCCAAGTCGCGGCTGAGCCGGCTGGGCGGCTGATGAATGCGCTGCGCGCTGTGCTTGATCCGTGGCTGGGTAAGCCACAGCTGAAGGTAGAGATCAACTCACGTGAACATTTCACGGTGTACGGAATCACTCGCGTCCCCTTCTCCGTATCCTCTCGTTGGTTTCAAGGGTCATGCGACATCGAGCGCAAGCCCTACTCTACTCGTCACACCTTCATCTCTGCCGGGTTAAGCAATGGCGTCAACATCGAATGGCTTGCGGAATATTGCGGCACTTCAGTGGCGATGATCGAAAAGCACTACGGCAAATTCATCGGCGGTAACGCCGAAGAGCAGCTTTCGCGGCTGTTGGGGGGCAAAACCGGAACGCTTCCCGGAACGCTGCGGGGGCGAGCAGGCACCCCTAAGGCAGAACTGAATGATTTCAATAAGTTAAGTGAAGAAAAAGTTGGTGGGCCCACCTGGACTCGAACCAGGGACCAACCGGTTATGAGCCGGTGGCTCTAACCAACTGAGCTATGGGCCCCAAGGAGGGAAAACGTTGCGGGTTCGGGTTTAGAGTTTAGGGTTCCTTAAATCGCCTGATGCCGAAACATGTCGGCGTGTTTGGCGCGTTGGTGATTTCGAGTTGCGGATTCTCCCTGCTAGGTTTCCATGAAACTCTTCAGCCGTTTGCTGCGGCTAGGGTGGCGCAGCTTGCGCAGGGCCTTGGCTTCTATTTGTCGGATGCGCTCGCGGGTGACGGTAAACTTTTGGCCGACCTCTTCAAGCGTGTGGTCGGAGCGTTCGCCGATGCCGAAGCGCATGCGCAACACTTGCTCTTCGCGCGGTGTCAACGTCGCCAGCACTTTACGTGTTTGCTCCTGCAGGTTGATATTCACCACGGCATCCGACGGCGTGATGATGCGTTTGTCTTCGATGAAATCGCCTAAGTGACTGTCCTCTTCTTCGCCTACTGGGGTCTCCAGTGAAATCGGTTCCTTGGCGATCTTCAAAACCTTGCGCACTTTGTCGAGCGGGATCTCCATCTTGCTGGCGAGCTCTTCGGGGGTCGGCTCACGGCCGATTTCCTGGACGAGGTAGCGCGAGGTGCGGATCAGCTTGTTGATGGTCTCGATCATGTGCACCGGGATGCGAATCGTGCGCGCCTGGTCGGCGATCGCGCGCGTGATCGCCTGACGGATCCACCAGGTCGCATAGGTGGAGAACTTATAACCGCGCTGGTACTCGAACTTGTCGACGGCTTTCATCAAGCCGATGTTACCCTCTTGGATCAGATCGAGAAATTGCAAACCGCGGTTGGTGTATTTCTTGGCGATGCTGACCACCAGGCGCAAGTTCGCTTCGATCAATTCTTTCTTGGCGAGATTGGCTTTGGTTTCGCCTTCGAGGATCGACCAAACCCGCCGCTTGATTTCTTCTGCGGGCATTTCGATGTCGCGCTCGATCTGGCGCACCTCGCGGCGGGCGTTACGAATATCTTCGGCCATCTGCACGATGGCATCGTGGCCCATATGCATGGAGTGGCTGAGCCGCTGCCAGTCTTTGCGCTTGCCGTTGAGGCTCGCCACCGAGCGGAGAATTTCTCCCGCCGGGCGGCCGGCGCGCTGCTCGAAGTCTTTGACGCGCCGCTCATAGGACTGCATGCGCTCCATGGCCTTCTTCAAGCCATCGGCGATCGCCTCGGCCTGTTTGTGGTTGAGCTGCAGTGCTTTTAAGCCGGCGATGATTTTTTCCTGCAGTTTGTTTTGCGCCGAGGTCAATGCCTCGTGGCGCTGGCTGGAGACCCTCTTGCCATCGAGTTGGTGGCGCAGCTTGTCGCGCTCGCCGACGACGCGCCGAATCTTGCCGATCTGATCGAGCAAGCGCTTCTCGTGGACTTCTTCGTCGGTAAAGTTTTCAGCGTCCTCCTCGCCTTCTTCCTTGATGATTTCGCGCACGCGAATTTCGTGATTGGCCAGCTTCTCGCCCAATTCTAAAATATAGCTGAGCGCCATCGGGCTGGTGAGAACTTCGTGAATCACCTGGTTCTCGCCGTGCTCGATCTTCTTGGCGATCTCCACCTCGCCCTCGCGGCTGAGCAACGACACCGTGCCCATCTCGCGCAAGTACATGCGCACCGGGTCGCCGGTCTTGCCGACGACGTCGCCGTCGACGTCCGATTCAATCTCCTTCTCGTCTTCTTCGTCTTCCGACACCTCATCGCCGCCACCGCCGAGGGTCACGCGGGCGTTGGAATCGACAACCTCGATGTCCATTTCGCCAAAGATCGACATGACATCGTCGATCTGGTCGGGCGACACCACCTCCGCCGGCAGCATGTCATTGACATCGTCGTAGGTGAGGTAGCCCTTTTCCTTGCCGAGGTCGATCAGTTTCTTGACCTCTTTAAGGTCTTTTTTGCCGCCCGCTTTAGCGCCGCGCTGCGGCGCCGGCTCCTCTTGCTCTAACTCGTCATGTTCTTCGGATCGAGCCTTCGGCGTTCTAGCTGGCGTTCTTTTCGTACGATGTCTTGCCATTCTAGTATCCTTTCACGCTTGGCGTTCTCATCCTTGCGCTCTTCCGCAGCACGGATCGCCATGCGCAAGGTCCGTTCGAGACTTCGCAAATGTTGGCGACGCAGATGAATCAGGCAGTCGCTTGCCATCCGGCCGCTCTCTGCTTCCTCGACCCGCTCCCCCTCCAGAGCGAGCCCAGTCAACTCCGCCGCCCTCTCAGCGGCCAGCCGTTGGCCAACGCGAACTACATCGACCTTAGAATGTTCTTGCCATTCGGCGATAATAACGTCAACTACCTGAGCCCACTTGGCGCTCAGGGCTTGACGCACTTCGCCGTTAGTCTCGACCTCTGGGACAATCCGTTGCGGGTACACCAGCATCAACGCTACCAGCGAACGCTCGGCGAAATCATCACGAAGAACCGGAACCGGAGCGATTCCCGCCGCGTTACGAACTTGCGGTTGGCTCGCCACGGGGCGTCGCAACACTCTTTCGTCAATGCCGAGATCCGCGGCTCTACGGACGAGCAAATCAACTTCGACTTGAGTTCGCACTTTCGTGAGCACGCGATTCACTTCTTCGGCTGTCTGCTTTTTGCCTTCGAGCGTCCGACCGAAGCGTTTGTCGAGCCATTCAAAAAAATAATCGGGCAGCGGCACCGCCTTTTCCAGAATGGCTTCCAATGCAGCTTTTCCTTGTTTTCGCACAAAGGTATCGGGATCTTCACTCGGCGGCAAGAACGCCGCCCGGCCCAGCAAACCCGCTTCGACGAAAACCTCGAAGCTGCGCGACGCTGCTTTCTGGCCGGCGACATCGCCATCGAACAATGCGATGATATTTTTCGTGTAGCGCGATAACAGTCGCACGTGATCAACCGTCAGTGCCGTGCCGAGCGTCGCCACAGCGTAGTCGATGCCATGCTGAAAGAGCGCGATCACGTCGAGGTAGCCTTCAACGACCACAACGCGGTCCGATTTGCGAATGCCGTCTTTGGCGTGAAACAAACCGTAGAGCGTGCCGCTTTTGTGAAACAGCGGCGTCTCGCTCGAGTTCAAATACTTGGGCAGGGCTTGGTCCAGTACCCGGCCACCGAACGCCACCACCTTGCCGCCGGGGTTCAGAATTGGGAACATCACCCGCGCGAAAAATTTCTCGTGATACTGCTGCGGCGCTTTCTGGCCGATCAGGCCAAGCTTGAGCGCGTCCTGAACGGAAAACTTTTCCTGTTTGATCACCTCGATCAGGCCGGAACCGTACGGCGGCGCAAAGCCGATCATGAAGTTTTTCACCGTCGCTTCATCCAAGCCGCGTTGTTTGAGGTACTCGCGCGCGCGCTTGCCTTCGGGATGGGCGGTGAGCATGCGCTGGTAGTTGACGGCGGCGCGTTCGTTGAGGCGATAGAGCAGTTCGCGCGCACCCTGGTCGCCGTATTGACCGCCCCGCTGGTCGCGCTCGATCTCGATGCCGTAGCGCTTGGCGACCCGCTCCACCGCCTCGGGAAAGCTCAGGTGATCGTACTGCATGAGAAAATTAAACACGCTGCCGCCGGCCTGACAGCCAAAACAATGAAAGATCCCCTTCTCTTCGTTGACTGTAAACGATGGGGTTTTCTCACCGTGAAATGGGCATAAGCCCATGTGATTGCGGCCGGTCTTTTTGAGGGTAACGTAGTCTGAGATCACTTCGACGATGGAAGCTCGGTTGCGAATCTGCGCGATCTGCTCTTGCTTGATCATGGCTTCGATCGGCCCTGGCGTTGCCTGCTAAAGCGCGCCGCCGGCATTGGCCGGGGAGTTAAGCAAACGGCTTTTGCCGAGGCGCCAAAGTCCTTCCGCCCATTGCGACAGCGGTGCCACCAGCACCGCCTCTTCCAGGCTTTGGCGCGTCGTGTCGGGCAGCCAGGAAGCCGAAGAGAGAAACAGAGCCAAGAGACCGACAAGCGCCGTGCCTTTGCCGACGCCCACAGCGACACCGCCAATGCGATTGATGGTTTTCAGGAACAAGAGTTTTTCCGAACGATGGAGCAGCCAGCCTGCCAGGCTGAAACAAAAATAAACCATGAAAAACAGCGCAACGAAAGCGATTCCCTTGAAAAAAAACGGCGTCAGCTGCCAGTATTGCGCGCCCCAGGCGGCCGCCGCGTCACTGTAGCGGCTTGCGACCACGAAGCCCGCCAGCAAACCGGCCAGCGAAAACACTTCGCGAAACAGTCCTCGAAAAAACCCCCTGAGTCCAAATAGACTCAGCACAGCGAGAACCGTCAAATCAATCCAGTTCGCCACCGGCAACTACTTTGGGTCGAGCCATCTTGCGCGCACTGCTAGATCGCGAGAACGGCGATCGCGAGCGCGCGCTCCGTTTGCCTAGGAGTAAAACGCTGAAACTTGCTACGTTGAGAGAAATCAGACGCTGGCAACCGAAAGACTCTGCTAGCCCTCGAGCAGAGCTTTAGCCAACTCGTTAACCTTCTTGCCGTCGCTGCGACCACTGACTTTGGGCATGACCAGCTTCATGACTTTGCCGAGATCTTGCATGCCCTGTGCGCCGACTTCCTCGATGCTGGCCTTGATCACCGCGCGCACTTCATCGTCACTTAACTGCTGCGGCAAAAACCGCTGCAAGATTTTCAGCTCATCCGCTTCTTTTTGCGCCAGCTCAGCGCGATTGCCTTTGCGATAGAGCTCGATCGCTTCGCTGCGCTGCTTCGACAAGGTGGTGATGGTTTTCTGAACTTCCTCGTCGCTCAGGTCGCGCCGCAGGCGGATCTCTTCGTTATGCAACGCTGCCAGGAGCAGCCGCAGCGTCGAGAGCGTCAGCGCATCGCCGCTCTTCATCGCCGCTTTAACCGAATCTTGAATCTGGGTTTTTAATGGCATTGGAAAGTGTCGGCCACGACGGACGCCGCGGCCGACCACACATCGAGCTTGGGTCTAAAAAGAGTGACGCACACGCCGCATGGCTCGCTTCTTGGCGGCAATGGCTTTTTTCTTTCGTTTCACACTGGGCTTTTCGTAGTGCTCGCGTTTGCGCAATTCAGCCAAGATGCCGGCTTTCTCGCAGAGCTTTTTGAAGCGCCGGATGGCGCTCTCGATGGATTCGTTCTCTCGGACTCTCACACCCGTCATAGTTGAATCACCCCCAGTCCACCCGTTCGCCTGATCGCAGGGATTGTAGCGAATCTTTCCGCCAAGTCAAGCAAATCGCCAGCAAAATAAAATAGTTGGCAAGCTTTGACAGCTCCCTGGAAGGCATCTAAAAAAGCCGCTGTGCCCTCGGCGGGGATCATCCGACAAGCACCAGCTGAAGCAAAAATTCCCGGTTGCCTTTGGGCCCCAATAAGGGCGATTCGACCAGCCCGCGGACCTGAAAGCCTGCTGCTTGCGCGGCCTCTCTGATCTCTTCGATCACCCGCTCGTGCTCCGCCGCCGCGCGCACCACTCCCCCCTTGCCGACTTTGCCTTTACCCACTTCGAATTGCGGCTTGATCAGGGCGATCACTTGCGCGCCGGCTGCCAGGAGCTTTTTGACCTGCGGCAGGACTAGCTTGAGCGAGATAAAAGAGACATCGATGGTGGCAATGTCGGCGGCGCTGGGCAACCGCTCCAAATCGAGATAACGGATGTTGGTTTTCTCGAAGACTCTGACCCGGGGATCGCTGCGGATCTTCCAGGCTAGCTGACCATAGCCGACGTCGACCGCGAAGACTTGGGCCGCTCCATGAGACAGTAGGCAATCGGTGAACCCACCTGTGGAGGCGCCGACATCCAAAACGGTTTTGCCGACGACGTCGAGGGCAAACTCACGCAGCGCTTTTTCGATTTTGTCGCCGCCCCGGCTCACGTAGGACGAAGCGCGGGGCTTTAAGCGAACCGTTGCGTCCAGGCTGATTTGGCTGCCGGCTTTGGTCACCGGTTGATCATCGACCAGCACCTCTCCAGCCAAAATTCGGCCGCGCCCCTCCTCGCGGCTCGCCACAAGGGCGCGATCCACCAACAGCTTATCGAGCCGCTCCCTCTTTGCCATCCTCCCTGCTTCGCTTTCTGTCGGCGCGCACCATTTGCAGCGCCGCTTGAGTAATCGCCTCCTGGTCAAAGCCGCAAATTTTGCGCAGCTCGTCCTGCGTGCCATGGGCGACGAAGCGGTCCGGCACGCCGAGGCGGCGCACCGCCAAGTGGCTCAGCCCCTCCTCGGCGAAAAACTCGAGCAGCGCACTGCCAAAACCGCCGACCACGGTGTGATCTTCCACGGTGATGACGTTGGTGACGCGGCCAAGGACATCGCGCAGCAGTTCTTTATCGAGCGGCTTGACAAAGCGGGCGTTCACCACCGCGGCGTCGATGCCGAGCGGCGCCAGATCGTTGGCCGCCCGCAGCGCCGGCAACACCGTATGGCCGATGCCAACGATCGCAATGTCTTTGCCGCCGCGCAAAAGCTCCCCTTTGCCGATCGGCAAGGGTCGCGGTTTCTCGTCCATTTTGAGGCCCCAGCCATCGCCGCGCGGGTAGCGCAGCGAAATCGGACCATCGTAATCGATGGCGGTCTTCAACATATGCTGCAGCTCGTTCTCATCCTTGGGCGCCATGATGACGAGATTGGGAATCGAGCGCATGTAAGCAAAATCGAACACGCCATGATGGGTCGGCCCATCGGCGCCCACCAGACCGCCACGGTCGAGGGCGAACACCACGTGCAAATTTTGCAGGCAAACGTCGTGCAAAATCTCGTCGTAGCCGCGTTGCAAAAATGTCGAATAGATCGCCACGACGGGAATGTAACCTTCGGTCGCCATGCCGGCGGCAAACGTCACCGCGTGCTGCTCGGCGATGCCAACGTCATAAGAACGCCCCGGCAGTTCCCGCGACAGCTTGTCGATGCCGGTGCCGCTGCCCATCGCTGCGGTGATGCCGACTACTTTGGGATTTTCCTTGGCGACTTTGATCAAGGCCTGGGCAAAAACATCGGTGTAGCTGGGAATCGGCCCTTTTTCTTTTTTCCATTTACCGGTCAAAACATGGAACGGCACCACGCCGTGATACTTGATCGGGTCCTTCTCGGCCGGCGGATACCCTTTGCCTTTTTTCGTCAGCACATGGACGAGGGTTGGCCCCTCGATCTTCTTGACGTTTTCGAGGGTTGTCACCATCTCGGCAATATTATGGCCGTCGATGGGACCGACATATTGAAAGCCCAAGCTCTCGAACAAGAATCCCGGCGTGACAAAGCCAAGAAAGGAATCGCGCACTTTGCGCGCGGCAAGTTTCAAATTTTCCCCCTGCGGCAAATTCAGCAACAGGTTTGAAAAGTGCTTTTGCAACCGCACGCCCAAGTCCGTGGTAAACTGTTTACTCAAGAACGACGACACGGCGCCGACGCGTGGATCGATAAAATGCTCATTGTCGTTCAAGACCACGATCAAATCTTTATCGAGGTGGCTCGCCGCGTTGAGCCCCTCAAACGTCAATCCTGCGCTCAAGCCGCCGTCACTGATGACCGCCACGACTTTGCGCGACGTGCCGGCCAAGTTGCTGGCCTCAACCATGCCCAGCGCCGCCGAGATTGAAGTGCCCGCATGGCCTGCGCCGAAGACGTCGTATTCGCTTTCTTCACGGCTCAGAAATCCGCTGAGTCCGCCCAATTGGCGGATGGTCGATAACCGCGCGCGCCGGCCGCAAATAAGTTTGTGCGCATAGGCTTGATGGCCGGTGTCCCAGACAATGCGATCCTTCGGCGTGTCGAAAACGTAATGGAGCGCCAGCGTCAGCTCCACCGCGCCCAGGGTCGAAGCCAAATGACCGCCCACCTCCGACACCACGGAAACCACCTCGTCGCGCACCTCCTGGGCCAACTGAGGCAGCTGCTCGACCGGCAGCCGGCGAATGTCTTTGGGGGCATCCACTCTATCTAGCAATCTTGTCATGTCAGATTTTCATCTCCTCTGATCGAGCTTTACCATTTTGTTGGAGCGCGCGTTGGGCAATCTGCACGGTCAATTCGCGCAGCGGATCGGCCGCCCTGCCAAAGGGCGCAAGCCCAGCCAGGCATTGATCGAGCAACTGCTTCAGTCGTGTTTGCGCTTGCCCGACACCGACCACCGAGGGATAGGTCGCCTTGTTCCACTCGTTATGGCCTGACTCGCCGCCCTCACCCGGCGCGGTCTCGCCTAAAATGTCCAAGATGTCATCGGCGATTTGAAACGCCAAGCCGAGCGTTTCGCCAAAGCGCGACATGCGCCGCAGGTCGGCCTCGCCGGCGCCGGCAACCTGGGCGCCCAGACGAATGGATGCGCGAATGAGCGCGCCGGTCTTGCGCACATGGATGTATTCGACAACGCCAATATCCACTTCGCGGCGGTCGGCTTCGATATCGAAGGCTTGACCGCCCACCAATCCGGAGATGCCAATGGCACAGGAGAGTTCATGAATCAGCCGCAGAATCAGATCCGGCGCCAGCTGCTTGGCGACCTCCGGTCCGGAGATCACCCGAAACGCTTCGGTCAACAATCCATCGCCTGCCAACAGCGCAATTCCTTCGCCAAAAACTTTATGATTGGTCGGCTCGCCGCGGCGCAGATCGTCGTTGTCGAGCGCCGGCAGATCGTCATGGATCAAGGAGTAGCCATGGATCATCTCGACCGCGCACGCAAACGGCATGAGAGCTCGGCGTTTGCCGCCGAACGCTTCGCCGGCCGCAAGCACCAAGATCGGCCGCACGCGTTTGCCGCCGGGAAACAGGCCGTAACGCATCGCCCGCCAAATCGTATGGGAGTGTTCGGAGTAGCGGCCAAGGTAGCTATCGAGGGCGCGGTCCACCGCCTCACGGCGTGAGCGCAAGTAGTGCTCCAGATCAAATTTGGCCACGCCGTGCAAACGTTTCGCTGCCACACTAGAATTCAAGTATCACCGTCGTTTCATCACCAAGCTAAAGTGCGCTCAGTGTAACATCGAGCGGCTCAATTCTTCAAATTCGCCGATGCAGATTTGGTGCAGAGATTCATGAAAGATGGCGCGACGCGCCCGCCTCCGCTGGAAATTTAGGGTTCAAGGCACTTAAAGACTCCGGCGCCGATTGAGTCTTTCGGAAAGCGACCAAAGCCAAAACCACACTGCCGATGCCGGCCGCCACTGCCAGCCAATATTGATTGAGAGCACAAAATCCAAGCGGCAAGGCAAAATTGACAAAGTAGACCCACCCGGCGAAGCTTACCGTGCTGCGCGGCTCAGGCTCAACTCGGTGCAGGATGACAAACAGCACCAAGCCAGTGACTGCCCAACCGAACAGATTGCTCCATGGCATCCCATAGTAGCTTCCCGCTTCACCCCAGACCCAATAGCTCGTCACCTTGCTCATCGCCGGATCGAGCAACAGGTCCCAGGCCACGAGTAGCCAGGTTGCCAGGAGGACGCATTTCATACCCATGGCGCGCTGGCGCGCGATCACCCAGCAAACCCAGGCCAGGGTGAACCAACTGAGAGGAATCAGATACGGCACCAGGCCAAACCATTTAGGCCCCAGCAGGTGGGTGTAAGAGTACGGGCCAAACGGGATGCCCCATCCGGTTCCCATCAGTTCGCTGGCGAGACTCACGGCATAAATGGCGATGAACGCGACCAGCGCTCTTAGTCGGTTGCGCATAAGCGCATCGGCAACCACCGCCAGTCCGCCGAACAGCATATTGCCGATGGCAAAGCCGGAAAACGCCCAAGTGAAAAAGCGCGCTTGCGGATCGACCTGCATGAGTAGGTCCGGCCGCGCGGTAAAGATGCCGTAGCCCAACAGACTCGCGACAACAATAGCGGCTTGCACGGCGAGCAAAATCCACGGGATCAAATGCATCGTGTTTTCTCCATACACATTAGCGGACTTGCGCAAAGGTCAACACATGATCGATCGGCACGGGCGACCAGGGGCGGGCGCATCGCGCCGGCAATGAACTCAGCAGTTTGCCCACACCGCGCAGGACAACCCGGATTTTACGCACGCCCGTCACATAGGTGCGCTGGTCCCAGGCGTGCGCGCCCCTTCTCAGCAGCAACGAGCCAATCTCAGAGTAAACCTGGCGCGCGGCTGACACCGCGCAGGCGGAGCGAAACGACAAATGCCACAGACCGGCGTCACCGGAGCGGTAGTAATCATCGGCTCGCTGTAGCAAACGCTGCGTCAGCTGAGCTAGTTTTGCACGGTTCTTCGCCTCGGCAATTTCTTCAGCAGCGACACCTGCCTGGTCGAGCCACTCCTGCGGCAGGTAGATCCGGCCGAGCGCTGCGTCTTCGATGATATCGCGAGCGATGTTGGTGAGCTGCATGGCGATGCCCAAGTCCGCGGCATGCTTGAGCGCGGTCTGGTCGCGCAGGCCCATCACATGGGACATCATCAGGCCGACGGTGCCGGCAACGCGATAGCAGTAGAGCAGCAGTTCGTCGAGCGTTCGATAGCGTGTCTGGCGCACATCCATCGCCATGCCTTCGATCAATTCCAGCGCGTAGTGGGACGGAATGGCGTAGCGTCGCACGATATACTGCATTGCAACAAACACGGCTTGATCCTGCGCCTCGTTGGTAAACGCAGCAAGCGTGGCGCGCTTCAGCTCCGCCACTCGGCGCTCCATTTGAGCTCGATCGGCTTGCTGGCCGGCCTCGTCCACTTGATCATCACAGTAGCGGCACCAGCCATAGAGAAAGAACGCCGCATGGCGGTTTTCCGGCTCGAAAAGCTTGGCCGCAAGAGAAAAACTCTTCGACCCTTTGGCGATCATCCAGCGGCACTCGTCGAGTGCGGCTCGGACCTCGTTTGGCAGCCCTTCAGGCATAGGAAGGTTCGGCCACTTTTTGGCGCGCGCGCGTAAGCGGCGATTTGTAATCCTGCAAAATCAAACCCGCCGTCGCTTTGCCTGAATTGACCACGCCGGGAATCCCCGCCCCTGGGTGGGTGCCGGCACCGACAAAGTAAAGCCCCTTAATGATGCGATCGCGGTTGTGCACGCGAAAATAGGCGCTCTGGGTCAAACGCGGCTCGAGCGAAAATGCCGAGCCGTTGAAGGCGTTCAACTCGGTTTCAAAATCTTTCGGCGTGAAAATACGCTGTGTGACGATCGCGTCGCGCAGTCCGGGCATGTAGCGCTCTTCGAGATATTTGAGAATGCGCTCGGCGTAGCGCGGACCTTCGATCCTCCAGTCGATCGCTAGCTTGCCAAGATGCGGCACCGGCGACAGCACGTAATAGGTCTCGCAGCCCGGTGGCGCCAACCCCGGATCGCTTTTTGACGGCGCATGCAGATAAAGCGAAAAATCACTGGCCAGCCGGCCGCCCAAGAAAACATCTTCCAACAACTCGCGATAACGCGGCCCGAAAATAATATTGTGATGCAAAAGATCCGGATAGTTTTGCCGCACACCGAAGTAGATCAAAAACAACGACATGCTGTGCGCCATGCGCTTGAGCTTGTGCCGCATGGCGCCGATCTCGGGTGCGTGCTTGAGCAGTCGATCGTAGGTGTGAACCACATCGGCATTGCTGACAACCACGTCGAACTGCTCGCGCGCGCCGTCTTGGGTGCGCAGCCCGATCACTTTCTCATTCTCGGTGAGAATCTCGGCCACTTCACTCTGGTAGTGAATCTTGCCGCCCATTTCATCGTAGAGCTTGACCAGCGACTGCACCAAGGCGCCGGTGCCACCTTTGGGAAAGTAAACGCCCCACTTCCGTTCCAGGCAGTGAATCAATGTGTAGATCGAGGTGGTGGTAAACGGATTGCCGCCGACGAGCAGAGAGTGAAAGCTAAACAGCTGGCGCAGATGGGGATCTTGAATATGTTTAGCCACCGCACTGTAAACCGACCGATACGCTTCCAAGCGAATCAACTGCGGCGCCACGGCGATCATGCTGCGCCAATTTAAAAACGGCACATGGGCCAGTTTTTCGTAGCCCTCGCGGAAGACCTCTTCGGAGTAGGCAAGAAACTTCTTGTAGCCCGGCAGATCGCCTGGTGCTTTAGCGATGATTTGCTTTTCGATCGCTTCGCCATCGTCCGAGTAGTCGAAACGGTAACCATCTTCCCAGAACAAACGATAAAACGGTTTGACCGGCAGGAGCTCGACGTAATCGTCGAGCTCGCGACCGGCAATCGTGAACAGTTCACGCAAACAACCGGGCGCGGTAATCACCGTCGGGCCGGCATCGAAAGTGAACCCCTGATCGCGATAAACGTAAGCGCGCCCGCCGGCCAGATCACGTTTCTCAAAAATCACGGTTTCCATGCCGGCAGCCTGCAAGCGGATCGCTGCCGCTAAACCGCCGAAGCCACTGCCGACGATCGCTGCGCGCGGCTTAGTCATAGGCCACCGCGATCTCCTCACCCAAGTGACGCAGCTGCTCCAAGGCCGGCTTCGACCATGCTTGCGGCGCGTCTTTCAAGCCTGCTTCCAAAAAACGGAACGCCGCATCGAGATGGCCGCGGGCGCTCTGGCGCACGTAGGGAATCAACTCATAGCGGGTCATCCAGTCATTTAGCGCGGCTGACTCAGGCAGAGCCTGCACCGCGGCGACGAAGGCCTGATACTCTTTTGCCGGACTGAGCGTGGCCGCGCAGGCCCACACCCAACAAAGTCTTTTCATTAACAGGTCTTCGCATCTTTTGGCCGGTTCACAGCGGCCGATGACGTTTCCCATATCGTCAAACATCTGCAGCGCAACGCCAAGACGTTTGCCAAATTCGTCCAACAGCCGCACCATCCGCACCGGCGCCGCTGCCGCTGCGCCACCCAATGCCGCAGCAAAACCCATCAACGCGCCGGTCTTCAATTCGACGGTGCCGAGGCAGGCCGGCGCCACCGCCGACTGCGCCAAGGTATTGGCGCGACAGCCAAGGTCGGCCGCTTGGCCCAGGTGGGCGCGCGACATAGTCCGATGGTACAGTTCGTAAACCAGCAATTTTGCGCTTTCCGGTAGATCCAAGCGCCGAATCAGGTCGGCGGACCAAAAGTAGAGCCAGTTGCCGGCATTGAGCGCGAGCGGCACACCGTGCCGCACATGCAGCGCCGGATGGCCGCGCCGCACCAGGCTGCCGTCTTCAATATCGTCGACGATCAAGGAACCAAGGTGAATCACCTCCACCACTTCGGCTGCGCGCCGGCAATAGGCCGCGTCCTGTGCAACCGAAGGTGAGGCAGTATTGACCAGTTGGTAGCACAAGCTCACCAGCTGCGCGCGGATGCGCTTGCCGGGATGGGCCGTCGCCTCCGCCACCGGGCCGAACAATGCACGATCCAAAATGTCCTGTAGCGCAGCAACATCGTTCACGCCGAGCAGCTCACCGAGGTTGTCCAGAAAGGGCAGGCTTCCGCTCGGCCGATGGCTCGCCACAACCTCACGGCGCGGCCACTCGGGACGATGAGCCAGTGGTTGTTCCAGCACCGCGCTGTCATTTGCAAAATACGGATTTTTCACACATCCCCGCCTTTCAACCGGAAGTGTTCACCTGTTCATGATCACCGGTCAACAGACTTTCCGGGGTGATCGCCAAAGCATTGGCGAGCCGGACGACGATATCCATGGAAAGATTTTGTTTGCCGCCTTCCACGGCGACGATGCAAACTCGGGTCACCTTGGCGGCCTCGGCCAGTTGCTCCTGGGTCCAGCCCTTGTCGGTGCGCAGCCGCCTCACCTTCTTGCCAAGCGTGGTCAAGTACTCGCGCAAAATCGTCTTGGGCCGCTCGCTGCGCTGGCAATCCGCGACAAATTCCACCCCAGCATAAAGGTCGCTGACAACACGGATGTCGCCGCTCCCTAAGGATCGCGCAACAATAGCCGCCACCGCCTGCCCCCCCAGAAGCAGCTTTGGCGGCGCCGCCACATCCTCCAGTTCGACCGCGAGTTTTCTTGCATGGGCGAGGCCGTGGTCCATCGTCAGCGAAAGGGCCAGTAGTTGGGGATAGCGCCGTCTTACCATGTCGACGATCGCCGAGTTCGGAGCATCGGGACCGAGAAAGTCGACCCACCAGCCACGCGCCAGGCAAAGGTCGGCAAACATGCGCGCGCCGATAAAGTGCATTTCCCCTTCGACGCAAGAAACCATGACGCGAAAAGAAGAGCGGTGCGACGGCGCGACAAACTTCGCGCGCAGCCGTTCCATTTGCGCCAGCACGATCTGGGTCGTGAGCTTTTCCTGACCGACACCGATATCGCCGACACACCAAGCCTCGCCAAGGCCCTGCAGGGCCGGCCCGATCAAAGACATGTATATATCCGCGAGCGTATATCTTCCGGCAACCAGTTCGTCGATCACTGCGCCCGCCGCATCGGCGTCGCCGTTGACGAGCGCCATATGATACGCATTCGACAAACAGCCGAGACTTTTCGGCCGCTGCGAAAACTTCTTGGTGAGTCCTGAGGCTTCCAACGGAAACTCTAGAATACAGATTGAACTGCGCGCCTGGCGCTGTCACTGAGCAAGTTCATAAATTTAACGAGTCCAACGCTACGGCGATTCTCGGATACTTGAAGCGGTAGCCGAGACCCAGAGCGGCTTTCGGCACGGCGCGCTGTCCGCCTAAAAGCATGTCTGCCATCTCGCCAAGCATCAGGGCCAGCACCCAAGAAGGCACCGAAGCCCAGGCCGGACGGTTGAGCGCCTTGCCAAGCGCGGCGGCAAACTCTGCCATGGTGACCGGATTGGGGGCGGTCAGATTAAACGCGCCGCGGGCCGACTCATGTTCCATCAAGAATTTGATCAGACCCACCTCATCGTCGATATGAATCCACGGCATCCACTGCTGTCCCGAACCCAGGGGCCCGCCGAAAAACATTTTGAAGGGCGGCGCCATCTTCTTGAGCGCACCTTTGTCCTTGCCAAGCACGATGCCGGTCCGCAGCTGCACCACTCTAATGTCATAGAGCTCAGCTTTTTTTGCTTCCGCTTCCCAATCGGCACAAAGTCGTCCGAGAAAATCATTGCTCGGCGGCGACTCTTCGGTCAGCAGCTCGTCGCCCCGATCGCCGTAATAACCGACGGCGGAGGCGCTGAGAAAAAACTTTGGTTTGACTTTGGCTTTCGCTATGGCTGAAACCAACGCTTGGGTGGTCTCGATGCGACTCGATCGCAGCTTCTGCTTCTGCTTGACGCTCCAACGTTTACCCGCAATCGGCTCCCCCGCTAGATTGATTACGCCGTCGGCGCCGTCAACGGATTGCTCCCATGCACCGCTTTGGCCGGGCTGCCAGCTTAGATAAGTCTTGGTGCTACTGCCTTCTTCTTGGCGCCGCGGGTTGCGGCTCAACAGCACCAGCGAATGGAAATCCTTCCACAGTTGCTGCACTAGAGCCGATCCAATAAAACCGCTGGCGCCGGTTATGACGAGCTTCATTTCAGTGTCGCGGCTTTCCGTCTATGTCCGCTATAGCGACATTGCATGTTAAATAATATTGACTTGTATAAAGCACCTGTCACATGTAATCAACATAGCTATGAACAAAGTTGGGGCCACTAAACCAAAGGTCGGCATCAGCTCATGCCTTCTCGGCGCCAAGGTTCGCTTCGACGGCGGACACAAACGCGACGAATTTCTTACCGGCGTTTTGGGCCGGTTTGTCGAATGGGTTGCCGTCTGTCCCGAAATGGAGACCGGCATGGGTGTTCCCCGCGAAACCGTGCGGCTGGTGGGCGACGCCACGAACCCCAAAATGATCGCCGAAAAGTCCGGCACCGACTGGACCGAAATTATGAACAAATTCGCCCGGCAGCGTGTCCAGCAGCTCATCGATCTCCATCTCTCGGGCTACGTGCTCAAGAAAAACTCGCCGAGTTGCGGCATGGAAAGGGTCAAAGTTTTTAGTGCTAAAGGCGCGCCAAAACGGGACGGACGCGGCTTGTTCGCTGCGGCGCTGATGCAACATCTGCCGCTGCTGCCTGTCGAAGAGGAAGGTCGCCTCAACGACCTCAAGCTCCGGGAGAATTTCATCGAAAGAGTCTTTGCCTACCGGCGTTGGCAGGATTTTTCGTCGCAACCCCAATCTCGACAAGGGTTGGTCGAGTTTCACACCGCACATAAATTTCTTTTGCTCGCCCACAGTGAGACTCATTACCGTCAACTCGGCCGCATCGTTGGCGCGGCCAAAACCAAGCCCCTAGCCGACATCTATTTTGAATACGGCGAACTTTATATGCACGCTCTGGCCAAACCTGCCACCACCCAGAAGCACACCAACGTCTTGGAGCACATGCTTGGTTACGTTTCCAAGCAGCTTTCAGCCGATGAGCGCCAAGAAATGGTCGAACTGATTCGCGACTTTCGCCGCCAACTGGTGCCGCTGATCGCACCCACAACCCTCCTGCGCCACTACACCAACAAATATCAGATTGCCTACCTGAAAACGCAGGTCTATCTCGAACCGAATCCGAAAGAACTGATGCTGCGAAATCACGTGTGATCGAGCCAAATCCGCTGGCCGCGATCAATGAAAACCTTTTCACTCAAGAGAAGCCTATGGCTGCCTCAACCGCGCGAGAAAATCTTCAATTTTTTTTCCAACCCGCATAACCTCGACCGCGTCACCCCGCCGTGGTTGAGATTTAAAGTCCTATCACCCCCATCAACGACGATTCAAACCGGAACACTGCTTGACTATCGTCTGCGCCTGCGCGGCATCCCTATTTTTTGGCAAAGTGAGATCAGCTTATGGCAGCCGCCCCTGCGATTCGTCGACCGGCAAACCAGAGGACCGTACTCTTTGTGGGTCCACGATCATACGTTTGATCACGACCATGGCGGCACTTTAGTGGGCGACAACGTCGAATACGCGGTGCCCGGCGGCACTTTAGTTAACCTCTTACTCGTCGCTCCTGATTTAGAGCGCATTTTTGACTACCGCCATCAAGTGCTAAAAGACCTTTTCGATTCGCAAAATTCTCGTGGAATCAGATCGTGAGACGCAACACTTTATTTTTTCAAACAGAGCTTAGGATGATTTAGCATCACGGCTGATCGGGTCATAGACTAAGGTCCGTTTATGCTCGCAGTAACTTGATCGACGACGGCGTTTGGCGAAAAAAGGATTCCAAAACGCCATTGAGTTCTGCGGTTCTGTTATCACACGCTTACGGGTGGACTTTCTGTGTAGGTGAACTGCCGCCGTCATCATTATCATTCCGACCACGAATATGAGCGTTTTCATCCCGCCTCCAATCGTCGATTAGTTTGATATCCCTGCCATTAGTTATCACTGCAGCCTAAAACAAACTCGCGGCAAAATTGCATCAGGTCACCATCAATGGCGCCGCAATTCTCACATAGCTTAACGATCGAGTAGCCATTTGTTTCGACTTCTATGCCGATGGTAACTTGACTCACGTTATTTTGATCGCAGGCTTCGCAGCATATTATTGTCGTTTTCTTTTCCTGTAGATATGCCGAGTATTTTCGCATTCTCCACCTATTAGCGGGGCCGGACCAGGCCGGCCCCGCTGGGACTCACTCGCTCACTTTGGCAGCACCACCGTGTCGATCACATGAATAACCCCGTTGCTAGCCAAAATGTCAGTCGAAGTTACCCGGGCATTATCGATCATCACTTTGCCATCTTTCTTACTGACCTTGAGCTCTTGACCGTTCACGGTCTTGGCTGATCTTAGGCCGGCAACTTTGTCCGCGGTCACTCGTCCGGGAACCACATGATAAGTTAGAATCGATACCAACTTATCTTTGTTTTCCGGCTTCAACAGATTTTCGACCGTCCCGGCCGGAAGCTTTTTGAAGGCCTCGTCGGTCGGGGCAAAAACCGTTAGCGGACCCTCGCCCTTGAGCACGCTGACCAAACCGGCTGCCTGCGCCGCCGCAACCAGCGTCTTGAACGAACCCGCTGAAACCGCCGTGTCCACGATATCTTTGTCGGGCATCGACTCAGCCGTCGCCGCTCCTGCAATACTTAAGCTCAGTGCAAAACCAAGCAATCCCTTCTTTAACGAATTCATGTTCTCTGCTCCTTATTTTTTTATTTTGCGCACGCACATTACTAGCGCAACTCGAATGCCAAGTCGCAGGAACTGGATTGGGTGCCGATTTGATTAGAGTTTTTCGCCGAGCGAAATGCCGAAGGAAGATCTCAGCAGGGCGCTTGAGACAACCACGTGTCTCAGCCCCGTCTCAAGGCTGTATCAGCAGAGAAAACTAAACTAGTGACTCTCGGGATCGATCTTGAGGTCGGCCAAACGGCGGTAAAGAGTTGCGCGACTGATGCCTAACAAGCGTGCAGCTTGGGCACGATTGCCGCGGGAACGATCGAGCGCTTGGAGAAATCGCGATCTCTCGTCCATCAGTGGGTCACCAGGGATGACGTCCGCCATGGGAAATACTTCCGGCGGCAAATCGTCGGCTTGAATCACCGTTCCGGCACAGTGAATCAAGGTAAACTCTATGGCGCTCCGTAGCTCGCGCACATTACCAGGCCAATCATAGTCCATCAAAAAACGGAGCGCCTCTTGGCTCATCTCGCTGACGCGCTTGCCGCTGGCAGCGGAAAACTGCCCAAGAAAGGACGCCGCCAGCGCGGGAATATCCTCACGTCGCTGTCTTAGCGGCGGCAAACCAAGGCGCGCCACCCGGATGCGGTAAAACAAATCAGAGCGAAACCTGCCTGCGGCAACCTCCTCGCTTAAATTGCGGTGCGTCGCTGCCAAAATGCGCACGTCAATCTTGCGCGGCAAGGTCTCGCCAAGCCGCACAATCTCGCGCTCCTGTAGAACGCGCAACAGCTGATTCTGCACAGGCATCGGGATATCGCCGATTTCGTCCAGCAGCAAGGTTCCGCCGTTGGCGGCTTCAAACAGACCGCGCTGATCATCGATGGCGCCCGTAAACGCGCCTCGTTTATGACCGAAGAGCTGGCTGCTCAAGAGCGATTCGGTGAGGCCAGCGCAGTTTACCGCAACAAAAGGTTTGTCCTTACGTTGACTAGAAAAATGAATCGCGCGTGCGACCAGTTCTTTGCCGGTGCCCGTCTCCCCTTCAATGAGGACAGTTGCGTCAACGCGAGCTATGTCGCGGATGCGCTTGTACACGGTCTGCATGGCCTCGCTCTTGCCAATCAGATCGTGAAACTGCACCCGTTCGCCAAGCAGCCGGCGCAGGTCATCCACCACGGTGACGTCATAAAAAAAGAAAATCTTGCCGCGTCGGTCGCGGGGATCATCTTTGACATCCACTTCCAAGGAGAACCGGTGGCCATCGGCACGATCGACATGCACCGAAATCTTGACGCGCTCCGTAGGGCTTCTTCGGACCACGCCATCCAGCAACGCAGTATCTTCGTGCGAGAAATTGAACAGCTCGCGCCAAGGCCGGTTTGAGCTTTCTCGCCGCGCGAAAATGCCCTTGGCGACGCGGTTAAGAAACACAATCCGCCCCTGCTCGTCGGCCATGGCCGTGCCGATGTTAAGCTCATCTAGGATCGCGAGGAGATCGGCGCGGCTTTTCTCGATCTGAGTAAAGGCGTCTTGAAGCTGCTGTTCGGCCGCTTTACGGGCAGTGATGTTTCTCTGAATCGAAAGAAAATAAACAACTCGCCCGTCCTCCGCGCGAACCGGACTGATATCCCACTCGACGTAATATTCACTACGATCTTTGCGATAATTGACAGTTTCGCCCGAGAACGTTTCGCCCTCAGCGAGAGCCTCTCGCAAGCGCTGAAGCATGGCACGATCAGATCTTGGCCCCTGAAGAATGCGCGGCGTCTTGCCAATAATCTCTGCTTGACTGTAGCCTGTCATCTCGCAAAACGCGGGATTGACGAACAAAATCTCGGGGCCAGGTAGTTCGAGCTGGGCGGAGGTAATCAGCACCGCTTCTTTCGCTTGCGCGACAGCGGTCTGGAGCAATTTCAACAGTTGCCCGGAGTTGAGCACCCGGTCCAAGTTCACTGTCTCTAATCCTTCCGCGGTCAATTTAGCTGCCGATTGGGCCACACATTCTCGCCGTCGATTCGCTTAAACAGGAATGCCTACATCGCAAGCTCGTGACAGCGATCATCCCTTTGCATTAACCACCCTATCAAAACCTAACGGGTGCAGCGAGTCAAGTTAGCGCGCCCGATGGGCCCGAACAATCCAATAAACTCGATCCGAGTTTGCTCATTACTGCGCCGCTTTAGTCCCCAGTAGATATACCTCGCCGATCGTAACGACCGAACATATTTAGCGCCTTCGGATACCACCGTTCTAGCGCCTCCTGAAGCGCTATTCTCGAGTCGTCTCTCTGCGCCAGCAACTCCAATGTCATATTCAATCCATGTCCCACGTGGCCGAGTTCTTCCTTGAGTTTCCCGGGCGTAATTGTTGCGAAAGGATGATAGCTGCAACAGGTGGAGATGCGGACCGCCGATTTCGCAGTCCGCCTGAATTGCCAGAAGTCGCCGTAACAAATCCTGGTACTCTGAGTTTGCGTGCGCGGCGCAATCCGCTATATTGAATCCAGGCCGAAGCCAGATGCGTGGGAGGGCTCGCTTGTGGACATGAGTGGCGCGTTGGAGTTGCACCGATCGTTTTTCGAGCAATCCCGCATTCCGCTGCGCCTGGCCTGCTTGACCCGCCAGGGCTGGCCGCTGGTGGTTTCTCTCTGGTTTCTCTATGAGAACGAAAAAATCTATTGCGCAACTCAGGAAAGCGCAAAAATCATTGCGCATCTGCGGCAGAACAGCCGTTGCGCTTTCGAGATTGCCAGCGATCTGCCTCCCTACCGAGGTGTGCGCGGGCAGGGAGAAGCCGCGCTCAGGCCGGAGCTGGGTCGAGCGACGCTTGAACGACTGGTCGCACGCTATTTGAGTGGCAGGCAAACACCGCTCGGCAAGAATCTCCTGGCACGCGCCGACGCCGAAATCGCCATCGAAATTCGCCCGCTGCGAATTTTCGCCTGGGACTTCACCCGCAGAATGGCGGGATCGATCGCGGGCACACCTTCTTAAAACATCCAACGCCATTGAGCCAGCGGGCGTGAAAATCGATGCCACCGCTCGCGATGCCGTTAGTCTTGAGATAATTCACTAGCCTAGCCGAAGCATCCCGCTAGATTAGTGCTCAATTTCCAATTCGGCGGCGCGCTTCAAGCAAGTGAAGATTGCCGGAACGGTTCTTTGTGATCGGAAAATCAACCTGATGCTCGCATGCCTGTTTGGTCACCCGGTGGCGATAATCGAACAGACGGTTGAGTTTGCGCCGTATCAACCAACCGCCAACCAACCGACCGATCCATCCAAATGGTAACTGATATTGGATATCATCGGTCAGCTCACAGGAATTCCGATCTTTCGGTGTGACGCTATGGGTGTGAACCCAAATCTTGAAGGGACCTGATAACTGCTCATCACGAAACATCCGTCCGGGCTCGTAAGCGGTATGAACCGCGATCCAACGCCGCCTAAGTGGTCCGAGGCGCATCTCAAGAGTCAATTGGGTTCCAGGTTTAATGCCCTCGGCGCTGCGCTCGATAATTCGCACATGCTCCCAGGGTGGAGTCAACTTTTCGAACACCTCGGGAGCTTCATGCCAGCCAAAAACCAGCTGGGCCGGCGCCGCAATGAGAGATGTTTTGCTAAAATGTTCCATAACTCTCGCAAGGCCCAAGATTATTAGACATGATTTGTCAATCACAAGCCAAACGCGGCAGACAGACTTGGCTAATCAAAGAATCCAAAAGCTGCGTTTGACGACTCAAGAGCGGCACCGCCAACGACAGTAATCTCGGTCGATAGATGCAGTTCCGTATTAGCGCGTTAAGCCGCTGGCGCGCGCTAAACTCCCTCCGGCAGGCTCGATCGTACGAACCGAGCTGTACCTCTGTAAAATTGTTCTGCCGCAAGGCTGAGGCCATCGTTCTTGCGGCCAACTGGCCGGCTCTGAGTGCGAAGAAAATTCCTTCACCGGTTAGCGGCTCCGTTACCCGAGCCGCGTCTCCCACCAGCAGAAAACCATCGCCAAAACAGCGTCGCGCCGGAAAATAAACCGGCCACACTGAACGCAGATCGCTTACCGGCTCGCTCGCGCGCACAAGCACATTGAGAAACGGATTGTGGCGCAGAAAACGCTCGCGCAGATTATCGAAGGAAATCGATTTCCCGAGCAGCGATCGCTTTACCGTAAAGCAAAGATTGACGGTACTCGGATCGACCCGCACCACTCCCCCATAACCGCCGACGTACTGATGAATCTCGACACTGCCACACGACCCCGGGACTTTTTGTAATTGGATTTCAAATCCCACTGAAGCTGGGTACTTGGCAGGCTTAGACGCAACGCCGATTTGCCGTGCCACCCAAGAGTTTCTGCCATCAGCACCGACCAGAAGCTTAGCTTGAGCAACCCATGGGCGACCGTGCTCATTCAGATCCAAATGCCAGCCACGCGAAACGCGCTTTACGCCGCTCACCTTGACCCCTTGATAAACACTCACGCCGGAGCGCGCCGCCCGCTCAAAAAGCACATGATCAAGATGAAAGCGTCTAAGACCCAGTCCGAAGTGATACACGCCTTGCCCCGGCATAGCACGGACCGCTTCCGCTCCGCCGGCCGTGGTCAGGCGAAACGTCGAGACCTTGGTATGCGGCAAAGAAAGCAACTCGTGGGCAACATTCAGTTCTTGGAGCACTGGCCAGTTAATCGGATTGACAAAATCGCCGCATAGTTTATCGCGCGGGAAAAACGCGCGATCGATCAGCACAACATCAAACCCGCTCTGCGCAAGCGTGATCGCAGTCGCGCTGCCCGCCGGTCCGGCGCCAATGATTGCAACATCGAACTCCTTCATTGCCGCCCTCCCAGTTGAACCACGGCAGCCATGCGAAAAGGGCAAACCGAGAACATTTTCACCGGCCCGATATCGGCCTGGGACAAGAGGCGGTGCCATTCGCTAAATGTGAATGCACGTCGCACCGACAGCGGCGCATCAATCAGCGTCATGACGTTGCGCGTCGCAAGCTTGGTGAGCAGTCGAATTCCAAAATAGGCAATCGGGCTTCTTATCAGATCGCTGATCACAATCGCACGCCGTCCCAGCGTGGCCCAATGCTTCAAAAGCTCGATGATTCGGTCCTCCGAGAAATGATGCAAAAACTGCGATGCGATTACGAAATCGAAAGAGCCGGGAGAAAATGGCAGTGCCCTGGCATCAGCTCGAATAATCTTGATGGCCCCGAGTTTCCTGGTTTGATCAGCCGCGATGCGCGCGGTTATCCAGTCTGCCTCCACGGCTACGATATTCGCCGCGACCTTGCGCCGTTTTGCCCAAGCAAATATTGCCGCTGGAATATCGGCGCTACCGGTGCCGACATCCAGTATCGAAAGCTCTTTCGGTAGCTCATCCCCCACAGCTTGCTGAAGCGCCGACATCACGCTGCGCGAGCCGCTCAAGTATCGGTTGAGGATACGCAGGTTGTTCAAGTCCTCGGCCAAGATCTCCGGAAGGTTGTCCGGAAGATCCATCATTTCTTTGTCGTAACTCCGCTCCACGTCAACACCCCCGAGCGACGACCAGTGCGGAGTTTTTCGAGCCGAAACCGATACAGTTACACAGCGCGATGTCGATCGACTTTTCGATACTTTGATTAGGAATGTAATTGAGATCGCACTCCGGATCGGACTTATCCAAATTTATCGTTGGCGGCAAAAAGCCGCCGTTCATGCCGCAGATCGCCGCCACCACACCGGCCGATCCCGATGCGCCTTGAGGATGTCCGATCATCGACTTAACCGAACTCATCGGCAGCTCGTGGGCTCGCTTGCCGAAACATACTTTTGCCGCACGGGTCTCGGTTTTATCGTTCAGCACCGTAGAAGTCCCGTGCAACGCAACGTAACCTATTTCGTCTTTGGCAAGCCGCGCGTCTTGGATCGCCAAGCTCATTGCCCGCGCTGGTTCCTCGCCGCTCGGCTCGAGACGGACGCGATGATACGCGTCGCATGTCGACCCGTATCCCAACAGCTCAGCGTAGACTCTCGCACCCCGCGTCAATGCCAGCTCGCGCTCTTCCAGAATCAGAATCCAGGCACCCTCCCCAAGAATAAATCCGTCACGGCTGTGGTCGAACGGCCGAGACGCCCGCGACGGCTTGTCATTGCGCGATGTCGACACAGCTTGCATGATGCAAAAGCCCTGCATAACCGCCGGCGTAATAGTCGCATCGGCGCCGCCCGCGACTAAACGATCGGCCAAGCCGAAACGGATTTGATTAAACGCATAGCCTAACGCATCGGTGGAACTCGTGCAGCCTGTGGAGATGACATGGCTAGGACCATGAAAACCAAAATGGATCGAGATCTCGCTGGATAGAGAGCCGATGGTCGAACTCGAGACATTATAAGCACTAATCTTGCGAAACTGATCACTATAATAGAGCCGATACTGTTCCTCGGCAAAATCCACCGCCCCACCGCCGCTGCCAATGATCACGCCCCACGACTGCCTCTCGGCCAAACTCATGCCCGACGGACAAACCCGAGCCTGATTCAAAGCCTCGCGAGTCGCCGAAATCGCCAAATGCACGGCACGCCCGATGCGCCTACGCTCACGCGGCGGCAGTTCCGTATCTTCTCTCGCGGCTGTCACCTCGCCGGCCACCCGGCACGCAAGCCCGCTCGCATCAAAAGACGAAATCGTACTGATACCGCTTAGTCCTTGCTCCAAGGATCTTTTGTAACTATCAACGCCGACGCCGTTCGGACTGACGACCCCAAGGCCAGTCACCACGACTCGGCGGGGTTTTACTCGATCACATTGGTTCGCAGGATGTCTTAGCCCGAACATAATTCACCACTATCCGATGACTCAAGCGGCGTTCCTTGAAAAATTAAAATCCCTTAGTCTTCAAGTGCTCCATTACGTGATACGAAACCTATCTTTCGAGCCGAATCGCGATCCGCCTGGTTCGACTCTAAAGTAAGTTCCGTTTCGCTTTCGCTAGTAAACATAGGTCTTTTCAATACCGCCTCAAGCGTCGGCGGCGCGCGGTGAAAAGCCACCAGCTCCCACCCTTCGCCGCCACGATCACCCAGAAATCCGCTCGTAAAAATTTCGTCCCCTTTATCTCGGTCCAGCTCAACATCAAAATTTCTATTCGCTTGCGCATTCCCAGAAAATGCTACCGAAACCGACAATCTTCTTTTTAAAGATGTTTCCACACCGCTCAAAATACAGTACTCCCATTTCAGCATACATAAATCCTTTCCGATCTTAATCGCAAGCCTCACAGTATTTTGTCGCTATTTTCTGATCCTGTATATGCCGAGTATTTTCGCATTCTCCACCTATTAGCGGGGCCGGACCAGGCCGGCCCCGCTGGGACTCACTCGCTCACTTTGGCAGCACCACCGTGTCGATCACATGAATAACCCCGTTGCTAGCCAAAATGTCAGTCGAAGTTACCCGGGCATTATCGATCATCACTTTGCCATCTTTCTTACTGACCTTGAGCTCTTGACCGTTCACGGTCTTGGCTGATCTTAGGCCGGCAACTTTGTCCGCGGTCACTCGTCCGGGAACCACATGATAAGTTAGAATCGATACCAACTTATCTTTGTTTTCCGGCTTCAACAGATTTTCGACCGTCCCGGCCGGAAGCTTTTTGAAGGCCTCGTCGGTCGGGGCAAAAACCGTTAGCGGACCCTCGCCCTTGAGCACGCTGACCAAACCGGCTGCCTGCGCCGCCGCAACCAGCGTCTTGAACGAACCCGCTGAAACCGCCGTGTCCACGATATCTTTGTCGGGCATCGACTCAGCCGTCGCCGCTCCTGCAAT
>Ga0194132_10000963_pt1 | contig 58942 bp, 48 predicted proteins | sample TA2KigOf80mmetaG_FD_148612 | JGI IMG/M metagenome (GOLD analysis project Ga0194132, IMG submission 148612) | Freshwater microbial communities from Lake Tanganyika, Tanzania - TA2015054 Kigoma Offshore 80m | ecosystem: Environmental > Aquatic > Freshwater > Lake | place: Tanzania: Lake... | reverse complement strand
AAGCAGGATCTATCAGGCCATGTCGTGGTGTGGAAGATCCCGAAGCTGGTTGCGGGCGACAAGCTGCAGGTGTCGTTCACGCTGGCCGGCGCGCCGACCCCGGAACTGCTGAAGGGCATGGACGGATCCACGATTCACTGGGAGAAGCCGGGCCGCGCGGCCAAGGGCAGCCCGCCCATCATGGTGTACCGGGATCTGCGCGTGCCCGACAAGGGCGACCACGAGCGGATGCGGGTACCGACCGCGCCCCCGCCACCCGCGGCGAAGTAGCGACGATCCCCGGCCGCGCGCGGACGCGCGGCCGGGGAATCCCGAATTCCCAACGCTGACCTCAAGCCTCACGCATCAGTTCAGGGATCGCCGCAGCCGTTCCACCTCTTTCCGTACGTCCGCCAGCTCGGTCAGCACCCGTTCGGCTTCGTCGACAGTGCGTTTCAGGTCGTCTCGCGGGGGCAGGCTGCCGCGGGCGACTTCGGCTGCAAGGTCCCGCGTCGTTCTGGCGCACGCCTCGCAGACACCGATCGTCCGCGTGTGGGCGTCGACGATCTTCAGCACCTCCTGCCGCTCGTCACGAGTCATGGAGGGAGTGTATCGTGGCAATGGAGATTGAGGATTGTCGATTGGGGAATGCGTTGGCGATTGGCGATTGAAGGATTGAGGACTGGCGAGTGGCGCGGCGTGACAAGGGCAGCGTGACGCGCTGCTTTGGGATTTGGTCCTTGGGATCTGGCTTGGGCTTTGGGCTTCGGGCTTTGGGATTTGATCTGACTCTCCCGTGAGAACCCCCGCTGTCCTGATCACTGGCGCCAACGGCGAGATCGGTCACGCGCTCATCGAGCGGCTGGCCGTGGCCGATGCGGCGATCGTCACGATCGACGTGACGCCGCTGGACCCGGCGCTGGCCAGGCACGTGCGGCGCGAGCTGACCGGGTCGATCCTCGATCGTGGCCTGCTCGAGCGCGTGCTCGCGGAGTTCGAGGTCGATCGGATCTACCACCTGGCAGCGTTGCTTTCGACACGGTCGGAGTTCACGCCGTTGACGGCTCACGACGTCAACGTGGCCGGCACGTTGAACCTTCTCGAGCTGGCGCAGCACGAAGGCGAGTCGCACGGGCGCCCGGTCGCCTTCCTCTACCCGTCGTCCATTGCCGTCTACGGCATGCCCGACGCGGAGACCAAGGCCGGCATCCCGCCGGTCCGGGAGGAGGATTACAACCAGCCGCGGACGATGTACGGGTGCAACAAGCTGTATTGCGAGCACCTCGGCCGGTACTACGGACGCCACTACAAGCAGCTGGCGAGCGGGGTCGAGCCGCGCGTGGACTTCCGCTCGGTGCGGTTCCCCGGACTGATTTCGGCGATGACGCTGCCGTCCGGCGGCACGTCCGACTACGCGCCGGAGATGATCCACGCGGCCGCCACCGGCAAGCCGTACGCGTGCTTCGTCAGGCCCAACACGAAGATCCCGTTCATGGCGATGCCGGACGCCGTGGATGCGCTGCTGGCGCTCGCGGCTGCCCATCCGGAGGCGCTCACCCGGTACGCGTACAACCTCAGCGCCTTCAGCCCGACGGCCGAGGAGGTCCGAGACGCCGTGCTGAAGGCGTTCCCCGACGCGGACATCTGGTACTCGGCGGACGCGAAGCGGCAGGCGATCGTGGACTCGTGGCCGGCGGAGGTGGACGACAGCGCCGCCCGGCAGGACTGGGGCTTCTCGCCGAAGTTCGATTTCACCACCGCCTTCGACGACTACCTGATTCCGACCATCAAGGAGCGATACCGGTAGGGCGGCAGACATGCGAGATCCCAAGTCCCGAAGCGGGCTCAACTACCGTACCGAAGACTTCGTGGAGGTGGTGCGTCGGGCGACCGGCGGGCGCGGGGTCGACCTGATCCTGGACATCGTTGACGGCAACTACGTCAACCGCAACCTGCGCGCGCTGGCGCCGGGCGGGAGGCTGGTCCAGATCGGCTTCCAGCAGGGCGCCTCGGCCACGATCGACCTGTGGCCCATCCTGAGCCGTCGCCTGTCGGTGACCGGCTCGACGCTGCGGTCACGGAGCGCCGAAGAGAAGGGGGCCATCGCCGCAGCAGTGCGGCAGGAGGTCTGGCCGCTGCTCGAACGCGGTGAGATCGCGCCGGTCATCGACAGCACGTTTCCCCTCGAATGCGCAGGCGATGCTCATCGGCGCATCGAGTCCGGCGATCACGCCGGGAAGATCGTGCTGGTGACCAGCGAGCCACCCCGGGTCCCCTGACGCCCCCGCAGCCCGTCAGGAACGATCGGCCATCGCCGAGGCCAGGGCGTCTCCCGCCCCCTCCAGCAGGTCACCGCCGTGTGCCGAGGCCAGTGCAGCGCAGGCGAGATCGCATCAATCCTCGCGGCCGATGCAGGCGCATCCGCGACGTTGGCGCTCCTCGCAATACAGGCGGTATTCCTCGTCGCGCCGCCTGGCGGCTGCACCCGCCTCGACCGCGATCCCTTGACGCCATCTCGCCTGCGCTGCACTAGCGGGCGCGCACATCGTAGGCGTACACGTTGCCCTGCTCGCGGATGATCAGCCTGCCTCCCGTGATGATGGGGTGGCTCCATGTGGGGTAGCTCCCCGGATCGATCCGGAACCGGCCGTGCTCCACGTACCGCGTCGGGTTCGCTTCCGCCAGCCCCACCACGCCGTTCTCGCTGAACAGGTAGAGCCGGTCGTCGGCCCAGATGATCGACCCCTTGCCCACGCTGCGATCCCGCCACGCCACCTGGCCGTCCGCAAAGCGCATGGCCGTGAGGATCGAGTTCGAGAAGCCATACAGGTGCTCGCCGACCAGGACCGACGAGGCGTGATGGTTCATCATGTCGCGCGTGAAGTAGACCTCGCGCGCACCGGCCGGGGCCAGCTCGAGCAGGGCGCCGCCGGTGCCGTACGCCGACGACACGAACACGCGGTTGCCGCTGACGATCGGGGTCGCGACGTTGGCCGTCCCGTTGTTCGCGCGGTCGTAGGTCCACAGGACCTTGCCGCTGGCCACCTCCACGCCCACGGCGTTCTCCTCCGTGAAGAACACCGCCTGGCGGGCGCCGCCGGCCGTTGTCAGCACCGCCGACGAATAGCCGGCGGGATCGCTGTGTGTCGTCTGCCAGAGAGTGGCCCCCGTCCCTTTGTTCAGCGCCACGATCGAGGCGCCCGGGCCACCGGCGTTGACCAGCACGCGATCGTCCACGATCAGCGGTGACTCGCTGATGCCCCAGTAGGGAAGCGGTCCCCGGAACGCGTTCAGCACGTTCTTCGTCCAGATCGGCTTTCCGGTGGCCACGTCCAGACACACGAGATCACCGTTGCCGCCAAGTGCGTAGAGCCGGCTGCCGTCGAGGACCGGCGTGCCGCGGGGACCATCTCCGCGATCGTTCGAAAACAGCTCTCCGGTCCTGGTCTCCCAGATCCGCTTCCCGGTGGAGGCGTCCAGCGCGATGACGTACTCGGTCCCACCGCGCGCGCCGAGCGTGTACAGCCGGCCGTTCGAGGCGGAGAACGACGAGTAGCCGTTGCCGTTGCCCGTGGAGCGCCAGAGGAGCGGCGGCCCCCCCTGCGGCCACGACGAGAGGAGCCCGGTCTCCGGCGACTTGCCGTCGCGATGGGGACCTCGCCACTGGTACCACTCCGCCACCTGCGCGGCCGGGAGGACGGGGAACAGCAGCAGCACGAGCATGGCAAGCCTTCTCAGCATGAGCACCTCTGAACAGGAGACGGATCGGGTAAGTGCAACCGATCTATGATCACCCGGATTTCGCGATTTCGCGACCTGGCGTGATCCGGTCCTCAGGAGGTGCGTCATGCGGTGGCTTCTTGCTGCAGGTCTCGGGGTGGCGCTGCTGGCCGGGGCGGAGGGGGTCGTCACGGCGCAGCAGGACCAGGTTCCGCGGTTCGAGTACGAGCCGCTCTGGCCGAAGCCCCTGCCCACACCCTGGATCTTCGGCTGGATCGGCGGGTTGTCGGTCGACGCGAACGACCACGTGTGGGTCGACAGCGTCGGCAGCTCGATCAGCAGCTACGAGAACCTGGCGACGTTCGATCCGCCGAAGGCGCTCTGCTGCAAGCCGGCGCCGCCGGTGATCGAGCTGGATCAGGCCGGCACCGTGGTCCGCTCGTGGGGCGGCCCCGGCCAGGGATACGACTGGCCGTCAACGGAACACGGGCTGTTCGTCGATCACGCGGGCTTCATCTGGATCACGAGCAGCCATGGGAAGGAAGGACAGGTCCTCAAGTTCACGCGCGACGGCGCGTTCGTCCTCCAGATCGGCCGGAAGGAGCGGGGGAAGGGCAGCAACGACACGACCAGCCTCGGCGGCCCCGCCGGCGTCGTGGTCGATCCGGGGACCAACGAGGTGTTCGTCGCCGACGGGTACGGCAACCGCCGCGTCATCGTGTTCGACGGGAACACCGGCGCCTACAGGCGGCACTGGGGCGCGTACGGGGAACGCCCGGACGATGCGCCGTTCCAGTACGACCCGGACAAGCCGCTGCCGCGACAGTTCGGGACCGTCCACTGCCTGGCGCTCAGTCGAGACGGTCTCCTCTACGTGTGCGACCGGACCAGCAATCGCATCCAGGTGTTCCGCACGAGCGGGGAGTACGTCACGGAGTTCCAGATCGCGCCGCGCACGATGGGTGCCTCGGGTTCATCGGACGGCCTCGCTTTTTCCCACGATCCTGGCCAGCAGTTCCTCTACGTGGCCGACGGAGGGAACGAGCGCATCTGGATCGTGCGCCGGTCGAATCTGCAGGTCGTCTCGTCGTTCGGCCACGGCGGTCACGATGGCGGCGGCTTCATCACCGCACACGCCATCGGCGTCGACTCGAAGGGGAACATCTACGTCGGCGAGAGCACCGACGGCAAACGGGTCCAGCGGTTCCTGTTCAAGGGGATGGTGCCCGCGCAGGGCCGGTAGGGCCGATGGGGCGAGTGGGCGACCACGATCGCCGCCTGCGTGGTCACCTGGATGCCGACGAGCCAGCCGAACTGCCGGTTCATGTCGGCCCGGAGATGGGCGCCCATCTGGTGCGTCTCTGATCGGGGCTGGGCCATCTCGCCCCGAAGGCCCGAGGAGAGTTGCCGAACTGGCGCCCCGGCGACGGGCCCGTCAGCGCTGGCCGTATTGGCCCACGACCCCTTCAGCGTCGAGGGGGATGCGCAGGGCGCGCGTCGTGTGGGCGACCATGGCGTAGAACGCCGCGCTGAGCGTAAGCTCCACGACCTGCCGTGCCGGCAGCAACGCCGCCACGGCGTCGTACGTCGCGTCGTCGACGCCGTCGGGTGACATCATCGCGTCGGCGTAGGCCAGCAGCGTCCGCTGGCGATCGGAGAAGTGGGAGCTGCCGTGCCAGCGCGCCAGGTCGTGGATCTGGGCGTCGGCGAGCCCGAAGGCGAGCGCCATCGTGCGGTGATGCGCGAACCCGTAGTCGCCCCCGGCGAGCTGGAGGGTCCGCAGGATCACCAGCTCCCGGTCGATGCGCGGCGCCACGGGCGCGGCGCGCAGGGCGAACGCCAGATCGAGGAACGGTCCCAGCAGCTCCGGGGCGTTCGCGATCGTACGGTGCAGGTTGAGCGGTCCGCCACCTTTGGCGCGTACCGCGGCAAACAAGGCGGCCACGATCGGGTCCGGCGGGTCCGGATCGACGAGCGGGATGCGGGGCACGTCAGCTGGCCTGTGCGGCGAGCGCGTCGAACTCCTCGAGCGTCAACTCCCGGTGCAGCCGGCTCGCCTCGCGCTTGACGGCTTCGACCAGCGCAGGCTTCGAGGTGTCCGGCACCTGCCGGCCCAGGCGCGAGAGCGCCTGTTCGACGTTGGCCATGCCGCTGCCCTTGCCCAGCACCAGCTCGACCGCCGGTCCGCCCACCACATCGGGTGTATAGGGGAACATCCACTGCATGTCGGCGTCGGGCATGGCGCTCCAGCGCAGGAACTCCGACGCGACGGAGCCGGACTCGATGCGCGTGAAGTTCCTGCCGCTGACCGGCTTGTTGGGTGCAGGCGTCACGCCGGATTTCTCCGAGACCAGTTGCGCCACCGCCGTGAGCTGGCTCAGGTCGATTCGCGATTCGGCGCGGTAGAGGAGACGGGCGGCCAGCACAACCTCTTCGAACAGGGCGTTGCCGATCCGCTCGCCCAGCCCGATGACCGACGTGTGGATCGTCTCGATCCCGGCGACCCACGCGGTCAGCGCGTTGGCCGTGCCGACGCCGAAGTCGTTGTGGGCGTGGAACTCGATCGGCACGTCCGTCATCGCCGTGACGCCGCGGATCATCGCGCGCGTCCCGTTGGGGCTGAGCGCACCGAAGGTGTCCATCAGCGCCAGCGAGCTGAAGTGGCCGGAACGTGTCGCCGTGTCGATGATGTAGCGCAGCCGCTCATCGGTCATCCGCGTGGCGTCCGCGATGAGCAGCGTCGTCGTGAGCCCGCCGGCCCGTGCCTGCTTCGCAGCGTCGACGGCCTTTCCCAGGACGTCTTCCAGCGTCCACCGGAAGATGCGGCAGTACTGCTCGTTGGCGAGGAGCACGACGCCGGCGCCGGATACGCCGCAGTCGAGCGCCATCTCCACGTCTTTGGGCAGGGCCCTGACGATGGTCCAGATGTCGGCCCTGGGCTTGCTGGCGATGATGGCGCGGATCGCCTCGCGATCTTCGGCCGACACCGCCACCATGCCGGCTTCGATCCGGTCCACGCCGGCCCGGTCGAGCGCGGCCGCGATCTCGATCTTGTCCTCGACGTTGAAGACGACGCCCGCCATCTGCTCGCCGTCGCGCAGCGTGACGTCGTGAACGACGAGGCGCCGCGGCTCCCGTGGCACCTCCGGATCGCGGAAGTTCCACGGGCTGACGAACCAGGACGGTCCGTATTCGGGGCGGTCGGTCACCCGGCGACCATGCCTCCGTCCACGGCCAGCGCCTGCCCGGTGATGAACCCGGCGCCGTCGGAGCAGAGGAAGACGATCGTGGCGGCCAGTTCTTCCGGCGTGCCCAGGCGGCCGACCGGCTCCATGGCGGCCAGGCCGTCCACGTTGGCGGCGCCTCCGGCCAGCGTCTCGGTCATCGGCGTGCGCACCAGGCCCGGGCAGACGCAGTTGACGCGCACGTTCTGCTTGGCGAACTCGAGGGCCACCGACTTGGTCAACCCGACCACGCCGTGCTTGCTGGCGCACTGCGAAGTCCAGTTGGCGAAGCCGACCAGACCCGTCGCGGCCGCCACGCTGACGATCGAACCGCCGCCGACCTTCAGCATGTGGGGGATCGCGTACTTCATCGCGAGCCAGGTGCCCTTCAGGTTCACGTCGAGGTTCAGGTTCCAGGCGTCTTCGGTTTCGTCCAGCATCGGGCCCGGGGTGGGCTGCGACCCTGCGCTGGCGCACAGGAAGTCGATGCGGCCGAACTGCGACGCGGCCTTCGTCATCAGCGCCTCGACGGCCGCCGCCTTCGCGACGTCCGTGCTGACGTAGATGGCGTCGCCGCCCGCCTTCCTGATGGCGTCCACCGTCGCGTTGCCGGAGCTGGCCGTGCGGTTGGCCACGACAACCTTTGCCCCCGCCGCGCCGAACGCGATCGCCGCTGCGCGTCCGATTCCGGATCCGCCGCCCGTGACGACGGCGACCTTGCCCTGAAAGCCTGTTGCCATGGATGTGTCCTCGCGCTACTTGAGGGGAGAGAAGTTCGACGGCACCAGCAGCATGTTGGACTGCGACACGAGCAGCGCCAGCACCTTGCTGCGGTACGCCGTCAGGCGCGGGTCGCTGCCCACCTTGGCGCGGACCTGCTCGCGGTGCCCCGCGTTGTCGTACGCCCAGAGGTGGACGACCTGGTTGAGCGGCCCGACCTCGGTGGACCACCAGCCGACGAGTTTGGAGTGCTCCTTGATGATCGGAAGGCCTTCGTTCTCGAAGAGCGCCTGCAGTTCGCCGACCTTGCCAGGCTGAACCGTGTAGATCCGCAGCTCGTACAGCATGGTGTCTCCTCCGACGCCCGGCCGGCGCCCGTCTCGTGAACCTGCGGAGTATACCGCGGCCGGAACGGCGCTCGATGCGCGGGCGCGGACGGGCGTGGCAGGCGGTGGCGGATCCTACTGCGCGGTGGCGGGTCCCATGCCCTTGTAGAGGAACCGCTGCACGCGTTTCCCCTCGAGCCCTTCGGTCACGTAGAGGTTGCCCTTCGAGTCGGTGGCGATGTTGTGCGTGATGGTGAAGCCGCCGACGAAGTGGCCCCCGTAGCCGAACGAGCCGACGACCTCCATCGTCTCGCGCCGGAGGATCCACACCTTCGAGCTCGCGTGGTCGGTCACGTACATGAACCGCTGCTCGGGATCCGGTGAGAACGAGACGTCGTTGGCGACCGCGCCGACCACGTCGGGCGTGATGACCCTTTCCGTCACGTACGTGCCGTCCGTGCGGAACACCTGAATGCGGTCGAAGACCCGGTCGCAGACGTAGACGAGATCGTCGTTCGAGATCACGACGCAGTGCACCAGGCCGAACCGCTTCGGCGGCCCGTCCTGCGCGGCCGGCGGCGGGCCACCCCCAGGCGGCGCAGGGGGCGTATCGGGCGGCGGCTCGCCGTAGGCGCCGAAGTGGCGCTTGTATTCGCCCGTGTCGGCGTCATACGCGATCACACGCCGGTTGCGGTAGCCGTCCGCCACCCACACTTCGTTGGTGTCCGGATCGATGGCCACGTCAGCCGGCGACCCGAGGTTCGCCGTGTCGGCGTTTCCCCGGCTCTCGCCCGATCGCCCGATCTGCAGCAGGAACCTGCCGTCAGGCGCGAACTTCAGGACGTGCGCATCGGGCGCCACGTTGCCGCCCACCCAGACGTTGCCCCGGTAGTCCACGGTCAGGCCGTGGACGGAACGGGGCCACTGGTACCCTTCTCCCGGGCCGCCCCAGGCCCGCACGATGTTGCCGTCCTGGTCGAATTCGATGATCGGCGGGGCCGGCCGGCAGCAGATGGCCCTCGGCGGGTCCGCGGCGGCGCCGGTTTCGAACTGCGTGAGGTCCGAGGCGAGGTGTGAGACCCAGATGTGGTCGTTCGCATCCACGTCCACGCCCATGGCGCCGCCCATGATCCACTGGTCGGGAAAGGGCTGCTTCGGCCAGGTCGGGTCCACCTCGAACACGGGGACGCCGTCCTCCTGGGGGGCGGCCGCTTCTGGCTCCGGCTGACTCTCCGGGGAGGGCGCGCACCCGGCGGCCCCGGCACCGAGGGCCAGCAGAACGCCGAGAACCGCACCGCCTGTGGGCCTGATACACCGCTCGGTCATGCCGTAACCTCCTCCGGTGAGGCGGGACTATAGCATGTAAGCTTGGAAGTCCCAGTCCACTCAGGAGACCCGACATGGCACCTCGTCTGTTCGCTGTCTGTGCCCTGCTTGCCATCACGTCGTCGACGGCGGCTCAGGGCGTCCCGGCGTCCGACGCTGCCCGTGCCGAACCGGTCATCGCCTTCGAGAACGCCTTCGCACAGGCGTTCCAGGGCTGCGACCGCGCGGCAGCCGACCGGATGACGACGAAGGACTTCACCTTCACCGACTACAACGGGATGACGTATTCGCGTGCCTGGTTCCTCGACACCGTCGAGTCGTGCGCCCGGTCGCTCGTCCGGATCGAGCCGATGCACGTGAGCCTCAACGACGGGGATCGCGCGGCGCTGGTGATCTCCAAGTATCACCAGTTCGTCCGGGACGAGCCGATGCCGATCCACCAGCTCACGCACGTGCTGGTGCGGCACGACGGCGTCTGGAAGCTCGCGCACCACCACTCTGCGGTCATGCAGTCAGGTGCCGGCCCCGCAGAGGGCAAGGCGTTCGCGCAGCTGCAGGGAGGGCCGTCCACGAAGCAGCCGGGTGGCTTCTCGCCGACGATCGCGCGCCATGCCGGGCCGGCCGGCGCGCCCGAGGCCGATCGGGTCGCGATGGAGAAGGCGGCCTTCAACGCGGCGCTGACCTACGCGGCGGCGTTTCAGAACTGCCAGACGCCCCGTGTGGACCGGCTGCTTGCAGCCAACTACCTGATCTCCGGGTTCAACGGGATGACGTACACGCGGGCCTGGATGATCGACGGCACGGAGGAGTGCTACCACGATCTCCAGCGCATCGACCCGCTGCAGCTGCGCCTGTACGGCGACAACATGGCGATCCTGCTGGGGCGCTACCACCAGTTCGTGTACAACCGGCCGACGGACCTGCGGCACCTGACCGTCGTGCTGTTCCGCGAGGGCGGCGCCTGGCGCGTCGCGTACCACTACTCGACGACGTTCAACGAGAACGTGGGGAGTCCCGACGGGAAGCTGTTCTACAGCACGGGCGGCAACTCGACGCTGGTGGACCTGCCGTTCCCCAACAGCGTCGCGCCGCGCGCACCGTAGCCGGGCCGGCTGAAGCCGGCCCGTTCCCGGGTCACGCGGGCAGCGGCGGCATCGGCAGGCTGGGCGTGCCGAACAGGATCTCGGTGATCGCCTTGATGCTGCGGTTGCCGTAGCGGAAGGGGATGATCAGGCGCAGCGGCGCCCCGTGGCGCGGGGGAATCGGCGCCCCGTTCATCATCCAAGCCAGCAGCACCTGCGGGTGGCGGAGCGTGTCGAGCGGCTCGTCCACGTACATCCGGTCCGAGGCGATGAAGCGGCAGTAGTGGACGCCTGGCACGAGGCCCAGCATGTCTGCGAAGTCACTGAACCGCACGCCGCTCCATGTGACGATGCCGCGCGGGTTGGGCGCGCCGCACTGGAGCAGGAACGTGTGGGTGGCGCGCGGGAGCTTCTCGAGATGCTCGAAGCGCAGCGTGCCGCCCAGCCGGCCCAGGCCGCGCGGATCGACCTTGATCGCCATCTTCCGGTAGTCGAACTCGATCTCGGGCGTCTGGCGGTCTGGTGTTCGCCACATCAGCGGGTCGGAGATCGGCCCGGCGGCGCCCGCCGGGTGCTCGGGCGCCGAGCCGTCCGCGTTGAGCGGCAGGGGAGCAGGAAACCCCTCGCGAAGGGGTCGCTCGACCAGCGTGTCGGGCCACGGCCCCGACGGCGCCTGGAGCGCGGCGGCGTCAAGGTTGCCGAAAGAGAGCCCGGCCAGCGCCGAGCCCGTCAGACCGATCGCATCGCGCCTGGAGATCGCCATCACTCCACCTCCCGTCTCTGCTGCACCCAGTCACGAACTACCCATCCTCAATCCTCAATCCTCAATCCTCAATTTTCAATTTTCAATCAATCCCCAATCATCAATCCTCAATCACCAATCGCTAGGTCCACCGATAGATCGTCTGCTTCTGCTCGGTGAAGAAGTCGAAGCCGGCGCGGCCGTGCGCCTTGGTGTCGCCGAAGAAGCTTTCGCGCGCGCCCCCGAACGGGAAGTAGGCCATTGGCGCGGGGACGCCGATGTTCACCCCGACCATCGGGGCGGTTGCCCGGTGGCTGAACTCGCGCGCGGCCTTCCCCGATGAGGTGAAGATGGCCGCCGCGTTGGCCTTCGGGATGCGGTGCATCAGCGTGAAGGCGTCCTCGAGCGTTTTCACGGGCGCGATGACCGCCACCGGACCGAACACCTCTTCGGTCCCGATCTCGACGTCGGCCGACACCTCGTCGAAGATGGTCGGCCCCACGAAGAAGCCATCTGGCCGATCGGCCACCCGCGCCGTGCGTCCGTCCAGCGCCAGCGGCACGCCGGCGCTCGCGCTGCGGTCGATCATGCCGACGATGCGGTCGCGGGCCAGACCCGTGACCACGGGGCCCATGGTCGTGCCCTCGACCGCGCCGTCACCCAGGCGGTAGCCCTGTGCCAGCGCCACCATCCGGTCCCGCGCCTCGGCGTGCACCTCGCCGACGGGCACCATGACGCTCGCGGCCAGGCACCGCTGGCCGGCGCACACGAAGAACGACTCGGCAATCGACCGGATCGCGTCGTCCAGGTTCACGTCGGGCATCACCACGACGAGGTTCTTCGCGCCGCCGAAACACTGGGCGCGCTTGCCGGCGTGTGTGGCGCGCCGGTACACGGCGCGCGCCACCGGTGAGGAACCGACGAACGACACCGCCCGGACGTCTGGGTGGTCACAGAGCGCTTCGACCGCCTCGCGGCCGCCGTTCACGACGTTGAGCACGCCGGGCGGAAGGTCGCACTCGAGCAGCAACTCCGCCACGCGCCGCTGGATCAGCGGCACCTGCTCGGACGGCTTGACGACCGCCGTGTTCCCGGACACCAGCGCATAGGGCAGGAACATCATCGGCACCATGGCGGGGAAGTTGAACGGCGTGATGATGGCGCAGACGCCCAGCGGCTGCCGGACGACGTGGCTGTCCACGCCGCGGGAACCGACGTTCTCCAGGCCGTAGCCGCCCATGAGGAGGGACGGACCCGCGCACGCGACCTCGACGTTCTCGATGGTGCGCTGCAGGCTGCCGCGCGCTTCGGCCAGCGTCTTGCCCTGGTTGGTGGTGACGATGCGCACCAGCTCGTCGAAGTGCTGTTCGAGCTTCTGGTGGAAGTGGAACAGGATCCGGGCGCGCTGGACGACCGGCGTCTCGCGCCAGCCCTCGAACGCTGCGCGGGCCGCGGCCACTGCGGCATCCACGTCCGAGGCGCGCGACAGCGGCGTGCGGGCGATCACCTCGCCCGTGGCCGGGTTGTAGCTGTCGAACAGCTCCGCGCCGCCGGGGCGCACCCATTTCGCGCCGATCAGGTTGGGGACGACGTCGACGTCAGCCAGGGCGTCAGCTCCCGATCGGGTTCCAGCCGCGGCCGCCGTCGCCGAAGCCCTCGCATCCGGTGGCGGTGACGGCGATCGTGTCTTCCAGCTTGATGTATCCGCAGTCGGGCTTGGCGACCGTCGTTTCGATCGACACGACCATGCCGGTTTCGAGCGGCCGCTCGGCCCACTCGTTCGCGTACGGGATCGGCCTGTTCACCAGTCGCGGCGCCTCGTGCGAGACGAGCCCCATGCCGTGCACGATGAACCCCATCCAGGACCCGTGTTCACATTCCTTGATCGCGGCCTGGGCCGCCTCGAGGATGGATCCGCCGCGCGCGCCGTGTTTCATGGGCTGTCTGGCCGACATCTGCACGTGGTTGATCTCGTCCAGGATCTGCTTCTGCAGCGGCTCCGGCTCGCCGTGGCTGCCCATGCGGCACAGGTCGCCGATGTAGCCGTTGATGTTGCCGCCCGAGTCGAAGTCCGCGATCATGCCGGCCTCGAACGTCATGTTGGCACGCGGCGTCCGGTTCGTGTCCTTGCCGAAGCCGACCAGGCAGTAGTCGAACGTCATCCCGAGCTCGCGCTCCCTGTCCGCGACGACCTTCTCGATGTCGCGGCTGCTCATGCCGGGCCTGAGCCGGCGGAACCCGTACTGCATCGCCTCGACCACCTTGTCCGACGCGATACGCAGCGTCTCCAGCTCCTGCGGCGTCTTGATGGCCCGCAGGTACTCGAGCACCGTCACCGCGTTGACCCACTTCACGTCGGGAAGGAGCTTCACGAGCTCGGTGTACACCTCGACCGACAGGAAGGGGGACTCGATGCCGAGTGTGGCCTTCTCGAGCTTCTCCTTCTTCACCCAGTCCGCGATGAGCGGCGGGGTCGTCGTGCCCACCCAGTTCCCGAGTTCGGCGTTCGGTACCCAGATCGGGTCGTTCGGCAGCTGCTCCTTATCGAAGTAGGAGCCGAGGAAGAACGACCGCTCGGGCTGTCCTTTGCGATACAGGATGGTCGGGCCGTACTTGCTGACGCCCAGCTCTTCCATGGTGTCGTAGAAGAGGCAGTGGTAGCCGCCGGTGAGGTAGCGGATGTTGATGTGGCTGGTGACGAGCAGCGCATCCACACCGGCTTCGTCCATGGCGCGGTCGAGCCGGGCCCGATCGAACGGAATCGGCCCGACGCCGACGCCCTGCGGCTTGGCGGCGGATTGCGAGAAGGGATCGGCCATGATTCAGGAACTCCGTAGCTGAAGCGCCGGCACGCGCACTCGGCGCAGCGCCGGGCGGAACCGCGATCCGCCGCGAGCGGCGGGATGGACCGCCACACTTTACCCGATACGGGCGCACTTTGGGATTTGGGTCCTGGGATTGGGCTTGGGATTCGGGATTTGGGCTTTGGGATTTCGAGTCCGCTCTTGCTCCCCGCCCTCCGTTCGCCCTATGGTGGACCGGTCAGGAGGAGACCATGTCCGTGGAGCAGGCCGTTGCCGTCCCGCAGTACAACTGGGACACCATCCCGGAGCGCACGATGCGTCCCGGTGTCACCCAGAAGGTCTTCCGTGGCGACAACGTCGTCATCGGCCTTACGACCCTGCACCCCGGCATGGAGACCGCGCCCCATCGTCACCCGTGGGAGCAGCTCTTCATGATCCTGAAGGGGCGGATCACGCTGCACATCGAGGAGCAGGTGTTCGATTGCCCGGCGGGCACCGTCATCCGCATCCCGCCCAACGCGCTGCACTGGGGCGAGGGGCCTCGGGAGGAGGACGGTCCGGCATTGAACCTCGATGTGTGGTACCCCCTGCGCCCGGACTACGCGGCGTTCACCCAGTATCAGACCGATCGGTTCAGCCCCGACGCCGCGGGCGTCTAGCGAGCGGGTTCGCGCCGGTCACATCACCCGAAGGAGATCCCATGCCCACTCAGGATTCGTGCGTCAGCCCGGCCCCGTATTTCAAGGTGCAGGCCGGCAAGATGGCGGAGTTCAAGGCGCTCTGCGAGCAGATGGTGCAGAAGACCGGCGAGGAGCCGGGTGCGCTGTATTGCGGATTCGCCTTCGACGGCGACCAGGTGTTCGCGCGCGAGGGCTACGAGCATGCCGACGCCTGGCTGGCGCACCTCGGGAACATCGGCGCCATCTTCGGCGAGATGCTGAAGGTCGCCGAGATCACGCGCCTCGAGGTCCACGCGTCGGAGCCCGAGCTGGTGAAGGTGAAGAAGGCGCTGTCGGACATGGGGATGCAGGCGCAGTACTTCACCGTGGAAAGCGGCTTCCGCAGGTGATGGGTGGCCCGGTCCGCCGGCGCTGAAGCGCCGGCGGACCGGGCCGTAGCCTTGGCGAATGCGGTCAACCCCGAGCTGCCCGCTCGAGCATCGCCCTCCGCTCCCGGAGGGCCGCGGTCATCAACGCCATGTCGGTGCCGCCGAGGACCAGGCGCATGCCGGCCTCGACGTGCGGCCGGAGCTGCGCCTCGTCGTAAATGCCGCCGAGGCCCGGCCACTTGCCGTGCGCCGCACACGCGTCGATGACGTGCCGGCACGCCTCGGTCACGCCGGCGTGGACGAACTCGCCTGGCACGCCGAGGTCTGCCGTGAGGTCGTTGGCGCCGACGAACAGCGCGTCCACGCCGGGGACCGCGGCGATCTCGAACGCGTGCGCCACCGCGACCGAGCTTTCGATCATCGCAACCAGCAGCACCTGCTCGTTGAAGTGACGGGCGGCCGTGCCCCCCGCCATCGGCGCAAAGCGGAGCTGCGGCAGGCTGTAGGACACCGATCGATTGCCGGAGGGCGGGAACCGGAGCTGACGCACCATCGCCGCCGCCTCGTCTGCTGTCTCGATGTGTGAGGCCAGGACACCCCACGCACCCGCGTCGAGCAGGCGGGATGCCAGCGTGCAGTCACCCGCAGGGACGCGCGCCAGCGGGGTGATCCCGGCGCCAAGGGCCGTGACCGACAGCCCGGCGGCCGTGTCGATGGACATCGAGCTGTGCTCGATGTCCAGGAACAGCCACCGGTAGTCGCAGGCCGCCGCGAGCGCGACCAGCTCCGGCGTGCGGGTGAGCCGCACGCCGACACCGAACGCCACGTCGCCCCGTTCCAGCGTGGAACGAAGCGGGTTCAGTGGCAGCGCCGGGTCAATCGCCAAATCCCCAATCGCCAATCGTCAAGGCAATCGCCAATGGTCAATCACCAGCGCTGACGCCGCCTACTTGGGCCGGATGTTCTGGTTGTGGCGGAACAGGTTCATCGGGTCGTACTGCGTCTTCAGCTCCACCAGCCGCTCCCAGTTGTCGCCGAACGCCGCCTTGATGTGGTCGACGCCTTCCTCGGACTCCAGCCCCACCTGGTTGACGTAGTGGCCGTGCGCGAACGGCTGCACGCTGTCCGAGACCTCACGGGCCCAGGCCCGGTTCTCGTCGTCGCCCGCCGGGTCCGTCCAGGCGGAGAACGTCATCTGCTCGACCTTCTCGTTCCGGTGCCCGTACGCCGTGGCGTCCGGCGTGACGCGGCCGATGCCGTTGCCGAACTGCTGGAACGCCATCATCGAGAGGGGTGACGGCACCTTCGTGTAGCGGTCGATCAGGATGTCGATGCACTCGTCCTTGATCTCGCGCATCAGGTTCGACTTCACGTAGTAGCGGCGGAAGGGCTCGGTCTGCTGGTCGATGAGCTGCTGCAGCTTGCAGTAGCGGATCGGGCCGAGCAGGTCCGCCATCGGCGTCGTGAACTTGCGGAAGGAGGCGTCGAGCACCTTCTGCCCCTCGGCGTGATCGCCGTTCCAGGCCGCGATGCCGCCCGCCACGCTCGTGCCGTCCGGCAGCTTGAACAGCCCGCCGAAGGTCGTCAGCCCGTCTGGGCAGGACGGCAGGTAGTCGCGGTAGCCCTGGAAGAACGCCTTCGCCTGGTCGAACGGATAGAGGATCATCCCGCCGAGCATCATGCCCACCGGGTGGAGCTGGTACTCGAACTGGGTGACGATCCCGAAGTTGCCGCCGCCGCCGCGGAGCGCCCAGTACAGGTCGGGGTTTTCGTCGGCGCTCGCCGTGCGGACCGTGCCGTCGGCCGTGACGACGCGGAAGGAGATGACGTTGTCGCAGGTGAGGCCGTGTCTGCCGCTGAGCCAGCCCACGCCGCCGCCCAGGGTCAGACCGGCGATGCCCGTGTGGGAGACCGCGCCGCCCGGAGTGGCCAGGCCGAAGGCCTGGCATTCGTAATCGAAATCGAACCACGTCGGCCCCGGCTCCGCGTAGGCGCGGCGGGCGACCGGGTCCACGCGCACGTTGCGCAGGCCGTGCAGGTCGAGCATCAGGCCGCCGTTGTTGACCGCGAGGCCCGGCATGTTGTGGCCGCCCCCCCGAACCGACGTCAGCAGCTCGTTGTCGCGCGCGAAGTTCACCGCGGCCACCACGTCGTCTTCGCCGGCGACGCGGGCGATGAGGGCGGGCTTGCGGTCGATCTGACCGTTCCACACCTCGCGCAACTGGTCGTAGCCCTGTTCGCCGGCCAGCACCACGGCGCCGCGCATCTGCTTCTTGAACGCGGCGATTTTCGCCCCGCTCAGGGTGGAGATCGATCCGTCGAGCTTGACTGCACGCACGTCTGCCATGACATCCCTCGCGTTTCCTGATCGAACTTCGACGTGGGCGGCCCGCACCGGCTGCCGGCCCCCGCAGTTGCCAGCGGGGAAGTTATATGGCGCAGCAGGCGAAGTCAATCGCGCGGGGTCCGCTGGTTGGACGAGTCGGGGTATGGTGTGGCGAGCATCGTGGCCGGCCGGGTCGGGCCCGGCCGGAGAGGAGGCTGCCGTGAGCCGTCTGTTTGGAGCGACTCGTCAGATCGGGTTCGTCGTCTCGGATCTGGATCGTGCCCTGGCGTACTGGACCCAACGCCTGGGGATCGGGCCGTTCTTCCTCGTGAAGAACCTGCCGATCGGGCAGTTCTGGTACCAGGGGCAGCCGTCGCCGCCCCCGAACCTCACGCTGGCGATCTCCGCTTCGGGCGATCTGCAGGTCGAGCTGATCCACCAGGCCGATCGCAACCCCAGCGGGTTCCTGGATCGGCTGCGCGCGTCGGGCGACGGGCTGCAGCACGTGGCCGCCTGGGTCGATCGCCCCGGCTACGACGCGGAAGTGGCCCGGCTGCGCGGCGGCGGCGTGCGGCTGGCGCATGAAGGGTGGATCGCCAACGGCGGGCCGAGGTTCGCGTTCTTCGCCACCGACGACGGTCCGGGCGGCTTCCAGTTCGAGATCGCGGACGTGGCCGACCCGCAGTTCTCGGGGCTCGGGACGATGATCCACGACGCCGCGGCCGGGTGGGATGGAACAGGGCCGATCAGGGAGATCGCGATCTGAGCCCTGAAGATTGATGATTGCGGATTGATGATTGATGATTGTATTGGTCGATTGAGGATTGACGATTGACGATTGATGGCGATTGACGACTTGAGAGCGCCCGCCAATGGACCAATTGGCCAATCGACCAGTCGACCAATCGGCTAGATTGGCCAATCGGCTAATTGGCTAATTGGCCAATCGACCAATCGCCAATGAAATCGTCAATCCCCAATCACCAATCCTCAATGCACTACATCGCTCTCGGTCGAAGCGGCCTGAAGGTCTCGCGCATCTGCCTCGGGTGCATGGGCCTGGGCACGTCGACGTGGCGTGAGTGGGCCCTCGACGAGGAGCCCAGCCGCGCGATCATCCGGCGCGCGCTCGACCTCGGCATCAACTTCTTCGACACGGCCGACATGTATTCGGCGGGCGCCAGCGAGGAGGTTGTCGGCCGGGCTCTCGGCGACTTCGGCCGCCGCGATCAGGTGGTGATCGCGACCAAGGCGTTCTACCCGACCGGAACCGGTCCGAACGATCGCGGACTGTCCCGCAAGCACCTCTTCGACGCCATTGATGCCTCCCTCCGGCGGCTGGGCACTGATTACGTCGACCTGTACCAGGTTCACCGGTGGGATCCGGCCACGCCGATCGACGAAACGCTGCGGGCGCTCGACGACATCGTCCGCGCCGGCAAGGCGCGCTACATCGGCGCCTCGAGCTGCTGGGCGTGGGAGTTCGCCCAGGCGCTGGCGCTGGCCGACAGCCGCGGCTGGTCGCGGTTCATCTCGATGCAGAACCACTACAACCTGGTGTACCGGGAAGAGGAGCGCGAGATGATCCCGCTCTGCCGGAAGGAAGGGATCGGGCTCATCCCGTGGAGCCCGCTCGCGCGTGGCGTGCTGGTGGGCACGCGAACGCGGGATGGCGCCTCTGCCACCCTGAGGGCGAAGACGGACAAGCTGGCGCATCGCCTGTACACGGCCGACGGGGACTTCGCGATCGCAGAGCGCTGCAGAACCGTGGCCGAGCGCCGGGGTGTGCCGCCCGCGCAGGTTGCCCTGGCGTGGCTGTACGCCAAGGGGGTGACGGCGCCCATCCTGGGCACGACGAAGCCGGAGAACCTGGATACGGCGGTCGGGGCCATCGACCTGACGCTCGAGGCGGAGGAGGTGCGGTTCCTCGAGGAGCTGTACACGCCTCATCCCGAGATGGGGATCGACCTGGCGCCCCGCGTGTAGGCGATCGATCCCATGCGATCCGAGGTCCGCCGGCTCGCGCTGACGGCTGCGGCGGCGCTGCTCTTCGCGGTCGTCGTGGCGATCGGTCAGGCGCGGAGCGGCCGGCTCGGGACCATTCACTGGCCGGTGGGCGCCCGCATCGACGTCTGGATCGATCCGGCTCGCGCGCCCGAGGGCGCCGGCGAGCTGGTCGAACGGGCGATGCGGACATGGACCCGGGCCGCCGACGGCCGGTTCCAGCTCGTGCGGTCACCGAGCCCGGAGTCGCCGATGCGCGTGCGGTTTGCCGGCGCGACCGGGTTGTATGGAGAGGCGGCGCCGGAACTCGATCCGCGCACGGGCCACATCGCCGCGGCGGACGTGTTCATCCTCTCGAGTGTACCGGGCGACGCGCTCGACCGCGCGCTGATCATCTACCTGACGGCGTTGCACGAGCTCGGCCACGCGCTCGGCCTGGCGCACACCGACGACTTCGACACGATCATGTACGCGTTCAGGAGGCCGGACGACGGGCCGCGCTTCTTCGGCGCCTACCGCACGCGGCTCACGTCGGTCGCCGACATCGGGTCATCCGCAGCGACCGGGCTGTCCGAAGCCGACGTGACGGCACTGGCCGCGCTGTACGCGCAGTAACGCCGGCGCCTCCCCACTTCCCACTTACTTCGAACTTCTCACTTCCCCCTTCCGACTTCACTTTTCCACTTTTCCACTCTTCCACTTTTCCACTTTTCCACTCTTCCACTCTTCCACGTCAGACCTGCGTCACCGTCCGCCGGCTCGTGTGGCTGCGCAGTACGGCCGACGTGAGCTGCTTGGACAGGTACACCTTCGAGTCGCGGTTGTTTGCCGCGTTCGGCTCGTACTTGACGACGTCGAACTGGAGCTGGTCGAGCGTCCCCCGCATGTCGTAGAAGCGGTTCTTCGTCTTCACCACCACCTCGTGGTAGCCGGACGCGTGCGCCCACGCCTCCGACTCCTCGGTCAGCGCGCGGAAGTGGCCCTGGCCGCGCCAGTCGCTGCGCGTCCCGCCGATCCAGTTGTAGAGGACCTTCCGTCCCTCGAACGCGACCGCGCCGCGCAGACGGGCCACCAGGTCGGCCAGCTTGGGTTCGGTCTCCGATGCCCGGATCTCGTGGACGATCTTGAACGACACCGGCACGATCGTCCCCGCCGGATCATCGGGCAGCGTCGCCTCGGCCATCAGGATCAGGAAGTCGCGGTTGCTGAGCCGCGCCACGATCTCGGCGGCGGTCTTCTTGCGCGGGAACTCCCAGAAGAACTCCTCGATGTACTGGATTTCGAGGGCGCCCGCTTCGAGCGGGTACTGCTTGATCAGGTATTCCAATCGAACCCTTTGAGTCTGCGCGGCAGGTGGGCCGCGGCGGGTCACCGGCCCGGCGGCGCACGGTCGTGCCCGCTCCGCTGACAGGTTCCTACTATACAGCGACGGGTGACCGTGCTGGAGTGCCGATGGCGGGCGGCGGCACCCCGTGAAGCCGCCGCCCGCTCGTGGTCCCCGTGCCTCCGCTAGCGCGACGGCGGGTACGTGTAGCCGAAGAACAGATCGATCAGCTTGGCCCGGTCTGCCCCCGCCCTCGGCACGAACTTCTGGGCCCTGCCGCCGATGACCTCCGCCGTGTAGAGGTTGCCCTCGTTGTCCACGCTGAAGTGGTGCAGCACCCAGAAGTTCCCGGGCGCCGTTCCGAAGGTGCCCCACGTTTCCTGCAGGCCTCCCTCCAGGTCGTACTTCATGAAGCGGTGCGCCGCGCCGTCGGCCACCCAGAGATGGCCGTCCCGCGTGATGGCGATGTGGTCGGGCATCGGGATGTCGGGCCAGATGTCGAGCAGCATGCCGTTCTTGTCGAACACCTGGATGCGGCGGTTTCCGCGATCCGCGGCGTAGATCCGCTCCCGCGCGTCGATCGTCACGCCGTGGACCTGCATGAACTGCCCGGGCCCGGTGCCGCGCGTACCGAATTCCGACAGGTACTTGCCGTTCCGGTCGAACCGCACGATGCGCCCGTTCCGGTATCCGTCGGCGATGACGAAGTCACCGTTCTGGAAGAACGCGATGTCGGTCGGCCCGCCGAAGTGTGACTGGTCGTTGCCGGGAACGCCGTGCTCGCCGAGTGTCATGACGAGCTTGCCGTCGCGCGTGAACTTGAAGACCTGGTGCGACGCGCCCTCGCGGTTCGGTCCGGCCCCGGCGCGAACGTCCGGATCACCGGAGGGGCTGCGCCCGTCCACGACCCAGATGTGGCGCTCGGGGTCGTACGGGCTGATCTTCAGGCTGTGCGGGTGGGTGAGCAGGTGATCGTGCTGCTTCCAGTTCTCGATCACCTTGCCATCGCGATTGAACACGAGAAACTTGTTTTCCCAGCGCGTGCCCGGGATGTCCAGCGCGCTGCGCCCCTCGCTGCCGGGCTGCGTCGTCGGCTTCTCCTTGAGGACCGGCACGTCGCCCGTCTGGACGACGTAGACCCGGTCCGCCGACTCGGCCCAGATGGCGCCCGTCCGGCCGTACGTCCAGTCGGTACCGTGTTCGGGCAGCGGCTGGGGCCAGTTGGGGACCACGTCGTACGACCCGGTGGCGTCGTAGCCACCCTTCTGCCGCTGCTGGGCGCTGCCGATGACCTGCATGGCCAGCAGGCCGGCGACGAGACCCGCGGCAGCCGTCATCCTCACGCCCGAAACGCTCATCGATGTCATCAGAGGCTCCTTGTCCTGTGGTAGTGCGGTGTCCAGTGCTCGATTGCCGTGGTTCGGTCCTATGCGGCGCCGCGGACGTCGGCCACCAGCCGGTAGCCGTCGCCGTGGACGGTGTGAATGAATCGAGGGTGATGGGCGTCGGCCTCGATCTTGCGCCGCAGCCTCGAGATCGCGTGATCGACCGCCCGCGTCCGCAACGTGATCGGGTAACGCCAGACCTGCCGGAGCAGCTCGTCGCGGTGCACGATGGTGTCGGAGCGCTCGGCGAGGTAGCGAAGCAACTCGAACTCCCGGTGTGTGAGGTCGATCGGGCGCTCGCCGTGCCAGGCCCGAAGGTGCACGAAGTCGATCTGCACAGCGCCGAGCGTCAGACGATCCACCCCCGGGGCCGATCGGCGCAGTACCGAGCGGATACGGGCGATCAGCTCCTCGAGATCGAACGGCTTGGTCAGGTAGTCGTCGGCGCCGAGCCGCAGGCCCTGAAGCTTGTCGACCCTCTGGCTCCTGGCGCTGAGGACGATGATCGGCACCGGCGATTCGCTGCGCCAGGCGCGACACAGCGCGAACCCGTCCTCGTCTGGCAGCATGAGGTCCAGGAGGATCAGATCCGGCGCGGAGGCCGCCATGCTGTTCCGCGCCTGCGCCCCCGTGCCGGCTCGCTGCACCTCGAAACCTTCGGCCACGAGGTTGTCCCTGAGGACCTTCGCCAGCACCCGGTCGTCCTCGACGATGAGCACCCGCTTCTTCATCATCGGGACGCCGGGAGCACGACCGTTACCGTGGTCCCGCTCCCATGGGTGCTGCGGATGGTCAGGTCGCCGTCGTGATCGAGCGCGATACGTTGCGCGATGGCCAGGCCGAGCCCGCTGCCGCCGGATCGGGCATGCCGGCCGCGGAAGAACTTTCGCGTCACGTGCGGCACCTCCTCGTCCGGAATGCCGACGCCGTTGTCGACGACGTCGATCGCGACCGCGTCGCCCTGGCGGCGCGCGTGGAGACCGAGATAGCGCGCCTCGCCGGAGTAGCGAGCGGCGTTGTCGACGAGGTTCCCCAGCAGCAGCGTTGCTGCGGTCCGGTCGGCCCGCACCCTGGGCAGGCCCGGCTCGATCGATACGTCCAGTTCGAATCCGGCATCGCCGAGCTGCTGCGCGAACTCGTGCACGACCTCGTCGATGAGTGAATCCACCGCAAGGGGTTCGAATGAGTACGCCTGCGTCACATCCGTCACGCGGGAGTACGCGAGCAGGTTGTCGATGAGCCTCGTGAGGCGCTTGGTCTCGTGGATGGCCAGTCGCGCGTATTCGCGGGAGTCCTCGGCCGATCCGTGCCGCCCCGCCGCCAGCGTCTCGTTGATTGCGCGAATCGTCGCGATGGGCGACTTCAGCTCGTGCGTCACCGTCGCCACGAAGTCAGCGCGCAGATCGGCGAGCTGGGCGTTGGCCCGGGCCGTATTGGCGATCAGCACGAGCCCGGTGACGAGGACGACCGTGGCGCCGATCAGCACGAGCAGCGCCCGGTCGGCCCAGGCGTTCGCCAGCGTGAGCGTCGGATCGGCCACGATCGTGGCGGTGGCGCTCCAGTGGCGGCTCGGCTGGTCCCAGCCGGCTTCCGGATCCAGGGGCACGACGAGCGGATCGAAGAACGTGGGCCGGAACGTCCGCTGGCTGGCAGGGACCGCAGCCGGCGCCGGCGCGCCTGCCACGATCCGCCCGCGCTCGTCGTGGATGGCGTAGGCCGGCGTCGTGCCCGTGCCGTCCAGGCGGGCGAGCTCGGCAATCAGGCCGGTGAAGTAGTGCCTGCGGACCCACTCGGTGTTCACGAGAAACCCGAAGGCGGTGTCGACGTCGCGCAGGTACGCGTCGCGGTAGGAGAGCAACGCGACGGCGTGATAGGCCGTCGCACCGATCGTCAGGTCGAAGACCGAGAACCGGTGGCCGTGCTCGGCGTCCCGAGCCATGCCCGCCCGCAACCGCTCTCCGATCTCGCGCTGCTGGACGACGACCACTGGAAACCGCCCGGCCCCGATGTCGGGAGCCCATACCGGATAGCGATCCAGGCGGATGTAGAACTCGACCCGCGGCGACTGGGCGTCGACCCACGCGAAGAACGCCTCCGCGTACGGGTAGCGGGCGAACGCGCGTCCGGCGTGGTCGACCGTTGCGCCCGGATCCGTCCTCAGTTGATCGGCCGACAGGAGTGGCAGCACCGAACCCTGGACGGCGCGCATGTCCCGCGTCAGCATCGTGACGAGCAGTTCGACCGCCGCGTCCGCCCGTTGCTGGGACAGCAGGCTCGCGCTCCGATGCCACTCGCTGGTCGCCACGTACGCCAGCCAGGCGAGGAATCCCGCGGACAGACAGACGGCCACGGTGATCCAGCGGGCGAGTCCCGGGGGCGGGATACCTGGGCGGCGAGTCACTGCAGCAGCGCCTGTTCCCGGTAGTAGAGCGCGGCGCCTTCGTGAAGGGGGATCGGCGTGGCAGCCGCGTTCTGGAGGTTGGCCGATCGCATGGTCAACGCGATCGAGGACAGCTGCTGCACCGCCTCGAAGAAGTGCTTCGTCAGGCCGTACACCTGCGAGACGTCGAGATCGGCGCGGCACACCAGCAGGCCATCCAGGCCGACGGTGCGCAGCAACTCGGGCTGGTCCGGGTACGTGCCAGCCGGGACAGTCGCCAGCCGCACGAACGGATACTCGTGGCGCAGCCGGGTCACCGAAGGGCCTTCGATGGGCAGCATGCGGACGCCCTGCTGCATGGCCTCGCGCACGGTGGGCGAGGGGTACCGCGTCGTGAAGATGAACGCGGCGTCCAGAGCGCCGTCCTGCAGCATCCAGTTGGAGGCCTGGGCCGGGGCCGACTCGAGGCGCACGGACGCGGGATCGACGTCGAATGCGCGGAGCACGGCTTCGATGAACGTCGTGGCCTCGGGCGTGGTGCCCGGCTCGCCAGGGACCCGGACGCGCCGGCCTCGCAGATCCGCGATGCTCCGGATGTCGGACCCGGGCCCGACGACGAAGTGGAGGGGCGTGACGTGCAACGCCGCCAACCCCCGGATGTCCACGTTCCGGGGGGCCGCGGTCGCGCGCGCCAGGTGCGCGAAGTACGCCTTGTCGGCGGTCACGAAGCCGAAGTCCGCTTCGCCGCGCTGAATGGCGTCGAAGGCCCCGGGCACCACCTGGATCCGGAGATCGGGGAGCGCCCGCGCGTAGGCGGCTGCGAGCGGCTCCGACAGCACGGAGTTGTCCGTCAGGCGGAGCGTGACCGGCAGCGTACTCGTGGCCGCGCTGCCGCAACCTCCGCACAGCGTGACGAGCGCGGACAGGACGACCCGGTGACAAACAGGGACCATGTCTCAGGAATCTCCCTGAACCCGGTGGGCGAACGTCGCGCGCGGCATTCTGACACAGAACGCCCGCCGGCCACCCTGCCTGGACAGGGTGCCATCAAACGCGATCCGGCGGGGGGGCTGCGACAACTTGCGACGAACGGCTGCCTCTGCCGTAGAGTGGAGGTAGTGTATGTTCTGACTCGCACGTCGCCCCCTGGAGCGGACCCGATGACGGCGGTCGCCGTGTGGCGGCCGGCGAGCGGAACCGGCCAGACGTCCGGGCAGTGCCACCTTGAAGGAGAAGGGCCATGACGGCAGGGTTCCGCGTGTGCATCGTCTACCTCGGCGTGTTGGCGTGTGTGCTGGGCGCGTGGGCGCCTGCGCACGCGCAGAGCGGCATCGGCGGCGTGGTCAGGGACACGACCGGTGCGGTCCTGCCGGGCGTGACCGTCGAGGCGTCCAGCCCCGTGCTGATTGAGAAGGTCCGCGTGGCGCTGACCGACGACCAGGGGCTGTACCGCATCGACGACCTGCGTCCCGGCACCTACCTGGTCACCTTCACGCTGCCCGGGTTCTCGACGGTGCGACGCGAGGGGATTCAGCTCCAGGCGTCGTTCACCGCGACGGTCAACGTGACGCTGTCCGTGGGCGCCATCGAGGAATCGGTCACCGTCACCGGCGAAGCGCCCACGGTGGACGTCCGGAGTGTCGTCTCGCAGCAGCTCTTCTCCAGAGAGGTCGTCGAGGCGCTTCCCGCCCTGCGATCGCCGCACCAGTTCGCGGCGCTGGCGCCCGCGGTCACGAGCGTCACGCTCCAGGACGCGCTCGGCAGCAACAAGGACCAGTTCAACATCGCCGCCTACGGCGGCCGCATCGGCGAGGCGATCAGCATGGTCGACGGCGTCTCGACACAGAACCGCGTCGGCGGCGGGTCTGGCGGCCAGAACATGCGGATCAACCAGGCGTACGTCCAGGAAGTGAACGTGGTCCTGGAGAGCGGCAGCGCCGAGCAGATCTTCGGCGGCGTGGTGATGAACGTCATCCCCAAGGAGGGGGGGAACCAGCCGGCGGTCGAGGGGTACGCCGACGTGGCGCCGGGCGGCATGCAGTCGGACAACCTGACCGACGAGCTGAGGGCCCAGGGGGCGCCCAACGTCAGCGAGATCATCGAGCAGTGGGACGCGAACGTCGCCTTCGGGGGACCGATCCTGCGCGACCGGGCGTGGACGTTCCTCTCCTATCGCAACTCGATCATCAACCAGACGATCGCCGGCACGTTCAAGAGCCAGAACTACCGGAGCTGGACGTACCAGCCCGATCGGTCCACGCCGGCCGAGAACAAGGTGCAGAACGAGAACCTGAGCGCCCGGCTCACGTGGCAGGTGACGCCGAAACACAAGGTCGCCGCGTTCATCGACCACCAGCCGCAGATCGTCTACAACCGCGCGATCGAGTTCGGCCACTCTCCCGAAGGGACGACGTTCACGCCGTACGAGCCGAACAGCCTGGTGGCGGGCACCTGGAAAGTCCCGATGTCCTCGCGACTGCTGATCGAGAACCGGGCGTCGTACGGCTACACGACGTTCCACGCCAGGCCGCAGTCCTACATCGCGCCCGACACGATCTCGGCGCTCGAGACCACCACCGGCATGATGCTCCGTGCGAATTCGACGCTCGGGAGCGGGGCAATCTCCTACGGCACGTCGCGTTTCCGCAATTTCGGGTACACCCCGACCGTGTCCTACGTGACCGGGTCGCACAACGTGAAGGCGGGCGCGCAGATCGGACGGGCGACGACCGGCGGCATGACGACCGTGCAGGGCAACATCGCCGTGTCGCTCCGCAACGGCGTGCCGATCTCGCTCACGCAGTACGCGACGCCGTTCACGACGCCGCGCGAGAGCCGGACGATCGGGCTGTTCGTCCAGGACCAGTGGACCGTACGCCGGCTGACCCTGAACCTGGGCCTGCGCTACGACACCTTCGACGGGCGCGTGCCGGCGGACCGGCAGGAGGCCGTGCAGTTCGCGCCCGCGCGCGACTTCGCGGCGGAGCAGGGCGTGCCGGACTACAAGGACCTCAACGCGCGCGTGGGCGTCGCCTACGACCTGTTCGGCGACAGCCGTACGGCGCTCAAGGTGAGCCTGAACCGCTTCGTGACCACCGTGGGCGTGTCGCCGCAGCAGTCGTTCGTCGCCAGCGTCACGCGGACGCTGAACATGACCGGGCGCACGTGGACGGACGCCGAGGGGAGCTTCTTCCCCAACTGCGATCTGACCAACCCGAACGCCAACGGCGCCTGCGGCGCGATCTCGAACCGCAATTTCGGGCTGAGCGTGCCGAACGCCACGACGTCGGATCCGGACGTCCTGGCCGGCTTCGGCGTGCGGCCCTTCAACTGGACGAGCTCGGTATCGATCCAGCACGAGCTGATGTCCTGGCTCTCGCTGACGGCCGGCTACCACCGGCGCTGGTACGGCAACTTTCGCGTGACGCAGAACGAGCTGACGACGCCAGCGGACTACGATCCGTACTGCGTGACGGCGCCCGTGGACTCGCGGCTGCCGAACGGCGGCGGCTACCAGGTATGCGGGCTCACGAACGTGAACCCGTCGAGGTTCGGGCAGGTCCGCAACCGGGTCCGGATGGCGGACAACTTCGGGGACCAGTACGAGCGCTACAACGGCGTGGATGTCTCGTTCACGGCGCGGTTGCCGCGCGGGGTGCAGGTGGCCGGGGGCACGAACACGGGGCGCTCGGAGACCGACCGCTGCTTCGTCGTCAACTCGGCGCAGGACCTGTTCCAGTGCAACGTGAAACCGCCGTTCGCCACGAACGTCAAGCTGTACGCGGTCGTGCCGCTCGCGTGGGACATCACGGTGAGCCCGGTGTATCAGCGGCTCGCGCCGCTGCAGGGGCAGTACGTGACGGGCGGCATCACCAACTTCCAGGTGACCTCGGTGTTCACGAACGCGCAGATCGCGCCGTCGCTCGGCCGCAACCTGAGTCAGGGCGCGGCCGGTACGGTCACGATCCCGATCGTGGCGCCGGGCGAGGTGTTCAACGACGCGTCGCAGCAGCTCAACCTGCGGCTGTCGAAGGCGTTCCGCACGGGTCGCGCGCGGATCTCGGGCGCGCTCGACATCTACAATGTGTTCAACTCGAGCGCGGTACAGCGCGCCAACTACACCTACGGCCCTCTCTTCCTGACGCCGCAGGTGATCCAGGCCGCGCGCTACATGAAGCTGAGCACGTCGGTCGAATTCTGACGGGCATGCCCGAGCGTGGAGCCAGGGCCGTGAGACAGCCTGGTTCCACGCCCGGCCGGACTGAACCACACGCCGATCGTCTCGAGCCGAACGACCTCCAGGCTGCGACAGGTTACGACACGTCTCCCTTCCGACGGCGTGGTATGCGTTCGCTCCCTTGCGGCATCCGAATCAACGAGGTCCCGGCGCTGTCCGTCGCCACACCTGCGAGCCGGACCCTCGACATGACGGGACGCACGCGAACCGGCCATCGGCTCCGGCCGGACACGGATGTCGGCGAGCCATGGCCGTGACCCGGCCGTGGCTCCGGATCGTGTGCCGGATCGGGTGTGCTGCGCTGCCGGCCGTCCTGTCCGGATCCGTTCCCGCCTCCGTTCACGCCCAGGAGGCCGGTGTTCCGGCGATCCGCGACGATCGCAAGCAGGCCGCCGCGGTCCAGGTGCCGTCCGGCACGATCCGCGTGGACGGACGTCTCGACGACGAAGCGTGGAGCCAGGCCGCCCCCCTCACCGATTTCGTCCAGAAGGAGCCCGACGAAGGGGCGCCGCCGCGCGCACCGACGGAAGTCCGTTTCGCCTACGACGATGACGCCCTCTACGTGGCGGCACGGATGTACGGAGGTCCGCCGCAGGCGCCGCTTGGCCGGCGCGACGCCACCGCAGCGCAGTCGGACTACGTCCTGGTGTCGTTCGACACCTACTTCGATCGGCGGACGGCCTACGGCTTCGGCGTCACCGCGTCGGGTGTCCGGCTGGATCGGTACTACAGCCGCGACGACGAGAACGTGTTCGACAGCCTGTTCGACCCGGTGTGGGAGGCCCGGGTCTGGGTGGATGAGGCCGGCTGGACGGCCGAGATGTGGATCCCGTTCTCGCAGCTCCGTTTCAACGACGCTGTTGACCAGGTGTGGGGCCTGAACATCCAGCGGTTCACGCCGGCCTCGAACGAGATGGACTACTGGGTGCCTGTGCCGCGGACGGAGCAGGGCTGGGCCTCCAGATTCGGAGACCTGCGTGGTATCAGCGGTGTTCGACCGGGCCGCCGCGTCGAACTGCTGCCGTACGTCGCCGGGGCCAGTACCCTGAACGGGACGCGCGACCGGGCGAACCCCTTCGACGACGGCCGGAATCTGGCCGGCCGTGCCGGTGCGGACCTCAAGATGGGCATCGGCCCCAACCTGACGCTGGACGCGACCTTCAATCCCGACTTCGGGCAGGTCGAGGCCGATCCGGCCGAGGTCAACCTGACCGCCTTCGAGACGTTCTTCCAGGAGAAGCGGACGTTCTTCCTCGAAGGCGCGTCGCTGCTGAACCCGGCCATCCAGAACAGCTTCTTCTACTCACGGCGGATCGGCGCGCCGCCGCTCACGGCCGTTTCAGGAGACTACGTCGACTACCCGGAAACCACCACCATCCTGGCTGCCGCGAAGCTGACCGGCCGGCTCCCGTCAGGCCTGTCCCTGGGGTTCCTGGGCGCCGTCAGCGACGACGAGTCGGCGCAGGTCGCGTTCCGTGGCCGCCCGGACGTGATGTCCGTCGGCGTGGCCCCGCGGACCACGCAGACCGTGGCGCGCCTCCAGCAGCAATTCGGTGCCGCCGGTTCCACGGTCAGCGTCATGTTCACCGGGGTTCATCGGGACCTCCAGGAGCACGACGCGCTGGCGAGCCTGGTGGTGAAGAACGCCATCACGCTCTCGGGCGACACGCTGCTGCGATTCCGCGGGGGCGAATACCAGCTGGCCTTGTGGGGCGGGTTCTCCCGCATTGCCGGAACGGCGGCCGCCGTCGAACGCGTTCAGCGCAGCAGCGCCCACTACTTCCAGCGGCCGGACCAGGACCACGTCCGGCTCGACCCCACGCGGACCGACATGCCGGGCTACAAGACGGGGTTCCTGTTCGAGCGGACCGGTGGCACGCACTGGCTGTGGAGCGCCGAGTCCGACCTGGAATCGCAGGGCTTCGAGCCCAACGATCTCGGGCGCCTGCAGCGTGGAGACGGCATCGCGCTGAACCTCTCACTCCGCTACCGGGAGACGCAGCCGGGCCGAGTGTTCCGGAGCTACATCATCGGTCTCGCCCAGTCCAACGGCTGGACGTACGCGGGTGACCGCCAACGGGGTGCCTTCCAGCCGTCGGCGACGCTGACGTGGCTGAACTTCTGGACGACGCAGATCACGACGGCGTTCAACGTCCGGCGGACGGATGCCTACCTGACCCGGGGCGGCCCGCTGATGGGCACGCCGCGAGGCTGGACGGTCACGGTGCAGCAGCGCGGGGCTCCGGCGACGCAGACCACCTGGAACGGGAGGGTCGTCCGCGCCGGCGATGAGGACGGAGGGTTCCGGACGACCGTGAGCGGCGGGATGTCGTTCCGGCCCACGCCGCGATGGCAGCTCTCGCTGGAGCCCGAGTTCACGGACGAAGCCCAGCCACAGCAGTATGTGGCTACCCTCGGAAGCGGCCGGAGCGAGACCTTCGGCCGTCGCTACGTGTTCGCGCGCATCGATCGCACGACCTGGGTGGCGCGGGTCCGGCTGAACTTCACCGTCCGGCCCGACATGACGCTGGACCTGTACGCCGAGCCGTTCGCCGCCAGCGGCCGGTACCGGAACTTCGGAGAACTTCGGGAGCCGGGGAGTCGTGAGCGCCTCGTCTATGGGGCCGAGGGGTCCGCGATCGAGGTGCAGCCGGACGGCAGCCGGATGGTCACCCAGGGTGGGACGCGGTTCACCCTGCGCAACAACGACTTCAACGTGCACTCCTTCAGGAGCAACCTGGTGCTCGCCTGGGAGTGGCGGCCCGGCAGCACGCTGTACGCCGTGTGGCAGCAGAACCGATCGCTATCCGAGGCGCTGGGTACACGGGTTGGCGCCTGGGACCTCTGGGACTCGCTGACGGCGCCCGGGTCGCACTACTTCGTCGTCAAGACCTCCGTCTGGATGCCCTGGCGGTAGCCGCCCGCGCTCCTGCCTGCCGCCGCAGTCCTGCGGCGTCGCCAGAGAAACCCGGCACGACCCGTCGCCCGCGGCGTGCCCGGGCGCCTATGTGGCGGTGGACACCAGTGCCGGCTCGTAGGCGAGATTCGGCGCGAGCCAGCGCTCGACCTCCTCGACCGGCACGCCCTTGCGCCTCGCGTAGTCGTCGATCTGATCCCGGCTCACGCGCCCGATGCTGAAGTACGTGGCGTCGGGGTGGGAGAGATAGAGGCCGCTGACCGAGGCGGCCGGCAGCATGGCGTACGACTCGGTCAGCGTGATGCCCGCCTCCTCCGCCCGGAGCAGCGCGAAGAGCCGCCGCTTCTCGCTGTGATCCGGGCAGGCAGGGTAGCCGAAGGCCGGACGGATGCCGCGGTACCGTTCGGCGATCAGGTCGTCGTTCGACAACCGCTCGGCGGCGCCGTAGCCGAGGTCGCGCCGCGCCTGCGCGTGCAGGTACTCGGCGAAGGCCTCCGCCAGCCGGTCGGCCAGCGCCTTCACGATGATGGCGGAGTAGTCGTCGTGCTCCGCTTCGAACCGCCTCGCCAGCTCGTCGGCGCCGATGCCGGCCGTCACGGCGAACGCGCCCACGCAGTCCGTGAGACCGCTCCGCTCCGGCGCCACGAAGTCGGCGAGCGAGCGGTTCGGCCGGCCGTCGCCCAGGGCGTCCTGCTGCCGCAGCATCGGGAAGCGGGTCAGTTCGCTGCCCGCCGGGGGACCGGTGCTCTCCGGCTCGAAGAGCACGATGTCGTCCCCGTCGCTGACCGCGGGCCAGAAGCCGTAGACACCGCGGGCCGTGAGCGACCCGTCCGTGACGATGCGATCCAGCAGGGCGCGTGCATGGTCGTACAGCTCGCGTGCCGCGGCCCCCTGCTTCGGATGGTCCAGAATCGCGGGGAACGTGCCCTTCAGCTCCCACGCGGCGAAGAAGAACGTCCAGTCGATGAACGGCACGAGGTCCGCGAGCGCCACCTCGACGGGACGGCGTCCGGTGAAGGACGGCACGGCGATCGTGTCTGCCCGCCACGTCAGGGCGGGCGTGTTGGCGCGCGCGTCGGCCAGCGACACGAGCGGCTTCGGCTTGAGCGCGCCGTGCTGGACACGCAGCCGCTCCTGCTGCGCCCGGTTGTCGTGGTCGAACGAGTCGCGGAGCGTCGGGCTCAGCAGCTTCGCGACCACGTCGACGGCGCGCGAGGCGTCGAGCACGTGGACCACCGGCTCCGTGTACTCCGGCGCGATCTTGACCGCCGTGTGCGCCCGGCTCGTGGTGGCGCCTCCGATGAGCAGGGGCGTCGTCATGCCGCGGCGTGCCATCTCGCGCGCGACGAACACCATCTCGTCCAGCGAGGGCGTGATCAGGCCGCTCAGGCCCACGAGGTCCGCCCGCTCGCGCTCCGCCGTGTCGAGGATGGTCGCGGCGGGCACCATCACGCCCAGGTCGATCACCCGGTAGTTGTTGCACCCGAGCACGACGCCGACGATGTTCTTGCCGATGTCGTGGACGTCGCCCTTGACCGTGGCGAGGAGCACCGTGCCCTGGGGCCGGCCCGCCTCGCCCGAACGCGCCTTCTCCTCTTCCATGTAGGGGAGCAGACAGGCGACCGCCTTCTTCATGGCGCGGGCGCTCTTCACCACCTGCGGCAGGAACATCTTGCCGGCGCCGAACAGCTCGCCGACGATCTTCATGCCGTCCATGAGCGGGCCTTCGATGACGTCGAGTGGGCGGGGCAGGGTGCGGCGCGCCTCTTCGACGTCCTCCTCGACGAAGTCGACGACACCATGGACGAGCGCGTGGGCCAGCCGCTCGCCGACCGTGCCGTTCCGCCACGACAGGTCCACCGTGCGGCGGGTGCCCTCGCCCTTCACCGTCTCGGCGAACTGCACGAGCCGCTCGGTGGCGTCCGGCCGGCGGTTGAGGATGACGTCCTCCACGTGTTCGAGGAGCGCGGGCGGAACGTCCTCGTAGACGGCGAGCTGGCCGGCGTTGACGATCCCCATGTCGAGGCCGGCGCGGATGGCGTGGTACAGGAAGGCCGAGTGGATCGCCTCCCGCACGACGTCGTTGCCGCGGAACGAGAACGACAGGTTGCTGATCCCGCCGCTGATCCGGACGCCGGGGCAGGTCTCCTTGATGATGCGCGCCGCCTCGATGAAGTTGACGGCGTAGTTGTCGTGCTCCTCGAGGCCCGTGGCGATCGCCAGCACGTTCGGGTCGAAGATGATGTCGGACGGGTCGAAGCCGGCCCGGCGGGTCAGGAGCGCGTACGCGCGCCGGCAGATCGCGACCTTCCGCTCCACCGTGTCGGCCTGGCCGGTCTCGTCGAACGCCATCACGACGACGGCGGCACCGTACCGGTGGATGGTGGCGGCCTTCGCCAGGAAGTCGTCCTCGCCCTCCTTCAGGCTGATCGAGTTGACGATCCCCTTGCCCTGGATGCATCTGAGGCCGGCCTCGAGCACCGACCACTTCGAGCTGTCCACCACGATCGGCACGCGGGCGATCTCCGGCTCGGTGGCGATCAGGTTGAGGAACGTCGTCATGGCCTGCTCGGAGTCGAGCATGCCCTCGTCCATGTTCACGTCGAGGATGTTCGCGCCCCCGCGCACCTGATCCAGGGCGACGTCCACGGCAGCGGCGTAGTCGCCGTCGGTGATCAGCCGCGCGAACCGGCGGGAGCCGGTGACGTTGGTCCGCTCGCCGATCATCGTGAAGTTGCTGTCGGGCCGGATGGCCAGCGTCTCGAGGCCCGAGAGCCACGTGATGCCGGCGGCGGCCGGCGCGGGGCGCGGCCGGGGCGGCAGCCCTTCCACGGCGGCAGCGATCGCGCGGATGTGGTCGGGCGTGGTGCCGCAGCAGCCGCCCAGCACGTTGACGAACCCGCTCTCGGCGAACTCGCGGACGAGCGCCGCCGTCTCCTGCGGCAGCTCGTCGTACTGGCCGAACGCGTTCGGCAGCCCGGCGTTCGGGTAGCAGGTGACGTAGCACTCCGCGATCCGCGCGAGCTCCGCCAGGTAGGGACGCATGTCGCGCGCGCCCAGCGCGCAGTTGATGCCAACGCTCACCGGCTTCGCGTGGCGGATCGAGACGTAGAAGGCATCGATCGTCTGCCCGGCGAGCGTCCGGCCGCTCCGGTCGGTGATCGTCACCGAGATCATGATCGGCAGCGACACGCCGCGCTCGCCGAAGACCTGCTGGATCGCCACGAGCGCCGCCTTCGTGTTGAGCGCGTCGATGATCGTCTCGATCAGGATCAGGTCGGCCCCGCCGTCCATCAGGCCACGCACCTGGTCGAGGTAGGCGTCGCGCAGCTGGTCGAACGTGACCGCGCGCAGCGCCGGGTTGTTCACGTCCGGCGAGATCGACAGCGTCCGGTTGGTGGGCCCCATCGCCCCGGCGACCAGGCGCGGGCGATCGGGCGTCTTCGCCGTCCAGTCGGCCGCGGCGGCTTTCGCCAGCCGCGTGGCCGCCACGTTCATCTCGTACACGAACGGCTCGAGGGCGTAGTCCGCCTGCGAGATCACGTTGGCGTTGAACGTGTTGGTCTCGATGATGTCCGCGCCCGCTTCGAGGTACGCGCGGTGGATGCCGTCGAGCACGTCGGGCCGGGTGAGGGCCAGCAGGTCGTTGTTGCCCTTGAGATCCCGGTGGTGCGACGCGAGCCGCTCACCGCGGAAGTCGGCTTCCGTCAGCGCGTGGCGCTGGATCATGGTGCCCATGGCGCCGTCGAGAATCAGGATGCGGCGGGTGAGGAGGGAGTCGAGCATTGGGGATTGGGGATTGGGGATTGACGATTGCATTGGCGATTGATGATTGACGATTGACGATTGGCGACTGGTGAGGGGTGCTCAGGCCCTGCGGCGGAGCCGAGCCTGCCCTTTGGGACCTGGGCGTTGGGATTTGGCTTGGGATCCGGGATTCGGGACCTGGGACTTGACGCCAGAGGCGATCACGACGACAAACGGGTCGCCCGCGTGGCGCGCCCCCGTGGTGATGCGGGGCCGCTCGAATCCCGCCTCGCCGAGGAGGTCCACGAGCTCCTGTTCGGAGAAGCCCAGACGCCGATCCCCGAGCCGGTCGCGCACCCAGCCTTCCGCGTGCCGGCGCAGGTCCAGGATCAGCACGCGGCCGCCCGGTCTGAGGACGCGGGCGGCTTCGCCCAGTGCGAGGGCCGGATGGGCCGCATGGTGCAGCGCCTGCGACAGCAGCACCACGTCCACGCCGGCATCCGGCAGCGGCAGATGCGCGAGGTCTCCCTTCTTCCACCGCACGTTCGAGACCCGCCGCCGCGCGGCCAGCGCCCGTGCGCGCGCCAGCACGCCGGATGAGCGATCGATGCCAACGACGCCCTTCGCCCAGCGGGCGGTCTCCAGGGTCAGGTACCCCTCGCCGCACCCGACATCGGCCACGTCGAGCGCCGGCAGCAGGTGCCCGAGCGCGCGCGACCAGGCCGCCCAGCTCCGGCCGGGCACGAGCTGCCGGCCCTCGCCGTGCGACTCGAAGTTCTCCTTGCGGACCCGCAGGACCTCCTGCAGCCGCGCCTCGTCGGCGCGCACCGCGCCGTCGTTCGCTGCGGCGCCGAACTCGGCCTCGAGCAGCGGCCGGACCGCGCCGTGGCCGTTCGCGTCCGGCGTGGCCAGGCGGTAGTACGCGTGGCCTCCGGCTCGCTCCTCCGCGACCAGCCCGGCCTCTTTCAGCAGCCCCAGGTGACGGGACACCCCCGACTGCGCCAGGTCCAGGATGCCCGTCAGCTCGCTGACGTTGAAGCGGTCCCTGGCCAGTACCCGCAGCAGACGGAGCCGTGTCGGATCGCCGAGCAGCCGGAAGAAGGCGGAGGCGTGCTTCATGATATCCATGAATCTACATGCATGGATATCAATCAGTCAACGCAGGCGCACGCAGGCCGTCCCGTTTCCTGGAACCCGCTCGTGCCGGCGCCGGCACGGCGCGGTGAGGACGCCTGCGTCGGATCTCGTGAATAATCCGGTCTGATGATGCCCATCGTCTCCGGCTGGTGCGTCCAGCTGCCTGCCAACACGGTGCGCACGTGAGGCGTACGTGGTGGCCCATTGGAGTGCTCGCGGCCTGCGCGCCGCTCCTTGCCGCGCTCGGGACGTCGATCTGGCTGACGCCATACCCGGTGAACGAGACCGTGGCCGTGCTCGAGGACGTGCAGCGAACCACGGGGTCGTTCTTCGACCCGACACTGCGCTCCTGGTATCGGCCTCTCTACTTCGCCACGTGGTACTGGTTCTGGAACGGCAGCGGATCGCTCGATGTCGCGCTGGCGCTGTTCAAGGGTCTCCAGGTGGCGGCGCCGCTCGCCCTCGCCGTGTTGCTCATCTGGCAGCTGCGGCCGCGCAGCCTCCTCGAGGCCGCGGTCGCCTGGTGCGCCGTCGCCGTGCTCATCGGCTCGCCGGGGTTCCGCGACAACCTCGAAGTGCCCCTCCTGATGACGCTCGTCGCCATGCCGCCGACGCTGGCCGTCTGGATGCTGCTGACGCGGCCGGCGCGCGGCTGGAGCGGCCTCGCCATCCTGCTCCTGACGATCGTCGCGCTCGGATACAAGGAGCAGGGCCTCGTCATCGCCCCGGTGGTGGTCGTGGCGTGGTGGACGCGCGCACCCGGAGCCAGCTCGTGGGTGACGGCGGCGCACGTGGCGGTCACACTGGCCTACCTGGCATTCAGGCTGGCCTTCAGCGGGAACTGGCCCGTCTTCGAGCAGTCGATGGGCCTCTGGTTCCGCATCATCGAACCGTCCGAGGCGCTCGCGCGCTTCGGCGCGTTTCCGTACTGGATGTACGCGTACAACGTGCTCGGCACCATCCTCAACGTGCTCGTCGGCGAGCCATCGGCGGGGCTCTTCGCCATCGCGCGCGACGTCGCGCACTCGCGCCTGCAGCCCTGGGAGGTCGTGTACCTGGTGGGAGCCATCTCGCTCACGGGCACGATCGTGTGGTGGATCCGGCGCGTCTGTCCCGGGCTGGGCCGCGACGGCTGGACGCCGGAGGGTCGCGTGGCCATCGCCTTCGTGGCCTCGCTCCTGGCGAGCGGAGTGCTCAGCTACCACTACTCGCGCGATCGGCTCGGCGGCATGGCCGCCATCTTCTACGCGCTGGCCGCCTACGAGGCACTCCGACACGTGGCGGCCAGGGCCGCGGAGGGCAGCGGAGCTGCGGGCCGGCGGTTCGCGCTGACCGGTGCCTTCCTCGCGGTGCTCGCATTGACCTGGCACGTCCGGGCGGTGGGCACCCTCGAGTGGACGCGGCGGATGTCGGAGACCAACACGCGGGGCTGGTTGACGCAGCTCGCTCCCCGCCGCGAGGAGTTCGCCGGACGACATACGTACCTGGCCATCATGAACCACATGTCGCGCCAGGGCACGTCGCCCGATGCGGTTCGACCCACCAACTACCCGGACGTCGTCCAGCGCACGCTGGCGGCGCCAGTGCCGCAGCAATGACCGCGCCCGTCGTCGCAGCCGGTCGCGAGCGGACGCTGGCGTGGGCGCTGGCCATCCCCGCGGTGCTCGTCACCGTCGCGCTCGTGGCGGTGGAGGCGTGGCGCCTCGCCGCACCGGCCCGCGCGCAGGCGGGCTACCGCATCCACGGCTCGCTCGGTGAGGCGATCGCGAACGACGACGTGCGCGGCGCGTTCGACTTCGTCCGCCGCGGGCAGGACCCCAACGCGCTCATCCCCGTGCATGACCCGCAGCTGACCGGTGGCGAGGAGGTCTTCGTGCCGCCGATCGTCTGGGCGGCTGCGGCGGATCGACGGGCGATCGTCCTGATGCTGCTCGGCACCGGCGCGACGTTCGCCCGGGGAATCGATCGCGCCGCGCCGTGCGTCGCGGACCGCCTGGGCTTCGACGAGGTGGCGCGGACGTTGCGCCGGCTGGGACCCCTTCCGCCCGCCACGACCTGCCCCGACCTCGCGCCCGGGCCGCTGCTCGTCGGCGTGGCCCGCCTCGCGACGATGTCGAAGGGGGAGGGGGCCGAGTAGCGTCCCGGACGAAGCCTTCGGTGAGCCGTCGCGCGAACGCCTCCTGTCGTGTCGGGTCCGGCTGCAGCCGCCAGCGCCGGCCGGCCCCCGGGGCCGGAGCGCCTGCTACGAGTCGTAGTAGAGCTGGAACTCGTAGGGGTGCGGGCGCAGGCGGATCGGGTCGAGCTCGCGGCTGCGCTTCCAGTCGATCCAGGTCTGGACCAGGTCCTCGGTGAAGACGTCACCATCGAGCAGGAACGCGTGGTCCCGCTCCAGCGCGTCCACCGCCTCCCCCAGCGATCCCGGCGTCGTCCGGATGCCCATCTCCTTCATCTCGGCGCCGGTCATCTCGTAGATGTCGCGATCGAGCGGCGCGCCGGGATCGAGCCTGTTCTGGATCCCATCGATCATCGCCATGAGCATGGCCGGCCACGCCAGGTAGCCGTTGCAGGTCGGGTCCGGGCAGCGGAACTCGAGCCGCTTGGCCTTCGGGCTCTTCGAGTACATCGGAATCCGGATCGACGCCGAGCGGTTCCGCGCCGACATCGCCAGGTTGACGGGGGCCTCGAAACCGGGGACCAGCCGGCGGTACGAGTTCGTGGTCGGAGCGGCGAAGGCCAGGATCGCGGGCGCGTGCCGGAGCAGCCCTCCGGCCGCCCAGCGCCCGATGTCGGACAGGTCGGCGTAGCCGTTGCCGGCGAAGAGCGGCGTGCCGCCCTTCCAGAGCGAGGTGTGCGTGTGCATGCCGCTGCCGTTGTCCTCGAAGATCGGCTTCGGCATGAACGTCACGGTCTTGCCGTGACGCCTCGCGACGTTCTTGCAGATGTACTTGTACCACATGAACTGATCGGCCATCGTCAGCAGCGACTGGAACTGCATGTCGATTTCCGACTGTCCCGCGGTGGCGACCTCGTGGTGGTGCGCTTCGACGACGATGCCGATCCGGCGCATCTCCTCGACCATCTCGCCGCGCAGGTCGTGGTAGGTGTCCGACGGGCTCACCGGGAAGTAGCCGCCCTTGAAGCTCGGCTTGTAGCCCAGGTTCGGCTCCTCGATCCGGGCCGTGTTCCAGGCGCCCTCCACCGAGTCGATCTGGTAGAAGCCGGTGTGCTGGTTCTGCTCGTACCGGACCTCGTCGAAGATGAAGAACTCCGGCTCCGGCCCGATGTAGCAGGTGTCCGCGATGCCGGTCTCCTTCAGGTAGGCCTCGGCCTTCCGGGCGACGTGGCGTGGGTCGCGCGTGAAGTCCTGCCGCGTGACCGGGTCCACGATGTTCGCGATCACGCTGATCGTCGGCTTCGCGAAGAACGGATCGATGCGGCCGGTGGTGGCCACGGGGACCGCCATCATGTCGGATTCGTGGATGCCCTTCCATCCACGGATCGACGAGCCGTCGAAGCCGAGACCTTCCTCGAACGTGCCCTCGTCGAGCGTGTCGAGCGGGTACGAACAGTGCTGCCAGGTGCCGAGCAGGTCCACGAACTTCAGGTCCAGCATTTCGGCGCCGTGCTTCTTCGCGTACGTGAAGAACTCCGCGGGGGTGGTGGGGAACGCGTCGGACATGAGTCACCTCCTCGCCCCCGCGAGTCGGGCGAGGGCCGCACGATGGGAAGAACTCGGGCGTAGCCCGGAGGCCGGGCGGCCAGCATAGCGGATCGACGGCGCCCTGTCATGGGGGGGCAGGATTGTTCCCGGGCGAGGGACAAAACGCGATCGCCTGGGGAACAAGAATGGACCCGTGATGGCTCGAAAACACAATTGTTGTCACGCCTCAGGCGGATCGTTCATAATCCGTCATCCGTGTCCGGTCAGGCGCGGATCGCCCGCCGAGCGTTCCATCCAGCTACGGGCTCGGAACTGAATCACCGTACACCGCCGTGATCGCGACCGCTGCCGGCGCGAGAAGAAAGGACGTCTGTCACATGGGATCTGCTGCACTGACCGATGCGGTCAAGAGCATCTGCGACTGGTCGATGACCGAGGGACGCGCCACGCTGACCTCCCCTTCGAAGGCCGCCGAGCTGTTCGGGTCGCTGGCGTTCAGCGACAAGGAGCAGGAGGCGCGCCTCCCCAAGGGGGTCTATGCCTCGCTGCGCGCGACCATCCGGAACGGTGAGCCGCTCGACGTGGCGACGGCGGACGCCGTGGCCGTGGCCCTGAAGGACTGGGCGGTCGAGCACGGGGCGACGCACTACACCCACTGGTTCCAGCCGATGACCGGCATCACGGCCGAGAAGCACGACTCGTTCCTGTCGCCGACGGGCACCGGATCGGCCATGACGGAGTTCGGCGGCAAGGAGCTGGTCCGGGGCGAGCCGGATGCCTCGAGCTTCCCGTCGGGCGGCATGCGCTCCACCTTCGAGGCGCGCGGCTACACGGCCTGGGATCCCACGAGCCCGCCGTTCCTCCGCGTGGACTCCAACAACGTCACGCTGGTCATTCCGACCGCGTTCGTGAGCTGGACGGGCGAGGCGCTGGACAAGAAGACGCCGCTGCTGCGCTCGATGGACGCGCTGTCGAAGCAGGCGGTGCGGGTCCTGAAGCTCTTCGGGTCCAGGGCGAAGCGCGTTGTCACCACCTGCGGACCGGAGCAGGAGTACTTCCTGATCGACCGCAACTTCTACTTCGCCCGCCCCGACCTCATCAACGCCGGCCGCACGCTGTTCGGCGCGAAGCCCCCGAAGGGGCAGGAGATGGAGGACCAGTACTTCGGGTCCATCCCGGAGCGTGTGCTCGCCTGCATGGCCGACGTGGAGACGGAGCTCTACAAGATCGGCGTGCCGGTGAAGACGCGGCACAACGAGGTGGCGCCGAGCCAGTACGAGATCGCGCCGATCTTCGAGAACGCCAACGTGGCGGCCGACCACCAGCTGCTCACGATGGAGATGCTTCGGCGCGTGGCACCGAAGTACGGGCTCGAGTGCCTGCTGCACGAGAAGCCGTTCGCCGGGGTGAACGGCTCCGGCAAGCACAACAACTGGTCGATGTCGGACGACCTGGGCAACAACCTGCTCGGTCCGGGCGACACGCCGCACGAGAACATGCAGTTCCTGGTGTTCTGTGCCGCCGTGCTGCGGGCGGTGGACCGGTGGCAGGGCGTGCTGCGGGCCAGCATCGCCAGCGCGGGCAACGATCACCGGCTGGGCGCCAACGAGGCCCCGCCGGCCATCCTCTCGATCTTCCTCGGCGACCAGCTCACGGACATCTTCGAGCAGCTCGAGAAGGGGGCGGCGAAGAGCACCAAGGCGGGTGGCACGCTCGACGTGGGCGTCAGCTCGATGCCGAAGCTGCCGCGCGACGCGGGTGACCGGAACCGGACCAGCCCGTTCGCGTTCACGGGCAACAAGTTCGAGTTCCGCGCCGTGTCGTCGGGGCAGAACATCGGCTGGCCCAACATGGTGCTGAACGTGGCGGTGGCCGACGCGCTCGGGTCGATCGCCGACCAGCTCGAGAAGGCGACATCAGGCGGTCAGGATCTCAAGAGCGCCGTGGCGAAGCTGCTGACGCAGGTCGTCAGGGAGCACAAGCGGATCATCTTCAACGGCAACAACTACGCGAAGGAATGGGAGAAGGAGGCGGGCAGGCGCGGGCTCCTGAACCTGAAGAACACGGTCGATGCGCTGCCCGAGCTGATCGCGCCGGCGGTCATCAAGCTGCTCGAGGCGCACAAGGTGCTCAACGAGCGGGAGATCCGCGCCCGCTACGGGGTGTACCTCGAGGCCTACACGAAGACGATCAACATCGAAGGGCAGCTCATGGTGCTGATGGCCAACCGCTACATCGTGCCGGCCGCCCTCGAATACCAGAAGCAGATCGGGCAGAGCGTGGCCGCCCTGAAGTCGGCCGGCACGACCAGCGTGCAGTCGAAGAAGCTGCTGGCGAAGTACACGAAGCTGGTCGACCAGTTCAAGGCGCAGACGGACGCGCTCGACGCGCTGCTCGCCCACGAGGGCGGGTCGCCGGAGAAGCACGCGAAGTACATGCGCGACAAGGTCGTCACGGCCATGGCGAAGCTCCGCGAGATCGGCGACGCGATCGAGACGCTCACGCCGCACGCGATCTGGCCGCTGCCCACCTACCGGGAGATGCTGTTCGTCAAGTAGCCCTCCCGACACACGTTCGACATCCACGGGCCGGGTCCTCCGCGAGAGGACCCGGCCCGTGGCATTTTGGATTCGGGATTCGGGATTTCGCGTCCGCGCGTTCCTCTCGCGCGGGACGCGAGGCTCCGGTAGACTGTGTGGCGCATGGGACTGCTGGAGAAGCTGCGGGGGAACCCGCGGTGGAAGCACGCCGATCCAACCGTGCGGGCGGCCGCCGTCTACGAGCTGGCCGATGACGAGCTCGAGGCGCTGCACGCGCTGGCCCGGGACGACGCAGATGCCCGCGTGCGGCGGTCGGCGGTGTCGCGGCTGGTGGACGGCGACGTGCTGGCCGAAGTGGTACGGACCGACCCGGAAGCGTCGATCCGGGCCGATGCCGTCCGTGCGCTGGCGGGTCTCGCCGCGGAGGCGCCGGATCTGGCGGCCGGCGAACGGCCGCTCGGCCACCTGGTCGACCTGGGGTGCGCCCGTGAGGTCGCGGCCATCGCGCGGGACGGCGCGTCGGCCGAGGTGCGGACCGCTGCGGTCGATCGCCTGACGGACGAGAAGCTGCTCGGCTCGGTGAGCCGGCACGCGGGCGATGGCGCCACGCGGCTGCGCGCGCTGGGCCGGCTGTCCGACGAGGCCGAGATCGCCGCCGTGGCCACGAAGTCCGAGCACACCGACGTGGCCATTGCGGCGCTCGATCGTGTGTCCGACCTGGAAGCGGTGCGAGCCGTGGCTCAGCGCGGGCGCAACAAGGTGGCGGTCCGGCGCGCACGTACCCGCGTGCGCGAGGCGGAGGAAGCGGCGCAGCCCCCGGCCGTGGAGCCGGATGTGCCGATGTCTGCGGACGACAGGACGCGCGCGTTGGCGGTCCTGCAGCGTACCGGAGCGCTGGTGGGGCTTGCCGATCCCGATGAGGCCGCGGCCCAGTTGAACCAGGCTCGCTTCGACTGGGCGGATCTGCTGGCCGGGTTCACGATGGAGGCCGCGCTGCAGCAGCGGTTCGAGGCGGCGTGCGACGCCGCGCGCGAGGCCATGGCCGAGCGCGAGCAGGAGCGGGAGGCCGCGGCGGAGCGTGCACGGGTGCTGGCACGCGAGCAGGTGGATCGCGTGGCGATCTGCGAGGCCCTGGAGGCGCTGGCGGGCCCCGAGACGCCGGACCGGCTGGCGGAGCTGCGGGCGCGCTGGGATGCGCTCCCGCCGATGCCCACCGAGTACGCGGCGTCGCTGACGCGGCGGTTCCAGGATGCCAGTCGAGCCTGCGAGGATCGCGAGCGCCGCCGGGCGCTGGCCGCGGCGGCGGCCATCCGGCTGGATACGCTCGCCTCCGAACTGGAGCAGATGGTCGCGTCCGACCTGCCGATCGAAGAGGTGGTGGCGCGCTGGCGCGGCCTGCGGCGAGACGCCGACACGCTGCGCGACCACGCGGCGGCGAACCCCGACGCCGCCCGGCGGCTCGATCGCGCCGTGGCGGTGCTCGAGGCGCACGAGCACGACATCCAGGAGCGCCGCGCGCGCAGGGAACGCGAGAACCTGCAGCGCGTGCAGCAGATCTGCCGGCAGGCGGAGACGCTGGCCGCCGCGGAGGCGCTGACCTTGAAGGCAGGCGAGCGCGTCCTGCGCGATATCCGCGCGGCGATCGAGCAGCGCCTGCCGCTGCCCACGAAGCAGGATCGGCAGGAGCTGACGGCCCGCCTGGAGGCGCTGCGCGGCCAGCTCGCCCCCCGCGTGCAGGAGCTGCGCGACGCGGACGACTGGCAGCGGTTCGCCAACGCACAGGTGCAGGAAGAGCTCTGCGCCGCCATGGAGACGCTGCTGGCCGAGGAGCAGCTCGACCTGGCTGCCCGGAAGATGCGCGAGTACCAGGCGCGGTGGCGCGACGTGGCGCTGGCGCCCCGCGGGCAGGGCGAGGTCCTGTGGCGCCGGTTCCGGCTCGCCCAGGAAGCGGTCTACCTGCGCTGCGAGACCCACTTCGCGACGCAGGCGGTCGAGCGGGCGCAGAACCTGGAGAAGAAGGAGGCCCTGGCCGTGCGGGCCGAAGCGCTGGCCGAGTCCGCCGACTGGGCGGGCACGGCGAACGCCCTCCAGGCGCTGCAGGCCGAGTGGAAGACGATCGGTCCGGTCGCACGCGGCCGGGAGCGTGCCGTCTGGGAGCGTTTCCGGAAGGCGTGCGACCGCTTCTTCACCCGCCGGCAGGAGGACCTGAAACGGCGCAAGGACGAGTGGACGGGCAACCTGGCCCGGAAGGAGGCGCTTGCGGCGCAGGCCGAGGCGCTGGCCGAGTCCACCGACTGGGAGATGACGGCCGCGGCGCTCAAGCGCCTGCAGACGGAGTGGAAGGCGATCGGACCGGTGCGGCGCTCGAAGGCCGATGCGGTCTGGCAGCGGTTCCGCGCAGCCTGCGACCGCTTCTTCGATCGCTACAAGCATCGCGACGTGGCGGGCCTGCAGGACAAGGTCGCCGAGCGCGAGACCGTGGTCCGCGAGCTGGAGGCCCTGGTGCCCCAGGCCGGTACCGGGGCCGGGAACCCGCCGGGCGAGCTGTACGCGCTGGTGCAGACGCTGCGGTCGCGTTGGCGGCAGGCTCCCGACCTGCCCCGGACCCTGGTGGACCCGCTCTCGGCGCGTTTCCACGCCGCGCTGAACGCGCTCGTGGCCGTATGGCCCGGGGCGTTCGAAGGCACGGATCTCGACCCCGCCCAGACGCTGGGCCGGATGGAGAAGCTGGTGGCACGGGTGGAGAAACTGCTGGCCGAGCACGCCCCGCGTCCGGTGGCGGCCAGCCTGTCGCCTGCCGAGCGGCTGGCGCAGCAGTGGCGCGATCGGCTCGCCGCCAACACCCTGGCCGGGGGGAAGCCGGGGGAGTCCGAGGAGCTGAAGTGGCGAGCGGCCGAGCAGGAAGTGAAGAGCGCCCAGCAGCAGTGGTCGCGGCTCGGGCCGGTCGCGCCCGACGCGGCCGCCGCCCTCAACGACCGCTTCCAGCGCGCCTGCCGGCGCTTCTTCGATCAGCGCCGCCGCGTCTCTTGACCTCGTCGGCGCGCGGGACGCGCGGAGGCGGGCGCTACTGCTTCTTCAGGTCGATGCTGCCGGCTCTGGCCACGTTGCAGTTGGTCGCCGCGTAGGTGCCGCTCATGGTGGCGCCGGAGCGCGTCATCGTCACGGCCCAGGGACAGGTGCCGCTCACGCTCGGGGTGAACGTGGCTGTCAGCGTGGTGTCGGTGAACGTGCCCTGCAGCGTGCCGCTCGCGTTGTTGCTGGCGTTGGCGAACGTCGCCTGCCACGTGCCGGACAGGCTGGTCCCGGTGGCGACGACGGTGATGCGCGCCGTGCCGGCGCCGGCGATCGAGTCGTTGATGCTGCCGACGTAGGTGCCGTCGAGCGTGACGGGCGACGGGGCCTCCGACGAATCGGACCCGAACAGTCCGCATGCCGTGGCGGCCAGGCTCGCCGCCAGTATCCACACGAGACGCGCGCCGCGCCGGGTCATCCTTCGAGGTACGTGTAGCCGCTGAGGCCGTCTTCGTAGAAGCGCAGGAGCTGGCCGGCGCCCTCGTAGTCCACCAGCCCGGCCCGGACGGCGGTTTCGACGTCGGTGCGGAGCTTGCCGAGCAGCGTGTCGGCGTCGAACTCCACGTAGTCCAGCACCTCGCGCACCGTATCGCCCTTGATCAGCGTATCGAGCCGGGCAACCCCGGATTCGTCGAGCCGGACGTGGACGGCGTGCGTGTCGCCGAACAGGTTGTGCAGGTCGCCCAGGATCTCCTGGTAGGCGCCGACGAGGAAGACGCCGAGGTAGTAGGGTTCGCCGCCGACCTCGTGGAGGGGCAGCGTCTTCTTGACGTCGCGCCGATCGACGAACCGGTCGAGCTTGCCGTCCGAGTCGCACGTGATGTCGCCGAGCACGGCGTGGCTGGTCGGCCGCTCGTTCAGGCGGTGTATCGGCATCACGGGGAACAACTGCTTGATTGCCCAGCTGTCGGGAATCGACTGGAACAGCGAGAAGTTGCAGAAGACCGTGTCCGAGAGCTGCTCGTCGAGGTTCTGCAGCTCCTCCGGCACTTCGGCCATCGTCTGCGTGAGCCTGCGCAGTTTCGTGCAGAGCGCCCAGAAGAGGTTCTCGGCGAGGCTCCGCTGATCGAGCGGCAGGTAGCCCGCGGAGAAGAGGCTGAGGGCCATGTCGAGCGCCGCCTGGCCGTCGTGGAAGGCCTCGACGGCGTTCCGGGCGGTCGCGTTGTTGTGCGTCTCGATCAGGTCGACGATCGGCTGTTCCATCTCCGGCGCAGGCACCGTGGGCACGCGTTCCTCGCCGAAGGCGGACACGCCGAGGACGTTGAACACCAGCAGGCTGTGGTAGGCGACGACGGCGCGTCCGCTCTCGGAGAGGATCGTCGGGTGCGCCACCCCCGCTTCGTCGCATACCGTCTGGACGTGGTACACGACGTCTGCGGCGTACTCCTCGAGCGAGTAGTTCATGCTCGACTCGAAGTTGGTCTGCGACCCGTCGTAGTCCACGCCGAGGCCGCCGCCGACGTCCAGGTAGCGGAGGCCGGCGCCCATCCGGGCCAGCTCGGTGTAGACGCGGGCGGCCTCGTTCAGGGCTCCCTTGACGATGCGGATGTTGGTGATCTGGCTGCCGAGGTGGAAGTGCAGCAGCGTGAGGCAGTCCTGCATCCCGTGGCTCTTCAGCTCCTCCAGTCCCCGGACGATCTCGGTCACCGTGAGCCCGAACTTGGAGCGGAAGCCGCCCGAGGACTGCCACCGCCCGCTGCCGCGCGACGCGAGCTTCACGCGCATGCCGATCTGCGGCCGGACGCCGGCTTTGGCGGCGTACTCCAGGATCAGGGGGAGCTCGGTGTACTTCTCGACGACCGGAATGATGGTGCGCCCGATCTTCTGGGCGAGCATGGCGGTCTCGATGTACTCGGTGTCCTTGAAGCCGTTGCAGATGATCGGCGTGTCGTTGTCCGCCAGGGCGATGACGGCGAGCAGCTCCGGCTTGGAGCCGGCCTCGAGGCCGAAGCCGAACGGCCGGCCGAAGTTCAGCACCTCTTCGACCACCTGGCGCTGCTGGTTCACCTTGATCGGGTACACGCAGCAGTATTCGCCCTGGTACTGGTGCTGACTGATCGCCGACTGGAACGCGTGGTGGATGTCGCCGAGCCGGTGTTTCAGGATGTCGGTGAAGCGGATGAGGACCGGCAGGCCGATGCCGCGGAGCTGGAGACGATCGACCAGCTCCTTGAGGTCGATGTGCGATGCCGGGTCCTTTGACGGGTGGACCTGGACGTGGCCGATGCCGTTGATGCTGAAGTAGCCGTTGCCCCAGCGCGCGATTTCGTACAACTCGCTGGCGTCGTGAACCGACCAGGCGCTGCTGGTCGTGCTGCCGGCGGCGGGAGCGGGCGCACCGTTGGCGGCGCGCGGCCGACCGTTCGTCAGCGTGCTCATTCCCGACCATGATAAACGCATTTCGCGCGCGCGCAGCCACGAGATCACCCGGACGCGCAAGTCGTGCCCCCAATCGCCAATCACCAATCGTCAATGCAATCACCAATCGCCAATCGCCAATCGCCAATGCAATCACCAATCGCCAATCACAGATCACCAATACCCATGTAACGGACCCGCCCGAGTCGGCCTATGCTGGACAGGTGAGCGAGCGCGTGCCGGCCATCAAGGTGCTGCTGATGCCCAAGGACACCAACCCGATGGGCACCATTTTCGGCGGCGTCATCCTGTCGCACATCGACCTGGCCTCGGCCGTGGAGGCGCGCAAGACGGCCTCGCACCGCTACGTCACGCGCGCGATGCGTGAAGTCGAGTTCCACGAGCCGGTCTTCGTCGGCGACGTCGTCAACTTCTTCACCGAGACCGTCCGGATCGGCCGGACCTCGATCACCGTGCGCGTGTCGGTGGAGGCCGAGCGGTGGGCGGCGGGCCACGGCGAGCGGGTCACCGTCACAGAGGCGGAGGTGGTGCTCGTGGCCGTGGACGGGCAGGGCCGGGCGGTGCCGATTCGCGCAGAGGCTCAGCGGGTGTAGAGGATCACGCTGCGGGTCGCCGATCGCCAATCGCCAATCGCCAATCGTCAATGAAATCCTCAATCACCAATCTCCAATCGTCAATATTTCGGCCCCGGGCCGGCGCCGAGACCCTGCGGTCTGCCATTCCCGAGCGCTACACCTGGGATCTCTCCGCGATCTGTCGCGGCTGGGACGACTGGGAGGCGTGCTACCAGGAGCTCGAGACGGCCATCGCGGCGATGCCCGCGTTCGAAGGCACGCTGGGCCGCGACGGCGCGGCCCTGCTGGCGGCCCTGGGTGCCCAGGACCGGGCCGAGGCCCTGATGTACCGCGTGTGGTACTTCGCCGCGCTCACCTACGACCAGGACCAGCGCGACAACACCATCAACGCCCGGCGCCAGCGCGTCCAGATCCTCTTCTCGAAACACGCGCAGGCCACCTCCTGGTTCAACCCGGAGCTGCTGGCCGTCCCGCTCGACACGATTCAGGCCTGGATGGAGGCGGATCCGGATCTGGCGGTGTACCGGTTCGCGATCGAGAGCCTGTTCCACGAGCAGGAGCACGTGCTCGACGCACAGGGCGAGCGGCTGCTCTCTTATGCCGGCCGCTTCGCCGGGGTGCCGAACGAAGCGTACACCGCGTTGACGACGGCAGACGTGACCTACCCGACCATCACGCTGGCGGCAGGAGAAACGGTCACGCTGACCTACGGCAACTACCGGGCCCTGCTGGAGACGAACCGCAACCAGGAGGACCGGGCGGCGGCCTACCGGGCGTTTCACGGCACGTTCGCCGGCACGCTGAACACGTTCGCGACCCTGTACAACGGCGTGCTCCAGCGCGACTGGTTCACGGCGCGCGCCCGCGGGTACCGGTCCACGCTGGAGGCGGCGCTGCACGCCAACGACATCCCCACGTCGGTGGTGGAGACCCTGATCGGGGTCGCCCGCGACGGGGTGGCGCCGCTCCGGCGCTATCACGCCCTGCGGAAACGCGCGCTCGGGGTGCAGGAGTACAAGCTGTTCGACACGGCCGTGCCGCTGGCCGCCGTGGATCGCCGGTACGCCTACGACGAGGTGCTGGAGTGGGTGGTGGCGTCCGCCGCCCCGCTGGGGAGCGAGTACCAGCGCCACGTCACGCAGGCCTTCGAGGATCGCTGGATCGACGTCTTCGAGCACGGCGGCAAGCGGAGCGGCGCGTATTCGGCCCCGGTGTACGGGGCGCACCCGTACATGCTGCTCAACTACAACGAGACGCTCGACGCCGTGTTCACGCTGGCCCACGAGATGGGCCACTCGATGCACACGCTGCTCGCGCACCGGGCGCAGCCCTTCCGCTACGCCGCCTACGAGATCTTCGTGGCCGAGGTGCCGTCCACGCTGAGCGAAGCGCTCTTCCTCGACTTCATGCTGGCCCGCGCCACCAGCCCGGAGGAGCGCGTCGTGCTGCTGCAGCACGCGATCGACAGCATCGCGGGGACGTTCTTCACGCAGGTCCTTTTCGCCGACTGCGAACTGCAGGCGCATCGCCTCGTCGAGCAGGACCAGCCGGTCACCGCCGACACGCTCAACGCGATCTACGGGGCGCTGCTCAACGCCTACTACGGCGATGCGATCGACGCCGAGGAGATCTCGCGGGTGACCTGGGCGCGGATCCCCCACTTCTTCGCCACGCCGTACTACGTCTACCAGTACGCGACCTGCTTCGCGTCCACCGCCTGGCTGATGCGGGACCTCCGGTCGTCGAACGAGGGCCAGCGGGCCGGGGCGGTGCGGCGCTACCTCGACCTGCTGAGCGCGGGCGGGAGCGACTACCCCATCCGGCTGCTCGCGAAGGCTGGCGTGGACCTGACGCGGCCGGACACGGTGAGCGCCGTCGTCGCCGAGCTGGACGCGCTGGTGGGCGAGCTGGAACGCACGCTGGATGGCAGGGGCGACCTTGCCGCCCCGCAGCCGGCCGGCGCTCCGGACTGAGAGGCCGCCGGAGCCGGCTCCTGGCGACTGCGTGGTGGCGCTCGGCCCGCGACGCGGTCCACTCGGTCCGTCCCACTGGGCCGCGACGTCCCTTTGCCTGGGCATTCCGGCCGGGGCGGTCGGACGGTCACCGGCGTCGTTCTCCCCGCAGCACGGTCGGCACCCCAGGCCCGGGGGGCGCCGGACGTCGCCGCCCGGGGGGAACGAGACCCTCTGGTGGCTGGTTGGTTTATCCTGTACACCCGTCCTGTCGAGGCACGTGGAGCGCCTCGCACCCACGCTGAGGAGTCTAGGGAGATGTCAACGACCGTAGTGGAGAAGCTGCACGCGTTCGAAGCCGCCCGGCGCGCGAAGCGGCCGGCCTTCAAGGTGGCCGATCTATCGCTGGCCGACTGGGGCCGCAAGGAGATCCAGCTGGCCGAGCACGAGATGCCCGGGCTGATGGCGCTCCGCGCCCGTCACGCGTCGGAACGGCCGCTGGCCGGCGCGCGCATCATGGGCAGCCTGCACATGACGGTCCAGACGGCGGTGCTCATCGAGACGCTGACCGAGCTCGGAGCCGACGTGCGCTGGGTGTCGTGCAACGTCTTCTCGACCCAGGACCACGCCGCGGCGGCGGTGGTCGTGGGCCGGCCGGAGGCGGACGGCACGGCGGCCGCGCCGAAGGGCACCCCGGTGTTCGCCTGGAAGGGCGAGTCGCTCGAGGAGTACTGGTGGTGTACGAAGGAGGCGCTCGTCTGGCCCGACGGCACGGGGCCCACGCTCATCGTCGACGACGGCGGCGACGCCACGCTGTACGTGCACAAGGCGGTGGAGTTCGAGCGCGTGGGCTCGGTGCCGGCCTTCAACCCGCACACGGACCCCGAAGAGTGGGGCGTCATCCTGCAGACGATCGCCGACGAGCTGAAGGCGAACCCGGGGCTGTGGACGCGCGTGGCGTCCGGCATCCGCGGCGTCAGCGAAGAGACGACGACGGGGGTGCACCGGCTCTACCAGATGATGGAGAACGGCACGCTCCTGTTCCCGGCGATCAACGTCAACGACTCGGTGACCAAGAGCAAGTTCGACAACATCTACGGGTGCCGGCACTCGCTGCCCGACGGGCTGGCGCGCGCCACCGACGTGATGCTGGGCGGCAAGGTGGCCGTGGTCTGCGGCTTCGGCGAGGTGGGCAAGGGGTGCGCCCAGGCGCTGCGCGGCCAGGGCTGCCGGGTCATCGTCACGGAAATCGATCCGATCTGCGCGCTGCAGGCGGCGATGGAAGGTTTCCAGGTGGACACCATCGAGTCGGTGCTCGGCACCGCCGACATCTTCGTGACCGCCACGGGCAACAAGAACATCATCACCGTCGAGCACATGGCCCGGATGAAGGACAAGGTCATCGTGGGCAACATCGGCCACTTCGACAACGAGATCGACATGGCCGGCCTGAAGAAGGTGCCCGGCATCACGCGCGTGAACGTCAAGCCGCAGTACGACGAGTGGACCTTCCCCGACGGCCACAGCGTGCTGGTGCTGGCCGAGGGGCGGCTGCTCAATCTGGGGTGCGCGACGGGTCACCCGAGCTTCGTGATGTCCACCTCGTTCACCAACCAGGTGCTGGCGCAGCTCGAGTTGCACCGAAACGCGGAGGACTACGGCAAGTCGGTGACCATGCTGCCGAAGGCGCTCGACGAAGAGGTGGCCCGCCTGCACCTCGATCACCTCGGCGTCCGGCTCACGACCCTCACACCCGACCAGGCGTCCTACATCGGCGTCCCGGTCGAGGGCCCGTACAAGCCGGCGCACTACCGGTACTGAGACCAGCTGCCGGGAACAGCGAACCGGGCTGGATTTGCGCGGGCAGGCCGATCGAGTATCCAGCCCGGTTCGCTTTGTCCCGGTTGACGATGTACCGCTATCGACGCGACCTGGTCGATCAACTGCTGGCGCACGGTGTGCGTCCAGCCGGCCACACCCCACCCGCCGTCGTCCAGGAGTTCGTCCGCGACCTGTACCGGTTCGAGCTGCGCCGCCTGCGCGACCGGCTCGTGCGCCGCGAGATCCCGAAGGCCGGCTACTACGACCGCGTCGTGGCGCTGAGACGGAAGTACCCCCTGGCGTCGCTCAGGCAACCCGAGGAGCTGCTCGAGCCCGAGGAGAACGGAACCGGAGGGGGAGAAGAGCGATGAGCCGCGCTCCCGATCCCCGGTCGAAGCTCGCGTCTGGCGATTCCATCTTCACCGTGATGACGCGTCTGACCGCGGAACACGGTGCCATCAACCTCTCACAGGGGTTTCCGGATTTCGACTGCGATCCCGCGCTGGTGGACGCCGTGGCGGCCCGGATGCGCGAGGGGCACAACCAGTACGTGGCGATGGCCGGCGTGCCGGAGCTCAGGGAGGCGCTGGCGGCGAAGATCCGCCATCTCTACGGTCGCCGGTACGATCCGGAGACCGAGATCACCGTCACGTCGGGCGCGACCGAGGCGCTGTTCAGCACCATCCTGGCGCTCGTCCACTCCGGCGACGAGGTCATCGTCTTCGAGCCGGTGTACGACTCGTACGTGCCGGCGATTCAGCTGGCCGGGGGGACGCCCGTGTTCGTGCCGCTCGGCGCGCGGGACTACCGCATCGACTGGGACGACGTGCGACGGGCCATCGGGCCGAAGACGAGGCTGCTCGTCCTCAACTCGCCGCACAACCCGTCGGGGACGATCCTCGACTGGCAGGATCTGCAGCAGCTCCGGCAGGTGCTCGCCGGCACGGACGCCTATGCGGTGTCCGACGAGGTGTACGAACACATCGTGTTCGACGGGGCCAGGCACGAGAGCCTGGCACGCGATCCCGACGTGTCGTCGCGGGCCGTGGTCATCAGCTCGTTCGGCAAGACCTACAGCACGACCGGCTGGAAGGTCGGCTACGCGGCCGCCCCGGCGGCGCTGACGGCCGAGATCCGGCGCGTGCACCAGTGGGTGACCTATGCCGTGAACGGCGCCGTGCAGCTCGCGTACGCGGACGTCGTCCGGCGCGATCCCGAGTGCCGGGAGGTGGCGGCGTTCTACGAGCGGAAGCGGAACCTGTTCCTCGGCCTGCTGGCCGGCTCGAAGCTCGTACCGCTGCCGTGCCGCGGGACGTTCTTCCAGCTGATGGACTACTCGCGCGTGACCAGCGAGCCGGACCACGCGTTCGCCGAGCGCCTGATTGCCGAGTGCGGCGTGGCCGCGATTCCGCTGTCGCCGTTCCTGTACACGGCGGAGGCCGGGACCACGATCCGGTTCTGCTTCGCGAAGCGGGACGAGACGCTGGAAGCCGCGGCCGGGCGGTTGCGCCGGCTCTGATCGCGCCTGGGGGAATCAGGCTCCGAACCAGGGCGGCTCGTTCCCGGCCCGCCACTTGATGTTGCACCCGATGCTGGGCTTCTGCGTCGCGCTCACGGCTGTGCCCGCAAGCACCGCGTCCGCGGCCGCCCGCAGGTCGGCGCCGGTTGGTGCGATGCCACTGCCCGGCCGGCTGCTGTCGAACTGCCCGCGGTACGCCAGTGTGCCGTCGCCGTCGAACAGGAAGAAGTCGGGTGTGCAGGCTGCCCGGAACGCCTTCGCCACCTCCTGCGTCTCGTCCAGCAGGCAGGGAAACGTCCAGCCGCAGGCGCTGGCCTGCCGCCGCATGCCTTCCGGACCGTCCATGGGATAGGTGGCCAGGTCGTTCGAGCCGATCGCCACGATGGCCAGCCCCTTCGGCTGGTACTCGGCCCCGAACCGCCCCAGTTCGTCCTGGATCAGCTTGACGAACGGGCAGTGCACCGAGACGAAGGCGACGAGCAGCCCCTTCGCGTCCGCGAAGTCGCGATCGGACACCTCTCTCCCGCTGGTGTCCGGAAGACGGAACGGAGGCAGCGCCGTGCCGATGTCGAGCATGGTCGAAGGGGTGAGCACCATGGAGACAGTGTATGCGCGGACGCACGGGAGGGTCCAAATCCCACACTCCGCATCCGACATCCCAAGTCAAGTCCCGCATCCCACATCCCAATGCCCCGACCTCCAAGGAGTCGGCAGGCGCACACTGGCCCCGTTGGGATTCGGGCGTTGGGAGTTGGTCTGGGATTCGGGTTCTGGGCTTCGGGATTTCGCGTCCGCGCGCTCACCACAGGCGGAGCGCCATCAGCCCGGTCATGCCGAAGCCGACGCCGACGACGATCCGGCGAACGGCCTTCGGGCCGATGCGCCGGGCCATGCCGGCGCCGCCGATGCCTCCGGCGATCGCCCCGCCGGCCATGGCGAACACCGCCGGCCACGCCACCATGTCCATGGCCACGAAGTAGATCGCGGCGGTGCCGTTGATGCACAGCCCCAGCAGGTTCTTCACGCCGTTCATCTCGTGGATGTCGCGCAGGCCCAGCAGGCTGAGCGCCGCCAGCATCAGGATGCCGATGCCGGCGCCGAAGTAGCCGCCGTACAGGCCGACGGCGAACTGGAAGACGATCGCGCCCGCCTGCCAGCCGTGGTCCCGCGGTGCGCGCGCGTCGAGCCCGAGCCGGCGCTGCAGGGCGTCCTGCGCCATGAACAGCAGCGTGGCAAACAGAACGAGGATCGGCACGAAGCGATCGAACAGCTCCGTCGGCGTCAACTGGAGCAGGATCGCGCCCATCATCCCGCCTGCGGTGCTCGGGATGGCCAGCACCCAGAGCGGTGCGGGCGTCGTGCGCAGCTCGCGCCGGTACCCCCACATGGCGCCGATGGATCCGGGCCAGATGGCGACGGTGTTGGTGGCGTTGGCCGTGATCGAGGGCAGCCCGAGCCAGACGAGGGTCGGGAAGGTGATGAGGGTGCCGCCCCCGGCCACCGAGTTGACGGCACCGGCGGCAAACGCGGCGGCGAACTCGATCAGCGCCGCAGTCATGCCGGGAGCGCGGGACGGGAAGGGACGAACGGGCCCGGGAGCAACCGGGCCCGATGGCGGACCAGGGTCAGATCGCGCTCACCCCTGGATGATCCGTCCGGGGTCGTTGCGCGGCTGCGACCGGCGCGGACGCTCCGACGGAGTGTGATCCCGGTCCTCCGGCATCGCCGGCTTGCCCGGCAGGCGCGTCAGCGTTTCCTTGTAGACGCTGCCGTTGGTGCCCGCCACCGTCCATTCGCCGACCATCTTGGACCCGGCGTCGATCTTGTAGACCACGACGCCCGCCGTGGTTCCGCCGTAGTAGCTGACGGCGAGCACGCCGTTGCTGACGATGCCGATGCCCATGGCCGAGTCCCGGCTCTGGGGGAAGGTCCAGCGGAGATGGAACGTATTCTGGGCCTTGACGATCTCGACGAAGCCGCGATACGGGTTGCCCTCGGGGTTGACGCCGTCGCACAGGTAGAAGCCATCGAGGTTCGGAGTCGGATCTTCGGCGGTCATCGCAGGGGCGGCAGCGACGCCCGCGAGGACGACCGTGAGCAGCACGAGGACGGACTTCGGAACCATGTGAGCTCCTTCCGGGCGGCGCACCCGCCAGCCGGCTCTGCGGCAAGGAGCGCGCCGCGGGCCGGCAGACGGTGAAGTAGATTAGGGTCGCGGCGTCTGACGTCAGTTTACGCGAAGGTCACCCGTGCGCGAGCGCCTATTTGCAGCCGTCCTGGCGGCCACGCTGGCCGCGCCGGCCGGAGTCGTCCCCGCGGACAGTATTTCTGCGGGTGCGGCTGCATCCGACGATCCTGTCGTGCTGCTGGCGCGTGCTGCCCGCTACGTGCGCCGGTACGTGGACCGGGCGCAGTCGATCGTGGCGCGCGAGCGCGTGACGCTGCAGCCGCTGGCCAGGGATTTGATGCCGTCCGACCGCGCGCGGCGGCTCGAGTACGAGCTCCGCGTCGAGTGGGCGCCCGGCGACGACGGCGGGCCCGCGGCGCAGATCCTGCGCACGCTGCTCCGCGTGGACGGCCGGCCTCCCCGGCCGGGCGATGAACCGGGCTGTATGGATCCGAAGGCGGTGTCGCCCGAGCCGCTCGCCATGTTCCTGCCCGAGAAGCACCAGGACTACGCGTTCGAGTTCGCGGGGACCGAGCGGGTGGACGGCCGCACGGCTGCGATGCTCGACTTCCGGTCCGTGACCCGGGGCCCGGTCGAAACCACCTGGAAGGACGAGTGCGTGACGATCGAGGTTCCGGGGCGGAGCACCGGGCGTGTCTGGCTCGACGAGCAGACGGGGGAGGTGTTGCGGCTCGATGAGCGCCTGCGAGGCCTGGTGGACGTGCCGGTGCCCCCGGAGCAGCAGCGGTTCGGCGGCAGTCCGCATCTGATCATCGAGCGGTCGGACACGTCGATCCGCTACCGGCGCGTGACCTTCACGGATCCGCCCGAGACGATTCTGATGCCCCGGCTCGTGGAATCGCTGACCGTCATCCGTCACTCGGGCGTGCCGCAGCTGCGGGTGCGGCAGGAATTCACCGACTACCGGCGGTTCGTCACCAGCGGCCGCATCGTGCAGGGCGGGCAGTAGACGCGCGCGACGTCAGCCGGCGACGGCCCGGCGACGTCGCGCCGGAACCATGAGATCGCTCAGGATCTCGCGGACGGACAGGAGCAGCCGGGACCGATCGTCCTCGCGCCGCCAGATCAGCAGGCTGGTGATGTCCACGCGGACGTCGGTCAGCGGGCGGTAGACGAGGCCTCTGGCCTCCAGGTCCTGTACCGGCCCGCCGAACGTGATCCCCGCCCCACTCGCCACCAGACTCAACCGGGCTTCCCAGGTCGTGGTGCGAACGGCGACCCGCAGGTGCAACCCCCGCTCGGCCATCCTGGCGGAGACGTAGTCGTGAAAGATCGGACTCGTATCGCGCCGCGCCCAGACGAAGGGCTGGCCGGCCAGCAGGCGGGACTCGATTCGCTGGCGCGCAGCCAGCGGATGATCGCGGGACATGATCAGCCCCATCCGCTGGGTGTACATCACCTGCGACGAGATGTCCGCATCGGCAGGCTCCCCGAAGCCGAAGGTGACCGCTGCCGTAATCTCCCGCGCCCGCAGCGCGTCGATGTGCGTGTGAATCGGCATCGGCAGGAGCTCCAGCTCGACGTCCGGATGCCGCTCGCGGAACCGGAGTGCGAACCTGGGCACCAGGTCCAGGCTCCCGGTTTCCGCGAACGCCAGGGCAAGGTGTCCGTAGTCTCCGCGCGCTGCGGCCTGGACCCGCCGGACGCTCCGATCCACCTCCGCGAGCACGTTGATCGCGTCCTCGCGAAGGGCGCGGCCGGCGGGCGTGAGCCGCACGCGGCGGCCGACCCGCTCGAACAGAGACACCCCCAGCTCGCGTTCCAGGTCCCGGATCTGCTGGCTCAACGGCGGGGCCGAGATGTGGAGCCGCGCGGCCGCCCGGGCAAAGTGCTCCTCTTCGGCGACGGCGACGAAGTAGCGCAGGTGCCGCAGTTCCATGGACGGCCGATTATGTCGCAGAACCTTGTTGAAAGAGTCGAAAAATGTCGTTGTTCCTGTGTATTGCGGTCCCTACGATCTCGTGACGTCCGTACGCCGCCCGGCGGAGCCGCCGCCAGTGCCTGTCTCCGCCCGGCCCTGTGTCCACCTGTTCTCGAAGGGCTTCACGATGACTCACGGCTCGACTTCCGCACGTGCGACCGGCCTCGTCGCCTGGGTGCTGCTGGGTGTGCTGCTGACCCCCGACGCCGGAGCCGCGCAATCCGCCACGACCGGCGCCATCGCGGGTGCCGTGCGGGACGCTACCGGCGCGGTTCTGCCCGGGGTGACGGTCGAGGCCGCCAGCCCCACGTTGATCGAGAAGGTCCGCGTCGCCGTGACCGACGCGCAGGGGCAGTACAAGATCGTCGAACTGCGTCCCGGCGAGTACGTCGTCACGTTCACGCTCCCCGGGTTCGCGACCGTCAGGCGCGAAGGCCTCGAGCTCACCACCGGCTTCACGGCGACGGTCAACGCCGACATGAAGATCGGCGGACTCGAAGAAACGATTACCGTCACCAGCGCGAACCCGGTGGTGGACGTGCAGAACACGCGCACGCGCACCGTGCTGTCGCGTGAGGTGCAGGATGCGCTGCCGACCGGGAAGTCGGTGAACGCCTTCGGAGCCCTGACCCTGGGCGCCAAGGTGACGGGGCAGCAGGACGTCGGAGGCAGCACGGGCGAGAACACCTCGACGTTCGGCGTCCACGGCAGCGCGGGCGACGACGCGAAGATGATGCTGGACGGGATGAGCTTCTCGGGCATCGGCTCGGGCGGCGTCGGCGTGCGCCATTACCAGATCAACAACATGGCGGTCGAAGAGGTCACCGTAACCAGCCGCGGGGTGAGCGCGGAGACGGAAGCCGGCGGGCTGTTCATCAACAACGTG